>Ga0209634_1003589_pt1 | contig 10412 bp, 4 predicted proteins | sample LinPmetageLP40_FD_184043 | JGI IMG/M metagenome (GOLD analysis project Ga0209634, IMG submission 184043) | Marine viral communities from the Pacific Ocean - LP-40 (SPAdes) (version 2) | ecosystem: Environmental > Aquatic > Marine > Oceanic | place: Pacific Ocean | collected 2010-08-26 | reverse complement strand
CTGTTTGTACCTATCTCTTGGGCGATTGATAAGTTACCAGCTGCATCAAAACTAAACAGTTTGTTTGCACGATCTGTCGCAGATACCGTAAACTCTGAGTTAGATATGACGTTTGTACGTGAGCCCTTGATCGTACGGCTAAGTTCTTCCTCATGCTGCTGCAACATAAATGTTATCTTATCAAGTGCAGTTTCCATTGACTCAGCTGGAAACGGGTCATTCGGCACCAAATCAACACCTTGAACTAAAGGTTGATCACGTAAGATTACAATAGACAAACCATTCGCTGGCGCTGTTCCGAAAACAACATTACCGCCACTGGCAGACCCTACGCCAGTTACTGAATAATGCGTGGTAATACTTTGTACTGTCTCTGTGCCAGCAGCATCACGTAAGATTACGGTAAGGTTTGCTTGATCGAAAATTTTAAATGAATACGCAAATGAAGTAAGCGTTCCGTTGCCGGTATAGCTAACTTTATTAGTTGAACTGCTAACTGTCATTGGCGTTTTCCTTCTGTTTTAGCCATTGAAATTTCATCGTAAACCCGCGCCACATTTTCATATTTTTCCATTTCCAATAACTCTTCTAATGCTGCATCAAAAAATTCTGTGTTTAGATCTGACAACATTTGGCGCCTTTTATAATCGTCAGGTTCTAAATCGTACTCACGACCATACCTGTTATCGAGACTCGTTGTCATTGCCTCTAAAGCCTCAATAAAGGTCACTTCACCCAAGCCCGGTTTTCTAACCATCGTTATGTTTTTAGCCTGATTTATCCAATCAGATTGAAACCCATCTGAAATTTGCAATTCACCGCTAAGAAGATTTTTTTTGTTTGTCAGCATTGGTCCACCTGTTAAGGTTGCGACCCGCATCACCTCTAGTTCATAAGCCGGTGGTCGGTTTGCTTCAGAAAGTTTAAAACCTGATAGATTACTAATTATTGCTCGAAATGGTCTGGTGTTTATATTGAGATCTTCTTGTCCTAACTGGCGTCCTAATTGATCATAAACTGGCACATTTTTTTCATTACCTTTTCTGAAGGGAAACGCACTATTTTTAGATTGGTAAGCGTCGAGCTCTCTCATAAACTTACCAATTATGTTTGCGCCATCTTGTTTGGGCAAACCAATATATGCATAGTCTGGCTGTCCATCTAGACCAGCATATCGATATTCACCGCCAGGTAATTTTTCAAAAATATCCGCTTCTGTAATATACTCGAAATCACCTCTTGGGCGTGTATATCCACTCCCCATAATTGTTCTATCTACCCCCGATTGCAAAGCTGAATACGGATTAGGAATACCGATAACACTTGTTGCACCCGCTGGGCTTTGAAATAATTTAACAGGATCTATCGTTAGTTCGTCATTTTGAAAATGAAAAACATCCATTAAATTACTCATGCCATCCAGCATTGGCATATCTCTAGCGTATGCGCCAGTTGCAGAAACAGCAGCAGTTGCTAGATTTTGGCGATCTTTAGGATCTCTAGCCAGATGCATTCTTTGCACTGTATCAGCAGTAACACCTATCAGTGACGTTAATGGACCAAAACCATTGTAGCTAACGTATCTTAATTTTCCGTTTGGTTGCCCGTAGATATCGTATAAAGGTAAGGGTTTGCCGTTTTTATCTACCGGGTGATCAGCGCCTCGAAAAACAAACGACCAGGGCTGCCAACCAGTTGGCAACATTTCACGTTCTTTTTTATTTCTAGGAAACGCTCCAGTTACTTTACCCTCAATTGCTTGCTGCGCGACAACAGCCATTGTCATACTGCCTAATGCCAGACGCCCAACCATCATTTGATGTTCACGCGTTCCAGTACGTACCAAAGCCTGACGCTGGTTGCGTTGTATTAAATTTACGAACGGAAAAAACTCAGAAGTTCGTAATCCATCATTTGTTGGCGCTACTGCAAAAGGCATTATGTAGCGGCCTACGGGAAGTCCAGCAATGTCTGCATTTTGTAACATTCGCATCGGTTTTTGCAGTACACCTAAATCAGATTGCAACGTGTCATACTTTGATTTGTCTATTAAAATGTCTGCCTTAGATTGCGGATCTAAAAGCAACATCGCTGCTTCGTCTTGCGCTTCTGTTACAGACTTTCCGTTACGGATTGCATCTTTATATACATGATTTGCTTGGACGTATAACTCGCCACGTTGGCTGATCGTTTTAAAAAATTCATCTACAGCCAACAACGTGCGAAAAGGAATACGCGCTCGTTTGCCATATTCATCTAGCGCTCTAGAGAAAACACTATTTGTTTCACCCTTCACCGCTCTATACGTTTCAACATCTAGTTTACTAGAACCAGCGGGGAGCTCTGTTTTAAACGCCCTTGCCCCTACTCGTAATGCTTCGCGATAAGAATCCATGTAACCTTTGAAGCGAACTACGGCATCATTTATGTACACCTGGTCCGGGTTCAGTTTGACTGTAGGATAAAGAAACAAATTTTTCTGGCGTCCTATCTCACCGTACACCCCTGCAATTAATTCAGCTGGCAATTGGAATGCCATAAAACTAGCCGTGCCTAGACCATTTCTCACTTGCGTAGATGTGTTGCTTAATAATCCACCCAGATATGCTTCGCTCAGCATTTGCCTTGTACGGACCCGCCAGCCACCACGCGCTACAGCATTAATGCCAGAAAAACCTTCGTTTTTAGCAATATCTAGAAATTTCTCAGCCATATCATCAACGAGCTCGACGCCACCAGATTCACTCAGCAAACGTCTTGCCTCTTGCGCCTGACGCACGGCGCTATCTTCGCCACCAACCGCGATTTTAAAAGATTGTAATGCCCGGCCAGCTTCTGTTTGCGCGCCCTTTAGCTGCATTTGAATTGCAGCATGGATAGACATTTGTCTACGAAAAGCCAGGCGATCTAAATCACTACCGCCACCACTTTGTATTTTAGTTGCTATTTCAGTTAGCTTATCAGCTGATCGCACCAATAATTCACGCGCTGCTACTAATTGTTCTGCGTTAAGCGCCTCACCCTCTTTGCGTCTAAGAAGAGATCTTGTTAATCCAATTTCATCTTGTAATTTTTCAGCAACTTCTTGAACGGTTTTTTCGTTATTAAAGCCAGGACGCGTAGCACGTTTTATAGGGTCTTTGTATACTTCTGATAACGCAGTGATTGTGGCTTTGATATCATCATCACTTTCGATAAACTTAAAATTAAAGTCACCGTCGTTTTCAATTGATTTTATACCAGCTTCTTTTGTCTCTAGAAGTTTAAGGACTTTATCAGCCTCTGCCTCATTAACGATAGCTTTGTCTGGTGCATAACCTTGCTTATCAGCTGTAAGCGCATCTGATGCATTTTTCTTTATGTCTATGACACTTTGTTTTACTTCTTTTTCTTGCGCAGCTATTGCATCTTCTGCACTGCGTAAAACTTCTGTATTTTCATCTGGTACTGCTTGAAAGTTACGCTTTTCAAATTCAGCAACACCTTCGGGTGACATTACTAACGGCGCTGCTTCTTTACGGGCTTGAGTTGCAGAATACGTACCATCGTCGGGCAAGGAGCCTTGTTCTTGTGGTGTTTTAGGCAGCGGTGGCAAATCAGGATTGGTTTCGTCAAATTTATTAAAACGCTTAATAACTTCCAAAATTGCTTGCGTACCACCCCCAGCCACTTGCGTTGAAAGCGCTGGATCTTCTGCGAAATCAGTAGGCTCACCTTGTGCCGCTAGTGCGGAACGTTGTGCGTTTTCTACTGCAATATCTTCGGGGGTTTGGACCATGATTCCTCACGCAAAAAAAGCCGCCAAAGCGACCTATAAGTAGTTTAAATTTTATTAATTGTTCGTGTTGTTTAAACGAGAAAGCTCCGCGTTTTGCGCAGCAACTGCATCGTCATAATCTGTAACTTTCGGTACATCAGTAGCACCACCAAAATAGTCTGGATCATAAACATAGAATATTACATCTGGTTCACCATTGTTAAAATCGCCAAATGTATTTTTATCCCAGTTATCTGGCGCAAATTCATCATTCCAGGGCAGTCTAGCCACTGGCTTAAATCCAGTAGTTTCGTATATTCCAGACAAGAATGTATCGAATGCATCAAGCTTTTTGCCACCAGCCGCGATAGCTGCTTGGATCATCGAATATCCAACACTTCCTGTTTCATTACTTGCTTGAAAAACGGCTACTATGTCACCATCAGGTTTAAGAGCAAATCCGCTTCCATTCTCAGTTTTAAACAATCTTGCGTTTGCTAGTTCTTCCGCTGATTTTATTTCTACTTGAGCGCCAAACTCATGTCCTGACATAGCGCTTGTCATATCTGCATTGTATTGAGAAGCTGTTTCAGCAGATGAAATTTCATTTATCTTAGGTAATGAAATTCCTACTTCATTATAAATACGCTGTGTTTGTTCGTTAGGATTTAGGACTAAAAGCCCATTTCCTTCAGCCCCTTCTCCGCTTTCTCGCGTGTAAGGGTTGGATGCTTCGCCAGTAACTTCTCTACCTCTGCGCTCCGATCGAACGGTACGCTTTGGGGCGCTGATGCTTCGGAACTCTGTGAGCTCCGTGCTGCCCGGTTGCGCTCCAACTTGAGTTTCATCGCTTGAGCGAATTCCTGATCGTAAGTCATTTTTAATTTTCTCCGCTGCTTCAGAAAAAGAACCTGGACGAGATACAACGCCTAAATCAGTAAATAGGTTTTGTTCGTAAAACCACAAGACCGCTTGAGCGTCTTGCTCAGATAAACCGTCCTCGACTAATTTGTCAACTAAACCGCGTGAAAATTCTTCCATACGTTTACGTTCTGGTAGGTTCCTTGGTTGATTTGCTATTGACCCGTCAGGGTTTCGCATGTTTCCAAAATGTCTGTTGTATGACCGCGCAAACCACATATCTTTAGTCGTGCCTTGATAGCCGTTTATGTTAAGTGAGTATTGCCCAGTTTTGTCACCAATCACCCTAGCTCCAAGATGTATAGTATCTTTACCACCGCCTATACCAGCGGGTCCACTGCCCAAGCCAGCCGCTTTGCGCACGTCTGTTAATTCTTTTAGGGTATGTGGTGATAGCCACCAATCTGCAAATCCTTCAAGACCTTTGGTTTCCACAAGATGTGAAATAACACGCATACCTGATGCTACAGCTTTTTGCTTCGCACCCCATCCAGCACCCGAAATACCTTCGGTTGTAGCACCAGCTATTGGTGGTTCTGTTGGAATTTTACCAGTTTTAAGATACTGTAAAAATGCCGCTGTAACTGCTCTAGTATTGTTATTTACTTTATTTCCAATAGACGTTGGCGCAGCCATCGCAGACCATAGTACTCGCAACGTTTCGTTATTTGCTAAAACTTCTAAGCCTGGTGTTTCCGATAGTATTTCAAACGTTTTCCTTACGTCGCTATCGTACCAGCCTTTGCCACTTACCGCCTCATTTAACTGATATACAACTTCATCTGATGCAGCATCTAATGCTGTGTCAAAATCAGCATCAACATTTGGATCTAGTTGCCGACCATATATTGTTTTATGGTTTTGCTCGAAATAATTAATTAAGTCTTCTACTTTAGGTTTTTTGTTTTGTGATAATATAAGTATTTGTTTTTTAGCGTTTTCGTTTTCTGGTCCACCCGCTCTCGCTGAGACATAAAATGAACGTTTCCCGTCTTGCCCAAAGTTACCAAGATTACTACCCACAGTGGGCATTTGACCAGGCTGGTTCACACGATCTTTAACATCCAACAAAACATTTTTTACTTTAGGCAAACTTGCCTTTAATCCTTTGGCTGCCAATGTCGTGATTGGTAGTGCTTCCAAAAATGACGCACCAGCCTCAAGAGCTCCTAGGGCTGCAGTTAAATTATCCCCGCTGCGTCTACCGCGATTGTATGTATTAAGCCCCTCTTCCGCGCCAAAAAACAAGCCAGCTGGTGAGAAATCTGCAATGCCTATACCTAAGTCCTTTGTAGCAGTTGCATTGCCAAATATACCTTCTGCAATGGACCGGGCTTCTTTTTCATTAAAACCTAAGACCTCAAAAATTTGACGAAACTCACCTTCTTGATTGTACACCATTCCGTAACGCGCTTTTTCACGCAAGGTCGGTTCGTTTGGCATAACCAAGTCTTGACCTGTGCGTCTTACTAACAGCTGTTCGCCTTCATCTAATGGCTCTGTTCGACTTGAAGTAAATAATTGCGCCTCCAGCTTTTCTTGTAAGTCTGGCTCTGGTGCTACGTTTGCGTCATTAACTTCTTGTTCTGTGTAGCCAGCTGCTAAGAAATCTTGGATATTAAATTCCATATCCATATTTTTAAGATCTGTAGCGTAGCGCTGTATTTCTTGCGTTTTGTCTAATGGTTGTTGTCCGACAACTACATTACCACCAGATCCCATTGGTAAGATTATGTCGTTTCTGCCAGTGGACTTATTGTATACTAATTTCTTTGAAGGGTTGTTTTCTAACACTGGCGGGTATTGCGACATGACCAGGGCGTCTTCGTATTTCATCATTTCTTCGTCTGTATCGGTTACAATAGAGGTACTCATTGAAATGCCCCCGATCTTACGAATTCTGCTAATCTTCTCTGTACGCGACTAGCAACTAAATTTTGATGCTCTTGCAATCCAGCTGTTGTTGACCATGCTCTAAAATCGTCAACCATTGTTGCAGAGCCGATAAGATTAAAGCTATACCCAAGCTCTTCCATTACTGCGACATTCCTGTCATCGCTTAAAAACTCGTCGTAAGCTTCTGCAATGCTATCGAAATACAGCTGTTCATTATCTTTCATTGCCTGATTTAATATTACAGACAACTCATTTACTGTAAGGTTTTTATCATTTTTCATGGCATTTAAAATTGCTGTATCTATAACATTTTGTACTTTTGAGTATGCAGCCTTACTGCGCTTGGCAAATGCGCTATCGTTTGTACTATCTTTATCGTATTGATAGCCAGACGCGGCTACGCGTAATACTTGTGTACGTGCTTTAGCTTCGTCAATTTCTCTGTCTTGAAGATCTATTCTACTATCCGACTCTGCAAGTCGTTGAGCGGCTAACAAGCCATTTGCAAATGTCGTATAGTCTACTCTTGATATAAAGCTTTTCTCGCGTCGCAAATCAGCAAAGGTCAATTCACCCGTTATACGTAGCTCTGTCAATTCATCAAACACAGCTGGTAACGTGTTTTCTGCAAATGGCACTGTGTTAGATAACTCATCTGCGTCGAACATGTTTTGCGTTACGTTATCTACTGCATTAATGTCGTAGAGATAATCTTTCATTCTACTAATTATATCTGCGTTAGTAACACTTTCATTTTTTGTTACGTAGTCCTCTAATCCCGGTATGGATTTTTCAACCTCAGTTAAATCATCTGGTGTAACTTTTTTCGCTGGGTTGAACGCATTTACGTAATATTGGTATCTGTTTTTTACATTATCAATTACAAAAGCCATAGCATCTTCTCTGCGCTTTTGTTCTTCTTCAGCCAGTTTAGAAAACTTCTTTGCTTGCTCTAGCGATTGAGCCAGAATTCCTGATGCAGTATCAAAACCCAAATTCTGCAAAGTGAACAGTGCGTATTGTCCACCAGCATCTAAAACAGCAAGTTGGTCCTGTGGTATTTTTTTACCGCTCTTAATATCAATTTGTTGCTCCAGGGCGATCAGCATTTCAAGCGCTCTGGCGGGTGTTCTACCTACGTAGCTATCCACAACATTTGCGGCAACATCTGCCATAATTGTTTTTGTTTGTTTATCTACTGCCTGTGGATTAAAACGTTGGTTTTTCAAACCTGGTTCGTATGCACTTAATAGCTGTTGCATTGTTGTAAGATATTGATCAATTGTGCGTCCTGGTTCTGACAAATACCCTACTGTGTTTTCAGCGCGACGTGCCAACGAGGCTGCTTCTGATGCTATAATCTTTTTATCAATATGACTTTGCAAAGAAAATCGTTGTTGCAATTCGTTTTGTTCAAATTCAAATTCTAGTTTCTTACGCGTTGCCGGTGATTCAACCGTATCAAAGACCTCGTTTTTGATAGCGTCCATGCGCTGTTGCCACTTGTTTTCGCCATCAAGAACGTTTGCAAAATCACCGTCTTGAGATAATTCATAGGTGGCATTACGCATTTCTTCTTCTATTCGTAACGCTGCATCATTGTATTGCTGTTCTACGATGATTTTCTGACGCTGCACTGCAAACGCGCCAGCTGCTTCGGCTGCTGCTTCTACGACTTTACCTTTTTCTAACTCAGCACGAATAAAGGGTGATGCGTCTTGTCGGACAGAAAAACGTTTGCCGGGCGCCGCGTTACTTACACGTACATCAGATCTATAAGTTGGTATTCTCATGTGTACATACTCATGCCTGTTTGTGCTGCAGAACTAAAAGATCGTATGAGACTTGCAGTTCCTTGTGCTCGCAGACCAGCAGCATTTGCAACTCCAGCTTTTCTTGTAAGTTCTGCGCTTAGTTTTGTTTCTTCGATAGCGTCGTTAATCTGCATATTTGTTACAGAGTTTTCAAAAGCTAATCGTTTTTGTGTGAAGTCATGTTCACGACCACTTTCACGCATGACCTGGATTGGTGTGCCGTGAGATATATCAATATTTGCGTAGCTGTAATTTGCTCTTGCGGTGCCTTGTATGTCGCGTTCAAAAAATCGTGCGTCACGAACTCTATTTATCTCAAAGTTTGCGTTGATAATTTCTCTTTGTTTTGTGAGAATATCAACATCACGCATGATTATTTCAGCGTTGAAATTTGCCGCTTCTTGCGCCTTTGCTGCTGCAGCATTGGATGATTTTCTTGATTGATTACCCCCAATAAGATCAGTTACGATTTTAATACCGCCAAGAACTTGAAACGGAGTTAAACCCATGTATTTCTCCTAAATATCAAATGTGTTCATACGTGGATAGAACGAGAGAACTGTCATAGGCAGCGCTTGATTTTGCTGCACATAAATTCTGTCTTCGCCAAACCCGCCACGAAATTCTATTTCTTTATCGCCCGTAAATAATGGGATAGCTTGATCCATTGCCATAGAACTATCTCGAAACGGTATTCGATCTAAGCTGTCAGCGCTGTTGCCTACCTCAATGCCTACTGTTTCAAACAATCTCAGACTGATAGCGTGGATGCGTTTTGGTTTACCTTGGCTGGTGCCATCCGCTGAGCCAGCCTCAATGCGCAGTGTTTTCATTGCGCTTGTAAATCCATATCCAACAGCTGCTGTTGTTGCAGAGAAGTTTAGACTAATACCGCCGTTGCTTACTACACTTTGTGGGTGGCTTGCGCCGTTTACGAGTACTTCTAAGGTTTCACCAGCCAGATGATGTAAACCCGATAATGAGCTAACAGCGCTCCCTGCGTATGATAGACCACTATCTACAAAATGTGCGTTTGTTGTAACGCCACCAAAATCAAATGGTTTCATTTGTTCGACATAGCGTTTGGTTTGTCCGTTGATTGTTCTTTTAACAATCATAAATAGTTTATCTTCGCCGGTATCAGATGGAAGAGTTGCAATACTTTCTACAACTGCTTGCCCACTTGAAAAACTGCCACCGATAATATGCTTATGCCAGGCTACCACTTCTTCTTCTCGCCGGTATGTCATACCTAGCAATGTACCGTCTTCGCGCGTTGCCCATACGATTGAGTCAGGTTCTTGCTGAAACGCAAACTGCGTTAGCCCACCTTTTGTTATATGTTCAGCCAAGATGGTCATTTCTGGCGCCTGGTAGGCTGCTGTATTTACTTCACCTACGTATTTAAACTCTCGAATTTTTCGCTTACCGCGTTGTACGAACAATGTAACATCTGCAACTTGCACAGGTTCAATCAATGCTGATCCATAATTACTATATTTACGTATCAGGGTAGTTGTTGGCGTTATAGGACCGTCATTGGACGCCGTAACCACATATTCACCACCAGATGTACCGACTGTTAAGACGCGGGTTGCAGAGAGGTAACGTATTGCGTTTACTTGGTTAGCAGCAATTGTATAGACTAAGGCGTTATCATCTCCAGAACCTGTTGTGAAATTTGTATGGTCACCGTTTTTAGACATCCACAATGTTTGCGGATTATTGTTTGTATTCGCAAAAACCAGGCGCTGTTCAAAAAATGAAACGACACTAGGGTACTGATTTGTTGCGTTGTTTATGTTTGGGCTAGGAGAGCCGCTTATCGATAGTGTGGCAAAGGTCCAAGCATTGTGGTCTGTTCGCGTTAGTGTGCGGATCGGATACGATGGATGCACAATATACATAACGTCAGCACTTTGTGCGAACCGTAGATCAAATATGTCAGCAGCTGCATATGGCGTTGCGGTTTCATAGATCAGTGTTGCTGTGCCGCCAGATGTGTAAGCAGTGAAGCTTGAGCC
>Ga0209634_1003588_pt1 | contig 10413 bp, 6 predicted proteins | sample LinPmetageLP40_FD_184043 | JGI IMG/M metagenome (GOLD analysis project Ga0209634, IMG submission 184043) | Marine viral communities from the Pacific Ocean - LP-40 (SPAdes) (version 2) | ecosystem: Environmental > Aquatic > Marine > Oceanic | place: Pacific Ocean | collected 2010-08-26 | reverse complement strand
CCCTGAAAACAATGCCAATACACCAATCGCATTCATCAACCAAAAATACCCGATAGACTCCGTTAAATTCATGCCGAGATTGTGCCCAACAATGTGCGCCATCGAAAAAGCCATGGTGTAATATCCCATGTATTTTCCTTCGTTGCCTTTGCCTGCTCGCTTAAGCGCAAATGTATTCGAGAATGGAAAACACATCATTTCGGCAATTGTCGCTAAGAGCATTCCTACTACGAGTATCCCAGACCACCCAGTCCATTGCAAAACGAAGAAGCTAAAAGCGAGCAAAACACTACTTACCATCATGATTTTGAATATGGAGAATCGACCACTATCCAAGTACTTGATCATTGGCATTTCGAATAGAAATACGAACACTCCATTGAGTGACAATAGCCAACCTATATGGAGTTCAGACCACTGCCAGGCTACATGATAGTACACTGGCATCACCGAGAAGTATTGGATAAAGATCAAACCAAAGATAAATATCCCTCCTAGGAATATTAGGTAGGTATGATCAGCCCAAATGCTCTTTGGTTGTACTACTGCTAATTCATCTTGTTTAGTCTCTGTTAGTTTTGGCTTTAGTAAGAAAAGAATAGCTACACCAGCCATCATACACGTGGTACCATCTATCCAAAACAAGGAAGCGTAGCCTACTGATGCAATCAAAAATCCACCAACTGCTGGCCCTAGTGAAAACCCAAGGTTTATTGCTAATCTGATCAGTGTAACAGCACGTGTGTGGTTCTTACTAGAGCTGTACGCCCCAGCTGCCACGTATGCAGCGGGTCTGAACGTGTCAGCTGCCGCAGTTACCAAAAAGACTCCTCCACATATCCACCACAGACCTTGTAAAGTGCTGAGCCAGAAGAATAATCCCCCAGATATAACGAGACTGAAAATCATCACTTTGTAATAGCCAATACGATCTGTGAGTTGTCCACCTAACCATGACCCTGTGAATGCTCCTACTCCGAAGCTGGTCATAATCCAACCAACTTGTGACATTGTGAACCCAAGACTGGAAGTAAGGTACAAAGACAAGAACGGGACCACCATTCCTCCCGCCCGGTTGATAAAGGTGGCGAGCGAAAGCCACCATATTTCTTTGGAGAGACCTTGAAAGGATTCTTTATAGTATTTCCATGAGTTTATTATTGCTGTCATTGTCTTGATAAAGTTATTTCGGAATACGGTATTTAAGCGGCCCTCATACTGCCTCACAAGAGACAATGTCTATAATTATCTTATGGGTTCCACGTAAATGTATATAACAAAAAAGCCCTGAAGATGACCGTCAGGGCTTTTTGTTGATTCTCTTTGTCTATATAGTTAGAGTTTGTCTATATAGTTAGAGATTTTCTATTACCCAGTTGGTCATCATGGTGAATAAGTGTGTCCTGACACCACCCCTATAAATACCGTGAGCATTGTCCGGGTAGTAGAACGAGTCAAACTGTTTATTGGCATCGATCAGCGCCTGTTGCAGAACGACCGAATTTTGAAAATGGACATTGTCATCACCCGTTCCATGGACTAAAAGGAAGTTTCCCTTAAGTTTATCGGCATGACTAGACGGTGAGTTGTCATCATATCCAGCAGCATTGTCTTGAGGCAGTCCTTGGTAGCGCTCCGTGTAGATAGTGTCATAGTATCTCCAGTTGATCACTGGTGCTACTGCGATCCCTGCTTTGAATACATCTGCTCCTTTCATCAGACACATTGAAGACATATACCCTCCATAACTCCAGCCCCAGATACCAATCCTATTCTCATCGATAAATGGTCTGGTTGCCATTTCCTTGGCTGCAGTTATTTGATCCTCCACTTCTAACTTGCCTAGCTGTTTGTATGTCATGTTCTTGAACTCTGTTCCTCTGGCTCCAGTTCCTCTTCCATCTATCACTGCAATGATATAACCCTTCTGTGCTAAAATTTGATGCCAATAGAAGTTGCTACCCCCCCAAGAATTCATCACCGACTGTGAACCAGGACCGCTGTATTGGAACATCATCAGCGGATACTCTTTATTGGCATCAAAATCCGCTGGCTTCAACATAAACCCATTTAAGTCTTTTCCATCAGCGGCTTTAATCGTGAAAAATTGTTTGGGTTGTAGTCCATAGGTATTTGCATTTTCCTGGAGTTGTGTATTATCTTCTAAGACCTTCACTTTTACATTGCCCTTAGTCTGATACAAGCTAACATTAAGTGGGGTTGTTGAATTACTATGATAGTTGATATAGTACTTAAAGTCATTGCTCATACTCACTCTTGTATTCCCAGCCATTGTACTAAGTTTCTTTATGCCTTTTCCATCAAGTCCTATTTGATAGAAGTCACGATCCATTGGAGATACTTCGGTAGATGTGAAATACAATACTTTCTTTTTCTTACTTTGGTCGATTCCTACAAATGTCTCTGCTTCCCAATTTCCTTTGGTGATTTGTCTTACCAACTTTCCTGCAGTTGTATATAAATATAGGTGCTTGTTTCCGCTTCGCTCACTTGAAGTAATAAAGTGTTTGCCATCATTGAGATAGATCATATCATCAATGTAAGTCAAGTCAACATACGTGTCTGACTCATCGGTTAATATCAATGTCGAAGTGCCACTCACTGCGTTGGCAGTATAGTAGTCTAATTTGTTTTGCAATCTATTGAGGATGCGATAAGACAGTGTATTAGCATCTTTGGTCCAATTCAGTCTCGCTAAATAAACATCCTTGTTTGCGCCTAAATCAATGTTGGTTTTCTTTCCTCCATCTAATGCATAAATAGTTAATTTCACCGCAGCATTTTTTTCACCAGCTTTAGGATATTTGAATCTATAATCTTCAGGATAAAGCTGTCCTTTGTTCCACTTTTGAAGGTTGTATTCTCTCACCTCAGACTCATCAAATGTCGCATAAGCTATTTTTTGGCCATCGCTGGACCAATCAAAAGCTTTTGTTAAATACAACTCTTCTTCATAGACCCAGTCTGCATTTCCATTGATGATATGATTGAATTTTCCGTCAGAAGTAATTCTAACTTCTTTCATATCAGAAAGAGTAACATAGAATAAATCATTGCTTCTTGTGAATGCCACCTTGGATCCATCGGGAGAAAAAGTAGCGTAGGATTGTACACCACCTTCAGACAGTTTGTCAAGTTTTTTGGTCTTGAAATCATAAACATAAAAGTCAGCAGTATATGATCTTCTATAGATAGACTTACGATTGGTCATCAGCAGTACCTTTTGCTCATCAGCACTGAAAGTATAGCTTGAGAAAGTGATCTCAGGATTTAGGTCACCTCCTTTCAGGATCGTCCCAACAGCCTGGCCAGTGGTCACATTATATTTGACAATGTCATTGCCCTCGATAACAGAATAAAATTGACCATCATTCATCCAGTTGATATTATAAACTGACTTTTGGCGGAATGTACCTTTTTGATAAATGTCTTCTATAGTTATTTTTTCTTGTGCATTTGCTATGAATGCAAAAAGTAATAGAATTGCGATCAAACGATATTTCATGTTTTCATGTTTTTGAGAAATGCGAATATAATGATTTTTGGAATTGCCGAACAATTCTTTATTTGAACGAAAGAAAAATTACACGGAAGGCAAAATCAACTATCATGTGACTTTCTCAAACTCAACGATAAATGTGCTTCCTTCTCCTGGAGTGGATTCTGCCCAAACTTTTCCATTCATAAGTTTGACATATTTCTTTACGATAGAAAGCCCTAGTCCAGTAGATTGTTCTCCAGCAGTCGGAGTGGCACTGAGTTTTTGATATTTTCTAAACAATTTCTTTTGGTCTTGATTAGTTAATCCTGGTCCTTGGTCTTTAATGAGGGCACGTATATTATCTTTGTTCCGCTCTATTGTGAGTTTTACTTCTTTTTCTTCCTCGCTAAATTTAATAGCATTAGATATCAAATTTTCAAAGACTTGTATCAAATATGTTGCATCAGCCTCTATGTGTAAGTTGTCGTGATCTATTTCAGCCACTATTTTGATTTTTTTGCTTTTGGCCAATTCTTCAAAACTAATCGCAATATCTTTAAGCAGTTGAGACAGGTTAACACGCTTCATTTTTAGACCCGCCCTATTCGCGCCCACCAGTTCTACATCCATTATTTTGCGGATCATGGTAGTCAATCTATCAGATGTGGAAATTATTTTGTCAATCAACCTGGATTGTCCTTCTTCCATTCCTATATTTTCCATTTTGTAGATTTCTGCAAAACCTTTGATTTGATTGATGGGGGTTCGAAGGTCATGAGACAATACACCAATGAGATCATTTTTTTGTTCGTTAAGCCTTTTAAGTTTTTTGTTACTCTTGGTGAGTGAATTATTTTGCTTCGTTATCGCTTCTTGTTGCTCAGCGATTCTTTGCTGCTGCTCTACAAGTACTTTGTTGGTTTTTGCCTTTTGAGTATTGGTGTAGAATAAAATACTGGCTATAATGGCAATGAAGAGCAGCCCAATAATTAACAAATTTCTATAAAATGCCTGCTGCTGATCTTTTAATATTGCTTTGTTAAGCTCCCTTTCCTGAATTTCCTTCTCTTTATTAAGAATAATTATTTCGTTGCCACTATTTATTTCATCTTGATGTCCAATCTGATTTATGAGTTTGAGTACATCATGCCCTAGATGTTTTTCTAAGATTTGATCCTTGCGATATTGAAAACTTACTGATCCAAAATACATTTGAATTGGTTCGTTCCAATCACTTTTTAACGGTAGTATAATAGCTAACCCATCCTTGATAACAGGGGAAATATTATGCCTTTTTACTTTAAGACCATCATTGAGGGCTGCCAAATAATTTGGAAGATCAACATATCCGAAATAACTGGCATCGCGATCTATTGCTTGGACGATCTCTTCTCCCTCGGCTATGTAGCTAATGTTGAATGACATACCATTCTGCTTTTTTAGCATTTTGAGATCCGATTCTAAGGTGCTATTGATATTGGTCTTGCCCGTCATCACATCAAAGCGTTTTATAAAATCTGCTTTGGAATTGCTAGTCGGTACGACATTGTTAGATACAATAATGGTAATGTCATCGAGGTAGGGATCACTGAATTGGACTTCATGTTTTCTGCTTTCTAAAATTGAAATAGCAGCGATCCCAAAACTTGCGGGAGATTGACCTTGCTTTATCATATCATATACATCATAGAACTTTGGCAGTTCTATCCATTCAATGGTAATCTCTACACCATACGTGACTTTTACATAATCTTTAAAGCCCAAAAGAATGTCGGGCTCGATTCCTACAGGAATGCCTTCTTGGTTCTTATAAGCGAAAGGTTTGAAAGAATTCCAGTATACTTGAATCGTTGCTTTTTTAGAAGAAAGTGATTCTTTCCAAGTTTGAACTGATGGAGAGGGCTGAGAAAATAACGCAACTGTGATGAGTAAAAGAACAAGAATTAATAGATTCTTTAATTGCATACTGACAACAAGTTACCCCATCCACTCATACATTTGATAATGATTGCCGTTCATGCCTACGGCATCATACACTTTCTGTGCACCCACATTAGTCTTGTCAACATATAGTCTAATGCCTTTATATTCTTCTGGGTTGTTATTCATGACACCCTGAATATGTTTGTAAAATGCTTTGAACACCCCTTTGCCGCGATACTCAGACTTCACATATACTGACTGAATCCATAATACAAGACCATTTCTCCAATCACTCCATTCATAAGTGATCAATAATGAACCTGCAATATCATCTTCATATTCAGCAACAAAATACCTGCCCTTGTTGTGGTCTCCAAAAACTGCCTCAACTCCAGGGGTGATTACATCTTCATGCAGGATGAGATTTTCTGTTTCTTCGGCCATATTGATTTGAAACTCAACGATACAGTTAATATCATTCTTGTGGGCATCTCTAACAGTAACCATGGCAGGAAAGATTTGATGGATAATCAATTTACTAAATATTCTCAAAAGATGCTTCTTTGAATACCTTTCTATCTATAATCCATTTGACTATTGCCCCGTTTACTTTGACACTTTGGAGAATGGCAAGAAAGCATTGGATAAAAACAAAGTAACTATTCCATTCACACAAAAGGATGTGCTTTTATTTAAGGAATACGCGAGCCAATATTAATCGATCGTTTGCAAAACGTTAAAAAGGGATATGACATAAATCTTATCCCTTTTTAGTTGCGTACAGTCTATTGCTTACTTCAAGCTCCCGATCATATCTTCAGGTTTCACCCATTCATCAAACTCTTCAGCGGTCAAATAACCTAGTCTTACTGCTTCTACTTTTAGAGTTGTTCCATTTTTATGTGCTGTCCCCGCTATTTCGGCAGCTTTGTAGTAGCCTATTTTAGTATTCAAAGCAGTCACTAACATCAACGAGTTGTTAAGTAGCTCCTTAATCACCGCGTGATTTGGTTCGATACCAACAGCACAATTGTCAGTGAAAGACACACAAGCATCTCCAATCAACCTCGCACTTTGTAGTAAGTTGGCTGCCATCATAGGTTTGAATACATTCAACTCATAATGTCCTTGAGTACCCCCGACACTCACCGCTACATCATTCCCCATTACCTGAGCACAGACCATAGTCAATGCTTCACATTGTGTAGGATTTACTTTGCCTGGCATGATAGATGAGCCTGGTTCATTAGCAGGAATAATAATCTCACCGATACCAGACCTGGGACCAGATGCCATCATGCGGATGTCGTTAGCGATTTTATTGAGAGAAACAGCTAACTGCTTCAATGCTCCGTGCGTTTCCACAATAGCGTCATGAGCGGCAAGTGCCTCAAACTTATTATCCGCACTCACAAAAGGAAGTCCTGAAAATTCTGCAATTTTCTCCGCCACTAATTCAGCATATCCATCCGGAGTGTTGATCCCAGTTCCTACAGCTGTTCCTCCAAGTGCTAACTCAGCTAAGTGAGGCAAGGTGTTTTTCAAAGCTTTCAAACCATGATCCAATTGAGATACATATCCAGAAAACTCTTGTCCAAGTGTCAAAGGAGTGGCATCCATTAGATGAGTTCTGCCGATCTTCACCACCTTCATAAACTCCTTAGCTTTGGCATCAAGCTGATCTCTCAGCTTCTGAACACCCACGATGGTATTTTCAGAGACCATTTTATAAGCAGCAATGTGCATTCCTGTTGGGAAAGTATCATTTGAAGATTGTGACTTATTCACATCGTCATTGGGAGCCAATGTTTTGTCACCTTCACCCAATTTATTGCCCGCGATGACGTGTGCTCTGTTGGCAATCACCTCATTACAATTCATATTAGATTGTGTGCCAGATCCAGTTTGCCAAATGACCAAAGGAAACTGATCATCGTGCTTTCCTTGTAATATTTCATCACAAGCAGCCGAGATCAAATCTCGCTTATCTTCAGTCAACACACCAAGCTGACAATTAGTATGGGCTGCTGCTTTTTTCAAATAGGCAAAACCATAAACAACCTCTAGTGGCATACTTCCAGCTGCACCTATTTTAAAATTGTTACGAGAGCGCTCTGTTTGCGCTCCCCAATATTTGTCAGCAGGCACTTTTACCTCGCCCATTGTGTCTTTTTCTATTCTGTATTCCATGTGTTGTAGGTTTCTAATTGCAGTACAAAAATAAAAATTATTAAAGGGAGACCTAAATGTCGAAGGGATTTAGGCGCAATTTGTATAAAGGATGATAACGCAATTTCTCAATGTGGCTGTTGTTGATATCGTAAAACACTACGTCCAAAAATCAAAGAAGCAGTTAACCCAACTAAGCCAAAGCCAGCAAGAATAAGAAACAGGTGTTGATGACCAACGACCCCAGGAGAGCTATCCAAAACATACCCCATTAACGGCCCCATAAACACATCAGGCGTATATCCGATGACTGAGACAACTCCCACTGCACTTCCTGTAAAACCTAGTGGGATTTTAGACTCTTGGAACAGCGCAAAATACAAACCGCGCAAACCATAAATTCCAGCACTGGTAGTTGCTATAGTCATCACAATAAATAATCCCATTCCTCCATTTAAAAACCCTGAGCTGATCATGAGACTGCCTATAATAATTATTCCAAAACAAGTAGTGACCATTCTAGCGTGTCCAAATTTGTCCCCCAATAGACCAGCAGCCAGGGCTGCAACTGGTCTAACCCAAAACGAGATTGTGCCAATATGTGCGGCATTGACATCATCATATCCGAACACATCACTTGCATATAGGGAAAAATCATCTGTACACTTGTAGCCAACATAACCACATAAAAGTATCAACGCTTGCAACCAAATAGATCGTCTTTTGACCACATCTTTGATACCTGCCAAAGATATTCTTTGGTCTGATGAATCATTTACGATCTTATTTTCAGGAAAGGCAAACCAAACCAGTATCGCGCTACCAATGATCAGCCCAGAAAAAATAAAAATAATGTTACTCAGCGCATTGGACATTTGATCCAGAGTGGCAATATCTGCGCTAACTGGGAGAAAAGCATCGAAAAGTAGAACAGATAAGGAAGCCAAAACTGCAGCAATCAACCCTCGTCCAGCATCCACAAGCCCAAACGCCCTTCCTTGTGTATTTTCATCTCCACCGAATTCTCTAGTGGCCTTGACCGCAGCTGCCCAATAAAGCAGAATTGTACTAATACCCCAGAAGCCATAAAGTACAGTCAACCCAGTCAGTGAGGGAATCATTCCCATAAAAGCACCTCCAAGAGCCGTGATTATTAGCGAGACCATCATCAGCTTTCTAGGGGAATATCTATCCGCAATAGGACCTCCTGCGAAATAGGAGGTCATCGCAACGATACCATAAACTGAAAATGCTGAACCCAGTTCAAAATTGTTGATTTCGAATACCTTGAGAAAGGTGGGTCTGAAAATTCTTGCAACAACAAATGGTAGGAGAAATATAATTTCCCCCGTAAGCATTAAGGTAATAAGAATTGTACTTCTATTAAGTTTCATCTAGCTCGTTTGGAGAATGATCAGATTGATGAAAGTAGCCTTTTCTTCATTTTGAAACAAAAATGGTGCTGCTTGTCATTTCTCTTTTTGTCAAATCGTAATGACAATTTTACCCTTATGTTTTCCTTCACCAAAGTATTGAAGAGTGTCAGGAACATCTTTCAATGCATATAACCCATCAATTACAGCGCGTAATTGATTCTTTTCAAAAAGCTGATTGATATAAGCCATGTTCTTGTTTGGTTTTAGACTTAGCACCTTGAGATGTCTTTTTTTGACTATTGATATCCACTTTCCCAATAGGGCAATTTGCAAAAGTTTTGATAGGTCCCCACCCACTGTGATATATCTGCCATTAACTTTTAGGGAGTTTGTATAAGCAGATATCGAACGGTTTGTCTTAACATCTAAGATCAAATCATATTGTTCTCCATTTTGAGTGAAATCCTCCTTTTTATAGTCGATTACATGATCGAATCCCAGAGATGTTAACATGGCCAATTTATCCTCGCTGTCAACACCTGTTACTTCAACATCATGCATCTTCGCAATCTGGATTCCAAATGTACCCACTCCTCCGCCAGCTCCATTGATAAGGATTTTTTGACCTTGCTTGATTTTCCCCTCATCGATAAGGGCTTGAACAGCAAGCATTGCAGCATGAGGAGTTGCAGCAGCTTCTTCAAAACTAATTTTGGCGGGTTTAAGAATTAATGCGTTTTCCTTTACGCAAACATATTCTGCAAAACTACCAAATCCACATTCCGATATATCTCCGTAAACCTCATCGCCAGACTTAAAATTTTTCACTTGTTTGCCTACACCCTCAACTATTCCCGCAACATCTGTTCCTGCTATTTTGATTTTTGGTTTGAGAAATGCTCCAAAAATCATCCGTATAATAAAAGGTCGGCCCCTCACGAGTCCCCAGTCCCAATCATTGACTGAAGCTGCATGAACTTTGATCAAGATCTCATCGTCCTTCGCAACTGGTTTTTGCACTTCTTTCAACTGCATTACCTCTGGGGAGCCATACCTCTCAAATACAATTGCTTTCATATTATTTATTACTGTCATCCGAGTAAAAAACGTGCTGTATTTAGTGTCTCTAAGAAAACAGGTCATCTTTCACAAAATGAATGATTTTCGATGAGGTTTCAATTTTCTTTCTATGAGTCGATGCCTGAGCATCAATCGATTAGAAATAAATTGAAAGATCGCGAAAAGCAACATTTTTGATTTTGAGGTGTTTTCTTAGAGACACTATTTATTTCTGTGAGAAAAACACCCCTATAATCCCCTCAAGGGGATAGTCGCGATTCTCCCCTTGAGGGGAGACACAGAGGGGTGTTTTTCATTGTGAAGTAAAAAGCTTAAAATTTGAGTATAATCAAACATTTTTGCTCCTTTTAAAATTTACTCGGA
>Ga0209634_1003587_pt1 | contig 10415 bp, 6 predicted proteins | sample LinPmetageLP40_FD_184043 | JGI IMG/M metagenome (GOLD analysis project Ga0209634, IMG submission 184043) | Marine viral communities from the Pacific Ocean - LP-40 (SPAdes) (version 2) | ecosystem: Environmental > Aquatic > Marine > Oceanic | place: Pacific Ocean | collected 2010-08-26 | reverse complement strand
TAATAAGAACTTGGGTTGCAGATTGAGCATCTGCATTATTAAGTCTTATTTGTCCTGCTGCTGTTTCTCCTCCTACTGTTGTAGAAAAACTATAAGGAATACCACCAAATAAACCACTTGAACCTGATGTACCTGCTGCTCCTGATGAACCTGAAGAGCCATCTGCACCTGAAGTACCACTTGAACCACTTGAACCATCTGCACCTGAAGTACCACTTGAACCACTTGAACCATCTGCACCTGAAGTACCTGATGAACCACTTGAACCATCTGCACCTGAAGTACCTGAAGATCCACTTGAACCTGAAGCACCTGAAGATCCTGAAGAACCTGATGATCCACTTAGTGTAAATCCTACATAAATTGGATCATTATCAGCAAATGGGTTTGTTGTGCTACTAGCAGTAACAGTACCGCCAAATGTAGCTATACCAGAATTTACAGAAACACTAGTATAACGGTATGAAATAAATACTGATGAATTTGATTGTTTTCTTATTGTTATTATTCCTGGAGCTGTTGGAGTTGGAATAGTATTTCCATCACCATCATCTAAATTAATAAATAATTCAGCTATTGATGTTTGTGTACTATTATCTCCTTGAACTTCTCCACCTCCTGGGTCACCTACTGTTGAAGTTTGAAAATCATATGAAAAGGTATTAGGTGCTATAACAGTTGCTCCTGAAGTTCCTGATGAACCTGATGAACCATCTGCACCTGAAGTACCGCTTGATCCTGATGAACCGTCTGTACCTGAAGTACCTGAAGATCCACTTGAACCATCTGCTCCTGAAGTTCCTGAAGAACCTGAGCTACCTGAAACACCTGATGAACCACTTGAACCTGTTCCTCCTGTTTCACCTGAAGTTCCACTTGATCCTGAAGATCCGTCTGCACCTGAAGTACCTGATGAACCTGAGCTACCTGAAACACCTGATGAACCACTTGAACCTGTTCCACCTGTTTCACCTGAAGTTCCTGATGAACCTGATGAACCATCTGCACCTGAAGTTCCTGATGAACCTGAGCTACCTGAAACACCTGATGAACCTGATGAACCACTATCTCCTTTATCCCCTGTTACAACAAATGAACATAGCACATCTTCACCATCTGAAAATGGTGATGTAGCTGATGAATTTGCTACTGCTGTAACTAATTCCCACCAACCTGTATTATCTGTTGTTCCTGTAATAGACCATAATATAAATTGATTAGTATCAAATTTATTTGATATTCTTATATGACCTTTTATTGCTGATGTGGATGCATCTAATGTTGCTAAAAATGTTGAAATATCACTTCCAGCAGAATCTATATCATTTATATAAACTCGAGTTGCAGCATTTTGAGTTGCATTATTTAATTTTACATTACCTGATCCTGGGTCTGATGTTGTTGTGTTTGTTGAAAAATCATAATCAAAACTAGCACCACCAAATGAACCATCTTGACCTGAAGTACCTGATGAACCACTTGAACCTGATGTTCCTGAAGATCCACTTGAACCGCTTGTACCTGCTTCACCTGAAGATCCACTTGAACCACTTGTACCTGATGATCCTGAAGAACCTGATGTACCTGATGATCCTGAAGAACCTGAAACCCCTGAAGATCCTGATGAACCTGAAGTACCTGATGAACCACTTGAACCTGATGTACCCGAAGATCCACTTGAACCTGATGTACCTGATTCTCCTGAAGAACCTGAGCTACCTGATGTACCTGAGGATCCTGATGAACCTGAAGTACCACTTGAACCTGATGATCCTGAAGTACCTGCTGCTCCTGATGAACCTGAGCTACCTGAAGCACCTGAAGATCCTGATGAACCACTTGTACCTGAAGATCCTGATGAACCGCTTGTACCTGATGATCCTGATGAACCGCTTGTACCTGATGAACCTGATGATCCTGAAGTACCTGATTCTCCTGATGAACCTGAGCTACCTGATGTACCTGATGAACCTGAGCTACCTGATGTACCTGATGAACCTGAACTACCTGAAGTACCAGCTGCTCCTGATGAACCTGATGAACCGCTTGTACCTGATTCACCTGAAGATCCTGATGAACCGCTTGTACCGGATGATCCTGAAGAACCTGATGTACCTGATGATCCTGAAGAACCACTTGTACCTGAAGATCCTGATGAACCACTTGTACCTGAAGATCCTGATGAACCTGCTGCCCCTGAACTACCTGAGCTACCTGAAGTACCAGCTGCTGCCGATCCTACAAATAACCAACCTGAAAAATCAGCAGTTTCTATCTCTGCTGTATCTAATAAAACATAAATACCATTGTTAGCCGCTGTTGAATCCTCAGAGACAGTAACAGTCATACCGTTATAAACGTAAGTTCCCGAATCTAATGCTACCCAAGTAGCAGCAAGAATCAAGTCTGCTTTTGTAGGTACATTTGCACGAGCATCAAATGCTGCCGCTATTTGTGGTTCGAAATTTGCCGATATACCTAATGTTCCTTTTACTCTTGCCATAGTTTTATGTTAAAAATCTTAATATTCTTGCCCCTATTGTTCCGCCATTATGAGTATATTTAGTATAATTAACGGATTGACCTTCTATTGTTTTTGTTACTGAAGATGTAGTGAATGAACTTAATAAAATAGTATCATAAACATTACTTAATGTATTAAATTGTTGTAAACCTGTAATAGTTGACCAGGCATTTGGAACTTCTATATATTGTTTTAAACCTCCACCCCCAGATTCTGTTACTAAAGATGCTTGGATAAGTGTAGTCATTGTCTGTAAAGAAAATTCTGTGGATGTATTAAGACTTACTGTTGTACCAAATACTGGGTAAACTCCATTTATTGTTCTTGTTATTGTATTAGTAGTTCCTGCAGATAATGGGGTACTAAAATTGGCACCTGAACTATCTAATGGTTGTGGACCTTGGTCAAATTGAACAGCTCCTGTCCATGACTGATTTCCTTGTACAATTACATAATTAGAAGTTGTTGTGGAATTTGTTAATGCTGTACTTGTTTGATTTGATACTCCAGTTCCACCATAATTATATTGATTTGGATCACCACTTCTAAACCCATTTGTTCCATAAGCTGGGTTAATGCTTCCTTTATTAAAAGTTGCACTTAAAGTTAAAGTACTTATTGTAGCACCTATTTTTTGGAAAGTATTTGCTGGTGAAATGGAAAAACCACTTGATGGGTTAGATAATGAAGGATATAATGTTGGATACAACATTAAATTCATCATTTCTGGAAATGTTTTATTTGAAAATGTTGTTCCTGCTGGTATGTTAGGATCATCATCACTTGGAAAATTTATAGGTGTTGCTACTGCATTAGTATAAGTACTAGTATCTGCACCTGATGTTCCTGAAGAACCTGATGAACCGGACACACCGGATACACCTGAAGATCCACTTGAACCTGATGTACCTGCTACTCCTGATGAACCTGAACTACCTGATGTACCTGCTACTCCTGATGAACCTGAACTACCTGATGTACCTGCTGCTCCTGATGATCCACTTGAACCTGATGTACCTGCTGCTCCTGATGAACCCGAACTACCTGATGTACCAGCTTCACCTGAAGATCCACTTGAACCTGATGTTCCTGAACCAGAAGATATATCAATTACTGCTGTACCTGTAGGGGATTGTGAAACAGATACTCCAGTACCTGTAAAATTCATTATTTCAGTAGAAGGTACTACAGTTGTTGAATTTCTTTTAACTATAAGACTTGAACTTACTATATTAGATAAATCAATTGTTCTTTTTAATTGATCTGAACCATTATTAGTATAAAATAAAAGAGAATTACCTGATAGGGCTACATCAAATAAAAGTGAGGAAAAATTGCCATCAACCTCGGTGAAAGTTAACTCAGAACCCTTAGTCTGTCTTAATATTATAGCCATTTAATTCAATTTAATTATAAATATAATATTAGTTTGAAAAATTAAATCCTGTCTACAAAACTAGCGGGATTATTGTTAGTATTAATTGATCTTCTAGGATCTATAGATGTGTTTGTATTTGGAATTTGGACTACAGTTTCCATATCAAATATTAGTTGAGATGCATTACTTAATTTTTTAACAGATGCTAATTCTTTTTGTATAGTATCTGGTATTAAATAACCATTTAATGTTAATGAAAAGTTAGTTTTAACTAACCTATTACCTGCAGAAACTAGTTCAACAGTAGTAGCATAACTATCAATACGAGCATTAAATTGAAATCTTTCTTTATTGCCCCAATATGAGTCAGAAGCATAATTCATTGCCTCTACTATTTTATTCATTTGTTCTACATAATAAGTAGATATAATAAAATCATAAGTTAATGTTACATAATCAGGCATTACTACTGCGTATGATTCTTTTTTAGGTACTCTATTATTTAAAATATCAAATTGATCATAGGCATTTCTTTGACTATAAGGTTTTTGGAATAATTGAACATTATTAGGATAATTTGCATCTAATTTATTTGCTATGTTTCTATTTTTTTCTACATTAGTACGTTTATAGGTAATAACAGGCATCATTATTTTACCTTTTAGATCTCTATAATAACCTTCTTTTTGTACTTGAGCCCATCTTTCAGGTGAACCATAATAAATAGGTACTTTTTGTACTACACCATTTTGAGTCACTGTTGGTTTAATTACATTTTCCATATAATAAACTATTGCTTCATCATTTTCTTTTAAACCTAAGGCAAAAGGTTTTGTATTATCATCTCTAAATGAAACATGATTACCTCTATTAGTCCTACCATCGGGTCCTACTCCATCTAAGTTAGGATTTTGATTGGTTGTTCCATCAGGATAAACATAAGGTTGTTGTCCCGGAGTATCTAATAAAATCTCCCTTTGTGTTTTAGGTCTTGGTGTAATTTGATCTGCCATTATTGATATCTTGCTTGAGTTAAACCTAATTTATCTGCTTGTACATAGTGAGATTTACATATTACAGATATATTTGAACCATATGCACTTAAATCACCAGGACCATCTGTTTTGTTAATTGAATTAACATTATTTGGATAATCTGGATTTTTACCTGCAAAATATTGATTTGAAATGGTTTCATGCACTTCATAGTATCCTTCATTATACATAATAATATCACCTACTTGAGGAACTAAATTAGCTCCATATCCAGTACCTGGTAATCCAGTATAACTATTACCTTTATTGTCAAACTTGTTAAAGTCTTCACCTGCTCCTAATAAATCATCTCTTAAGAAACTAAATTGTACTTCTTTATCATAATCTGTACCTAAATCTGTTTCAGGATAGATATTATCTGTTCTTTCTACTAATGTATTAAGTAGAACAGGACCTATATAGAATTTTTCTTCTGCTGCTTCTCCATATAAATTAATTTTAGTTTCCTCTAATTTATATTTATAAAATGCACATTGTTCAGTGATAATGTCAGCCATTAACTCCCTACTCATATGCCTAAAAAGGCTTACGTCTCTTTGTGTTCCAAATAATGCCATATTATCCTATATAAATTACACGAGGAACTCTATCTAATTCTTCCATTACAAAATTAGACTCCATTGTTCTTCTTTCTAATAACTTTTCTCTTGAGGTTTCATCAAAAAATCCTCTTAATGAAGCTAATAATGCTTCTTTTTCTTCCCTAGCTGCTGCTAATAAATCAGCTTGGTTTAATGTTATTTCAGCATTTGGTATAGGTACTGTTTCGTATTTACCTCTAACATATCCTAACATTTCTTTACATATAGCTAAAGTCATTTCAAATATCCAACTTCTACCTACAGAATTAATATCTCGATATGTTGGGTTTTTATAAGGTACTCCACTTACCATTTTTATTTTATCATATGCCTCTACTATTGATGCTGAAGTTCTTTCTGATTTTAACATAAATTCAACCCACATAGTCCCTGCATTTGATCCTGATTGTAATGGATCTTGTACTACACCCCCAGGTATTGGAAATACTCTTAATACATTATTATGCATTTCAAATGAATAGTTAGATATTCTAACCATATCATTTAATTCAATTTGTTGAATAATTTGCATATCATAATTTAAAGGCATCATTAAATAGCCACCTCCGTAACCCATTCCACCTAATCCTCCTACACCATCAATTCCTGCAGCTACAGATCCTCCTAAACCAAATCCAAAACCATCATATGAACTAGCCATTAATGCTGATGCTGGTGGAGCTTCAAAAAATACTCTCATTATTTGAATGTCGTTTTCTTTTTTAAATCCTGCTTGTGCTGCTATTTCATCTAAATTATAATCTTGTACACTTGCTGTTAAATGAACATGCAATTTATGCCAAGGTACATTTCCTCCTGTTCCTGCTTCAGCTCCATATTGTTCTGAATAATCTATTATACGACCTAAATTAGGTGTAACTATTGATTCTTCTATATCTATACTTGTTGGAGCACCTTCTAATGTTAGATAATTTTCTCTGATTTTATAAGCATATAATTCGTTACCATATATAGTAACTGCTTCTTCAAAGGCAGCATAAAAATTTTTCTTTTGTAATTCAATCTCAACAAGAGGATATCCCATCCTTAATGCACAAAAATTTGCTACTTTATCAGCATCTTTTTCAAATGCTGGATCGTTGTCATAAAATCCAAAAGGAGTATCTCCTGGGTGGAATGAACTTGAGCCTGGCCAAATTGGTATATTCATAATTTTTATTTACGTTTAATTCGTGTTTAACTTGTGTTTTAATTAGTTGCTATTGGAGCGTTGACGAGTACATATTCTACGTCTACACTTCCAGTAAGAGCGTATACAGAAATAAATTCTATATCTTGTTCAAACAAACCATTAAATTTACTACCTGAGCAATTAGGGCTTGAAAACATAATAGAAGAGGTAGGTAAACATTCCATTGTCCAGTAACTTTTAGTTCCTGATAATGAAAAATCTCTTTGATCTAATGTATATGTTAAATCATCTGTTGGGTTCCCTATATTTGCTTTTGCTACTGTTATTTGATTTCCTACGGCATATCCATTTCCTCCAGTTTGTATAGTTACATTAGTTGGTTTAACTGTAAGATTTACAGCTTGTAAACCTGGTAGAACATTTGCTGCTGATGTTGCCATATTTCCAGCTACTAAATTTCCTATATAATCACCACTAACAGCTCCATATCCTAATGTTTGTAATACTGATTCTTTTATAACAACATCTTGGTTAACAGCATATTCTAAACCAACTGAGTTAATTACAGCTGTTGTAATAACACCACCTGCTGATGTTAAAGTTACTGTTGCTCCTTGACCTGTTGTAGTTGTAATAGGAACATTATTTATAGTAGTATTAACTGTTACTGTGGGTACAGATATATTAGTTATAATACTTCCTTTTACAAGATTACCATTAGATAATGCTCCTGTAGGAATAGTTAATTGATCTCCTAATGTATATCCTGAACCTGAGGTTACAAATGATAATTGCGTATATGTGGGTACTGAAGCGTCATTACCCGCACCAGGTGTTACTGTCACAGAACCTGTTGCTCCTGTTCCTGATCCACCTGTTAACGCTACTGTATAAGTACCTATAGCTGCTAAAGTTGTTGCTAATGGGGTTAAAGTAATTACAGGGGATGCATTTAATGTATTAGATGTTACAACACGTAACGTCATCCCATCACCATTCCCATTTGTTGTAGTTGGAAGATTATTATAAGTTCCAGCTGTTCCACCTGTTCCCCCACTAGTGTAAGACCCACTTAAATCTGACCCTACATTTCCTGTTTCTGATTCACCATTTGATGAAGTAAAGGTAACAGCTAAACGATTAGCATCATCCATATTTGTTATTCTTCCATAAGCTATACTGTATGAAGGAAATAATGCTGGACCTGGTACTAGTCCATTTGTGTTTATTAAGTCAACATTTGTATTAACAGGAACGGTAACAATTCTCCTATCATAATTTGTTACATTTGGAACTCTATATAAATTTTCATTTATTGTTCTTATACCGTTAATCACATGCTCTTCTTTAATTTTTACTTGAAAAGTAGACGGAGTTACTGTTGATGCCATAGGTTTTTGTTATAAATATTACAGGGGAAATTAAATCATAAAAAAAGCCCCACTAATGTGGGGCTCTTTTAAGAATAATTGTTTAAATACTTTAATATAATTAAATATTATAGTGTATTTAAATTTGAACAAAAGATTCTACCATAAAATTCTGGTCTTAACATCTTCTTAGCATAACGAGTTAATAAACCTTTACGTGGAGTAAATGTTGTTGGATCGTAAACTAATGGAGTCATGATTAACGGAATGTATGGAGCAAAAACTGCACCAGCTTCCAAGAATTGTCCACCTCTATATCCTAATAATATTGTATTATCAGTCATGTAAGGGTTTTTGTAAACTTGGTATCTTCCATTCATTGAACCAGCTTTCTGTACACCAAATGCATAACTCATTTTAGCAGCATCACCATCTGAGTTACTAGCAAATCCTGGAATAGATTCGATAATTGTAGCTACAGTTGGAGAACATACCATAAAGTTAGCACCACCTCTTAAAGTTCTTTGGTGGATAATGTTCGAAAGTTTCTGAACTTTAGTTCCTAATGTTTGGAACCATTGTCCTTGAGAGTTAAAGAAGTTCAAGTTAGCGTTTACAACACCTCCAGCACCAATTGCTAAGTTGTTTGTAGCACTCCAATACTCATCTCCAGCACCAGCTGAATCGATTAGCATTGCAAGAATTTCTTGGTCTATTTCTAATGAAATATACTCACTCATGATTGAAGTTAATTCAGCTTCTGCATCTAAAGAATGGTAAGCATTTAAATCTTGAGCGAACTCAGGAGTCCAAACAGCTTTCAGTTTTTTAGTTTTAGCAACTATAGCTTCACTTGACATTGCAACGTTGATTTCTGGAATCGCGATTGGAGTGTTAGTAATTGGAGCTACAGCTTGTCCTAAAGCACTGTTTCCATCTTCAAAATCACCTCTGTTGTTATCACTTGGTTGTAATGTTTGTTGACAAACAAATCCTGATGTAACGTTATTAACACCACCAGCAACAAGAGAAGTTACCCATCCTGCAGTTACACCCGCAGCACTAATAGTACCTAATCCGAACCATGATATAACACCTGCAGCAGGAATAGATCCAGCAGCTAATGTTAATGTCACAGCAGCAGCACCTGTACCACCACCAGTTCCAGTATTAGGTCTAGCTAATCTAGAGAATGTTAAAACATCTCCAGCAGCATATCCTCTACCTGGGTTGTTTACATAAATTTCTGTAGTGGCACCACCGGCAACACCAAAGAAGTTTAAAGTAAGACCAATACCATTAACAGAAGTTGAAGTTGATGGTTTGATGTTTAAGTCAATACCAGCAGCAGTTGATGTAAGAGCAACACCACCTATTTCAACTAAAGGAACAGTTGAAGCAGCACCAATATATGAAGCAGCACCAACAGTTACAGCAGGGAAATAAGCACCTTGGTTGATTTTTGTAAATGCAGGTAATGAGTTAGCAAACAAGTTAAATGTTTGTGTAGCAAGACCAGCATTAGTTACGTTTCCTAAGTAGAAACCTTCAACAGCTTCTAAGTCAGCAAATGTTTGTAACATTGTATTACCAGCAATAGCTGAAGTAGTAGCAGGGAAGTTAACCTTTGTTACTGTTGAAGCAGCTGATTGTTGTAATCCATCAAGTGCTTGAAGAGCAATACCAGTTAATGTAAATGGGAAAGCTGAATCTGCATCTAAATCTAGATAGAAATCCGCGTTACCTACAGCACCAATAGCAGCAGTTGCAGCATTTGGGAAATAATTTTGAGTTGAATAACCAAATCTTCCAGCGCCATAAAGACCACCTGAAGCTAAGTTACCAAATCCTGGAGCTCTACCAGCTGCACCTGCAGCATTTGGAGCCGTTCTAGTACCATATAATGAAGTACCATTTGCAAATGGTTGTTTTGCAGCATTCGCAGCATTCGCTGGCGAGTTAATTTGCGTACCACCATATTGAAAGTCTAAGTAAAATACTAGACCTGAAGGAAGATTCATTGGTTGAACCGAAACGAATTCTTTCGCTGCGATTTGTCCAAATACCTTTCTTACTAAAGGTAAAGCAACACCAGCCCATTGACCAGCAGCACCTGTACCTGCATTAAAAGTAGCATTTCCCCCACCAGTTTGTGAGTTCTCTGTTACTAATTGTTTAGCTTGATTTTCTAAGATCATAGACATATTATTTTTGTCTGTCTCAGAAGCCATGCCTTCAAGTAATCCTGTTTTGGACCACTTGTTCGCTAATCTTGCAGCATCACTTTGCAGTGATTTGTAAGAATTAGCTGATTCTAAAAGTGAATTTAATTGTGACATTTTCTTTTTTTAGTT
>Ga0209634_1003586_pt1 | contig 10417 bp, 17 predicted proteins | sample LinPmetageLP40_FD_184043 | JGI IMG/M metagenome (GOLD analysis project Ga0209634, IMG submission 184043) | Marine viral communities from the Pacific Ocean - LP-40 (SPAdes) (version 2) | ecosystem: Environmental > Aquatic > Marine > Oceanic | place: Pacific Ocean | collected 2010-08-26 | reverse complement strand
ATTTAGAATTACTTATATACTTCGATTGCATGGATCTTTTCACTAGAGAAGATTTTAAAATCGGTACATATTCTTATAGTTGGGACAACAGACGCTGGAACAGATTACTTAAAGAAGGTTGGATAACGGTGTGGAGAAAACATAACCGCACAACCCAAAAGTATAATATCTATAAAGTTTCCTTTAAGTGTAAACAACTTATAAGTCGAATGTACCGTATCATGCTTGGTACCGAGGACATACCTACCTCTACCGCAAGAAATAAAATAATGAAAGGTAAAACTTATATAGACAAAGTAATGATAACGTCTATAAACCACGTTAATAAAGATAAAAACAGATAATCATGGGAAAAAAAGAAATTAAAGAAGTTGTAAAAAAAGATTCTTCTTACAACAAGATCATTAAAAAGAAAATAGCTAAGCTACAAGCTAAGTTAAAATAATGGAAGACATTAATAAAAAAATTGATGAGTCTTTAGAAAATCCTTTTGAAATAAAAAACAATTTTATTCCACCAAAGGATCAAGAATATATGAGTGTTAAGTTTGATAACAAACTAGACAGATCAGGAAAATCAATGATAGAAAATCCTTCAGTTGAAACAGCTGGTGCTTTTCCACCATTAGCAACGCCAGATTTTACTCCTAGAGAAGAGTCTGATCAATATAATAATACTATTACATAAACATTATGGCAAAACAACCAGGACAATTAGGACAAAATACAATATGGGACGGACCCTTATCAGAAGTAGGAAGACCTTTAGCAAAAGGTAATTCAAGATATGGTGATAACTGCATGGAAATATTAAAAGCTCCTACGCCTTATAGCCCAGGACCAGTGACTACTAAGACTTACAAAAGTCAAATGAGTCAAGGTATTTCAGGTTTAAGTTTAACAAAGTAAAAACTCACTAAAATGAGTGATAGAATAAGTGAGCATATATCACTTAAAGAAGGGATTAAATCTCACACAGCCACTAGGTTAAATATTGATAATATACCTAGAGAATTAGATTTAATTAACATGAAAACTATTGCTGAACAAGTTTTTGAACCTTTACGTAAATTTGTAGGTGGTCCAATAGCTATTAATAGTTTCTATCGCTCGCCCAAATTAAATTCTGCTATCGGCGGAAGTACAACTTCACAGCATTGTATTGGTTGTGCGCTTGACTTAGATGATAACTATGGTCATAAAACAAATGCAGAAATGTATAATTATATTAAGAATAATTTAGATTATGATCAAATTATTTGGGAGTTTGGAACAGAAGATAATCCAGACTGGGTGCATGTAAGCTATGTGTCTGAGGATGCAAACAGAAGACGATGTCTTCAAGCTTACAAAGAAAATGGTAAAACAAAATATAAAATAATATAATGCCTTATACTCAATATAATTCTCCTTTTACTAAAGTTAGAAAAACAACTAAAGGTAAAGGAAGAAATTTTAGGTCTACAGAGGAAGGTGCTGGTATGACGGCTAAAGGTGTTAAAGAATATAAAAAACAAAACCCTGGTAGTAAGTTAAAAACTGCTGTTACAGGAAAGGTTAAGCCTGGTAGTAAAGATGCTGGAAGAAGAAAATCGTTTTGTGCAAGATCAAAGGGATGGACTGGTGAAAGAGGTAAAGCTGCTAGACGTAGATGGAAATGTTAAAAAAAAAAAACAAAACATTATGATTAGAAATTATTACACGGAAGCATTTAAAGGAGGTATAATACCTGTTGTAAGTGCTACACAATTAGTAGATGGTACGGTTAAAATAACCGAGTCAACTACAGCAACATCAGTTGTTAATACGGCTACGTCTGTAACTATAGTATTAACCTTAAATACAGCTATAAAAAGAGGTATGTACATCACTGCACCCACAGTAACGCCTAGCCCTATAGTTATAAATGATAACTTATTTGTTGAGCAAGTTGTTCATGGAGTTAACACTACTGTTACTTTAAACAAAGCTGTTCAAATGAACGCTGGTCAAGTATTAACGTTTTTTAGCGTTAACCAAAACAGTTGGAAAGAATATAGTTTATATATAGGTCAATCACCTGAGCAAGGTAATAATTTTGGTTCTATAACTAGTGGTACTGCAAATACAGCGGCAGCTGCACAAAACATAATTACAGTAAAAGTTAGTAACCCTTACGTTCAAGTAGGTATGACTGTTTATGATGATGGTGTTCAAATAGGTGTTATAGCTACGGTAACAAACTCAACTACATTTGTATTAGCTGGCGCTTTAGCCGCTGAGGTTGTTGCTAATTCTATTCTAACATTTTCTTTTACAGTATTGCCTTCGGTATCAGTTCTTACCATAGATAATCAAACTTTAACTTTTACAAACCCTGCTCAAGGCTTTGTATTACCTGTTTCAATTGTTCAAGTAACGAATGTTGCAGGTGGTTTAACAAATTTAATAGCTTTAAACTAATATGTTATCACCATTTTTAAAAAAGTTTCCTGAAATTAAAGAAGGAAATAAAGGAAAATTTACCGCATGGGCTAAAAAACGAGGTATGTCAGCTTGTTCAGCCGCTAGTATGGTAATGAAATCACAAAATAAATATTCACCAGCTGTTGTTAAGATGGCTAATTATGCCAAAAACTTTGGCTGTAAATCAAAAAAATAAAACAATAAAAAAAAATTATTATGGGATACGGAGGACAAACAGTAAACGGACTTTCATCGCTAGGACCTAAAATGGGTAAAGCACATGGAGGCGGAGTAAAATTAGAGCAAGGCATGGGTAAAATCAGTCAATCACAAGATGATGTTTTATCTGGCAAAGAAACTAAAATGGAAAACGACTCTATGGGATCAGCTAAAATGATTTCAGGAAGTCATTCAAAAGGTAAATTTATGTCAACACCTAAATACAAATCGGACGCTCAAAGAAAAGCTGTACACGCTAGTAAAGCGGATGGTGCTGGAAAATATGGTAAACACATGGGACCTGAAAAAGAATTAGTTGGTAAACAAAAAAACTTACCAGAAGCTTTGAAGGATAAAATTGAAGCAGCTCCAGGAAAATATGGGCACAAAAAAGGTCCTAAAAAATCAGGAGAATCTTATGATATGGACAAGGCATATGATAAGAAAATGAGTGGTAAAGCAAGATTACATTACTTAGAAAATGCTATCCACGACAAAAAGAAAAAGTAAAACCAAATAATACCATTACATATACACCAATTAACAATTAATTATTAACAAAACAAAATCAATTATTATGGCAGGTTTTTTAGAAATCCCAATCACAGGCGGATCAGCTGCAACATCAGCAACGTCTAAACAAGTAATCGCAATAGATAAAATTATATCTATTCAACAAGGAACTGTTGGAGCTCCTCAAACTAATCCAGCAACATTATCTCACATCTTATGTCAAGACGGTGTAGAATACCAATTAACTCACACAGCCGCTGCTGCAGGGTTTTCAGTATTAGACTCTTTAATTGATGCATGGTATGGTTCTCCAGGAAATGGTATATCTAAAGTAGGTGGTATTCCAGCTACAGTTAGTGCAACTGGACAAGCTCTTACTTTTGTGGTATTTTCACAAGTAGCAATTAGCTAAGATGAAATCAGGCCTAGGTGACAAGATAGAATCTTTTACTAAAGCAACTGGTATCAAAAAAATGGTAGACACAGTGTCACAGGGTTTAAATATACCCTGTGGCTGTGAACACCGAAAAAACGTATTAAACAAAATGTTTCCAGGAAAATGAGTTTTAAACTATCATCACCATTTAAAAAACACGCTACACCTATAGTCAACATGCCTATGGAAGAAAACGTTATGGGTAGAGCTGATAAAAGAGGAAATATTTTAATAAATAAAGATTTAAAAGATCCTAAACAGATTGAAGACACTATAAATCACGAGAACGTTCATATAGAGCAAATGGCTTCTGGTGAATTAGATTATGATGATGAAGCTGTTTATTATAAGGGTAAAAAATTCTTAAGAAAAGAATTTAATGAATCAAATAAAAGCTTACCATGGGAGGTAGAAGCTTATAAAGCAGGATAATTATGTCAAAACCTAAAAAGAAATTTAAAGACACTAAAGTAGGTAAATTCCTAATAGGTAAATCAGGTATTATAGATGTGATTAGTAATATATTGCCTGATCAAGGTGCGCTAGGTATGGTTAAAAACTTAATAAACAATGATCCAGATCTACCACCCCAGGATAAAGAAACAGCTCTTAAACTTTTAGAGCAAGACACAATAGAACTACAAGAGGTATCTAAACGCTGGGAAAGCGATATGAAATCCGATTCATGGCTCTCAAAAAACACTCGGCCAATGACATTGATATTCTTAACAATATCTCTTGTTATTTTTATACTATTAGACGGGTTTGACATATCATTTGGTATTGACACCGGTTGGATAGACCTTTTAAAATCACTTCTTATAACCGTTTATGTTGCCTATTTCGGTTCGCGAGGTGCAGAAAAATTTAAATCAATAGGCAAATAATCAAATTAAATTAAAATGGAAATTAAAAAAGACCAATTAGAAAAAATTCAAGGCTTTCAGAAAGACTTAAACAAGTTATTAAATGAAGTTGGATTTTTAGAAGCCCAAAAAACCCAAATATTAGGGAAGTTTCACGAAGTAAACAAACAAACTGAAGACTTTAAAAAAGAGTTAGAAGAAGAGTATGGATCTATCAATATTAATTTAGAGGATGGAACATACACTCCAATTGAAAAAGAAGAGGATAAAAAGGAATAATGTCGTCTGTAATTAGAAAGATAAGTATTGGTTCTGACTATAAAACTGATGCTATGCACTATGCGTTAGGGCAGTCGGTATATGGTGGACATACAATATCACATATACTTTCTGACAAAACAGACAATTCCTATAATATCTATATCAAAAAACAAAACGAAGTATTGCCATGGAAAAAATTTAATTCTAACATGGCAATATCCGTTGAGTATGATTTAGAATATTAGTGAAAAGTTTATTTGACTTTATCGTTGAGCCTGTCGGCCAGCGATATAATAATGATGTTAAAGTAGGTGACAAAAGCCTTATAATTAACACGCAAGTAGAAACTTTTAAATCCGTAAACAATATAGCTAAAGTTATAGAAACACCTTTATCATTTAGAACTAATATTAAAAAAGGTGATTTAATAATGATTCATCACAATGTATTTAGAAGATGGTATAATGTAAGGGGTGAAGAAAAAAATAGTAAGTCTTATTTTAGAGACGGTTTATATTTTGTTCAATTAGATCAAGTATATTTATACAAAAAAAAGGATAGATGGCAAACTATTAATAATAGATGCTTTGTAAGTCCAATAAAAAGTAATGATAATACAGTGTCTGATCAAGAGCAATATCTTATTGGTATATTAAAATACGGTAATAGCGCGTTAGAAGCGTTAGGAATCAACGAGGGAGACCTTGTAGGTTATACACCTAATGGAGAATATGACTTTGTCGTTGATGGCAAACGTCTTTATTGTATGAAATCAAATGATATTGTTATAAAGTATGAACACAAAGGAAACGAAGTTGAACATAATCCAAGCTGGGCACATAGCAGTTGAAGAGCTTATTAAAGTTGCTAAAGAAGCTATCGTAGATTCAGATGAAGATATATCAGCTGATAGATTAAAAAATGCTGCAGCAACTAAAAAATTATGTATATTTGATGCTTTTGAGATACACAATCGTATTATAGAGGAAGAAAATATGCTTAATGAAAAACCAAAAGAAGAAGTTAAAGCTAAAGCTTTTGGAGGTTTTGCAGAAAGAAGATCTAAATAATGTATAAGCAAACTTTATATAAAGTAATTGATCATATAAAACCACAAGCTATAAAAAGATTAAATAAATCTAAAAAGTGGGAGTACGGTTACAATAAAGAACATGATGTTATAGTTATATCTAAGACTGGTCAGATAGGTGAGATATATGAAATACAAAATTTAAAAATAGCTTTACCAAAAGAAAACAATGTATTTACTGAAGCTGACTCATGGCAAACTCATGAATATCCTAAAGCTTTAAAAAATATCAAAACAATATTTGATTGGAAGCAATATTCAGATGATTTTAAAGAAAAATGGTATGTATACATTGATAGAGAATTTGCTAGACGTCACGAAGGGTATTGGTTTAATAATAAAGGTAAAGCTACTTATATTACTGGTACTCATTACATGTACTTGCAGTGGTCCAAGATTGATGTTGGGCAAGCAGACTTTCGAGAAGCAAATAGATTATTCTACATATTTTGGGAAGCTTGCAAAGCAGATAAACGATGTTACGGAATGTGCTACCTCAAAAACAGACGATCTGGTTTTTCATTCATGGCATCTGGTGAAACAGTCAACCTTGCCACTATCTCTAGTGATGCTAGATACGGTGTCTTATCAAAGTCTGGGTCTGATGCAAAGAAAATGTTTACCGATAAAATCGTACCTATTTCAGTCAACTACCCGTTTTTCTTCAAGCCAATACAAGACGGTATGGACAGGCCAAAAACAGAGCTTGCATATAGAGTTCCTGCTAGCAGATTTACAAGACGTAAAATAGATAACAATGAACAGTTAGAAGAGTTAGAAGGTCTTGATACAACTATTGATTGGAAAAATACAGGAGACAACAGTTATGATGGTGAGAAATTAAAATTACTAGTACACGATGAGTCAGGTAAGTGGGAAAAACCTGATAACATATTAAATAACTGGAGAGTTACAAAAACTTGTTTACGATTAGGTTCTAGAATTATTGGTAAGTGTATGATGGGATCAACATCAAATGCTTTAGACAAAGGAGGTAGAAATTATAAAAAATTATATGATGACTCAAACGTTACCAGAAGAAACCGCAACGGGCAGACTAGCTCGGGATTATATAGCTTGTTCATACCTATGGAATGGAACTACGAGGGATACATTGATTCTTATGGATTACCTGTCTTTGAGACACCCAAGGAAAAAAAGAAAGGACCTGATGGCTTCCCAATTGAAATAGGTGTAATAGAACACTGGGAAAATGAAGTAGATGGCCTTAAGGATGATCCTGATGCACTTAATGAATTATATAGACAGTTTCCACGTACAGAAAAACACGCGTTCAGAGATGAAACAAAGCAATCACTTTTTAATCTTACTAAAATCTATGAACAAATAGATTATAATGAAGATTTAAAACACTCTAATGTTGTTACACAAGGTAATTTTCAATGGGAAGATGGGATTAAAGATACAAGCGTTATGTTTGTTCCAAGTAATCAAGGTAGATTTTATGTTTCTTGGGTTCCTAATGAAAATCAACAAAACAGAGTTGTTGTTAAAAATGGTGGTAAGTTTCCTGGAAACGAACATATGGGAGCTTTTGGATGCGACAGTTATGACATATCAGGAACTGTAGATGGAAGAGGATCTAAAGGATCATTACATGGATTAACTAAGTTTAGTATGGAAGATGCTCCACCTAACTTATTGTTTTTAGAATATATAGCTAGACCTCAGACTGCTGAGATATTTTTTGAAGATGTACTTATGGCTTGCATATTTTATGGTATGCCTATACTTGCAGAAAATAATAAACCTAGATTGTTGTATCATTTTAAAAGAAGAGGTTATAGAGGTTACTCTATGAATAGACCAGATAAAACAATACATAAATTATCTGTAACAGAAAAAGAAATAGGTGGTATACCTAATTCAAGTGAAGACATTAAACAAGCTCATGCTGCCGCTATAGAAGCTTATATAGAAATGTTTGTTGGTTATAATAATGAGCAGTATGGAACAATGTATTTTCAACGCACGCTAGAAGACTGGGCTGCTTTTGATATAAACAACAGAACTAAACACGATGCATCAATAAGTTCTGGCTTAGCTATTATGGCTTGTAATAAAAACAAATATAGACCCGTTGCTGAAGTTATAAAAGAACCTGTAAATTTAAACTTTTCTAAATATGACAATAGAGGTAGTGAATCAAAAATAATTAATAGATGAAATTAAACACTGGTGTTAATAGTGCGTTTCCTGATCAGATGGTATCTGAAGAGGAAAAGAAAACTTTAGAATATGGATTATTAGTTGGGCAAGCTATTGAGTATGAATGGTTTAGAGGTGGTAGAGTAAATGGTAGTAGATGGAATACAGGTTATCAGCAGTTTCATAATTTAAGATTATATGCTAGAGGAGAACAAAGTGTTCAAAAATATAAAGATGAATTGTCTATTAATGGTGATTTGTCTTATTTAAATTTAGATTGGAAGCCAGTACCTATTATACCTAAGTTTGTAGATATAGTTGTAAATGGTATTGCAGCTAAAAATTATGATTTAAAAGCTTATGCTCAAGATCCTTTTTCTTTAAAACAAAGAACTGATTATGTAGGTGGAATATATAGGGACATGATGGCTCAAGATTATCTTAATGAAATTCAAGAGACTACAGGAATGAATCTGTATAATTCTGATCAAAAAACACTTCCACAATCAAAAGAAGAATTAGAGATACACATGCAATTAAATTACAAACAGTCTGTAGAGATTGCTGAAGAAGAAGCTATAAATAATACTTTAGCTTTTAACAAGTATCAATTAACAAATAAAAGAACTATAGAAGATATAGTAACAATAGGAATTGGAGCTGTTAAAACAACTTTTAATAAATCAGAGGGTGTTGTAGTTGATTATGTAGATCCTGCTAATTTAGTTTATTCATATACTAATGATCCTAATTTTGAAGATATATATTATGTTGGTGAAATAAAGTCTATGACTTTGGCTGAAATTAAAAAGAAATTTCCATATCTTACAAGTGAAGAATTAGAAAAAATGGTTAAATACCCTGGTCGTGATGGTTACATAGCTAATCCAAATTATGACAATGATTTAGTTCAGATATTATTTTTTGAATACAAAACATTTATTGATCAAGTATTTAAAATAAAAAGAACAGAAACTGGATTAGAAAAAACATTAGAAAAACCAGACACGTTTAATCCACCTGAAAGTGACAACTTTGATAGAGTTTCTAGAAGCATAGAAGTTTTATTTAGTGGTGCAAAAGTTATGGGTGTTCCACAAATGCTCGAGTGGAAGTTAGCTGAAAATATGACAAGACCTAATAGTGATTTAACTAAGGTTAAAATGAATTATGTTATATGTGCACCTAACTTATATCAAGGTCGTATTGAATCTTTAGTAAGTCGTGTAACTAGTTTTGCTGATATGATACAGTTAACATCATTAAAATTACAACAAGTTATTCAGCGTATGGTTCCCGATGGTGTATTTGTAGATGTTGACGGTTTAGCAGAAGTTGACCTAGGTAATGGTACTAATTATAATCCACAAGAGGCTTTGAACATGTATTTTCAAACAGGTAGTATAGTTGGTAGAAGTTTAACGCAAGATGGTGATCCTAATAGAGGTAAAGTACCTATTCAAGAGCTACAAACATCCAGTTCTAATGGAAAAATACAATCACTTATTGGAACTTATCAATATTATCTACAAATGATAAGAGATGTTACAGGGTTAAACGAAGCAAGAGATGGTAGTTTACCAGACAAAGACGCTTTAGTCGGATTGCAAAAAATGGCTGCCAACGCTTCAAATATAGCAACTAAACATATATTAGATGCTAGTTTATATTTAACCTTAAGAGCTTGTGAAAATATATCGCTAAGATTAGCTGATGCTTTAGAATTTGATTTAACTAAACAAGCTTTAATGCAAAGTATATCTTTAACTAATACTCAAAACTTAGAAGAATTAAAAAATCTTCATTTGTATGATTTTGGTATTTATTTAGAACTTGAACCTGATGATGAAGAAAAAGCTGTATTAGAACAAAACATACAAGTAGCCTTACAGTCAGGTCAAATATACTTAGAAGATGCTATTGATATTAGAGAAGTTAAAAACATAACTTTAGCTAATCAGATTTTAAAATATAGAAGAATACAAAAGCAAAAACAGGATCAAGCTGCTCAACAGCAACAGATACAAGCTCAAGCTCAAGCAAACATGCAACAGTCTGAGCAAGCTGCTTTAAATGAGGTACAAAAACAAGAAGCTTTAGCTCAAACAGAGATACAAATTGAACAAGCTAAATCACAGTTTGAAATACAAAGAATGGAACAAGAAGCATTAATTAAAAAACAATTAATGGCTGAAGAGTTTCAATATAGTTTGCAATTAGCACAAATGAATATGCAAGCTACTAAACAGAAAGAAGCTGAAATAGAAGATCGCAAAGATAAAAGAACTAAAATACAAGCAACACAACAATCAAAAATGATTGAACAACGTCAAAATGATTTACTACCTACAGATTTTGAATCAGCTGGTAATGATAACTTAGGCGGATTTGGTTTAGAGCAGTTTACACCGCAATAAAC
>Ga0209634_1003584_pt1 | contig 10420 bp, 8 predicted proteins | sample LinPmetageLP40_FD_184043 | JGI IMG/M metagenome (GOLD analysis project Ga0209634, IMG submission 184043) | Marine viral communities from the Pacific Ocean - LP-40 (SPAdes) (version 2) | ecosystem: Environmental > Aquatic > Marine > Oceanic | place: Pacific Ocean | collected 2010-08-26 | reverse complement strand
GCCCGGTTCATTAAAATATGGCTCGTCGACCATAATTAATGATTGAATTGAAACAACTACCTGTAAAAAGGTAGAAATTTCTGGATTCCATTTCTCACCATCTTGACCAGACCATGTTCCAAGTAATGATAAACATACTTTACCATTTGCATAAAGATTTGGATTAAATCTTACTCTACCACCATCTGTTGTATTCAATAATACACCGGGTGGTCCATTTGGATAATTTGGTGGAAAATATGCATGAAATTCATAAATACCATTATGATATGGTGTATCTTTAGGACCGGTAATTACAAATTTAATCATATTAGATTTTTTCTTATCAATACGAATCAAAGTACTCGTATCCCAGTTTATTGGTAAATTTTTCTTCAATGAAGAAATTTCACTAACTAATCTTAATAAATTTTTTTTATTTGTAATATTTTCATTTTTATATTTATAGTATAAATGATACAAATCAAATGTGTATATTCCAAATTGATTACTTTTTACCATTTGTTCATAATTATTTACACTATCGCCCGAATCTTTTGTATTTTCTTTTGAATCACTCACACCTTTAAATAATTCAATAAATAATTTATAAGAAAATTCTTTATCATCTGATAGTGAAATGTCATCATTAAGAATAATGTCACTTATTTCATCAAATAAATCTTTTATAATTTTTGACTCTAATTTAATATTTATAATCTTAATAAGTTCAAGATATTTAGAATATAATTCTATGTTTTTATTAAAGTCTAAAATATTGGTCCCTCTAAATTGATTTGAAATAAAAGATTCCATAACATGATTAATATTATCTTTATTTGATTTTGGATATAAGTTAATAATAGAATCTAATAGTGTAATTATTTTTGCATTATTATCTTTCTGTTCAAGAATAAAATCATTAATATTCCATTCGGACGTACCGGAATACCCATATCCTGTTCCAGAATTCCAATATTTTGATTTTTTTTTCTCTGAAAAACTTGGAATATCAAATTGTATATTAAAATTTTTATAATTGTTTATACCCATTATATTAAACAGATCAAAAATACATTGATCAATTTCTTCAAGAGAAGGTTCATTTTTTTTAGTATCAATATATTTACAAAAAAAAGGTTCAAATTTGTTTGCAATTTCAATAATTAACCATTCAAGAGGAATATTTGTATTCCATTTAGATTTATCTAAAATGGAAAGATTCATAAGATTGTAAATTACATTTGGGTCCATATGCGGTTTAATGTATTCAATCTTAGGAGGCATATATGGATATAATTGACTATCTAAGTTTAAAACTATCTCAATATAATCATAACCAAAATTTTTATTAATTTCTTTTAATTTATCAGATAATTCTCCATCATTATATTTAAATCTAAAAATAAGATTATATGGATTATTTTCTTTAAATTGAATATAATGATCGTATTCATAATTTTTATTGATCTTATCAACTTCACTATAGATAATTTCAAATACTTGTTTATAATTAAGATTTATATTTTTGCTAATTATCGATTTTTCATTTTTAGAATTTAATTTTTTAAAATTCTCTAATAATTTATCTCTATTAATATCTGATTTTGTTAAAATTCTCTTTTTTGAAAACAAATTAAATCTATCATCAAAATTATTATAATTTGTATATGAATTAACTTTAATCTTTTCTAAAACTTTCTCTAATATATTTTTAGCATTTAAAATATTTGAATCGATAAGAAATTCATTATTTAAATAATTCATAATTAAATCCTTATTTTCAATATGAATATCAATACACGATATAGCATTATCCTTAAATATTAATTTCATATTATTTAAAGAAGGAGCTGATACTTCACTATAATCCTCATAATGTTTTAAACCAGAAAAAATAGCATTCTGCGACAATTTATCAAAAATGGTATCTGACATTATAAATAATAAATATTTATTATTTATAATATTATAAATCAATTTTTTAATTAATCTGCTTAATAAAGTTATTACAAAATTCAATATTTGTATCTGAATTAAATACTCCTTCTTTTGTTTGATGAACACTATTTGTTACATTTTCAAAATAAGGATTGTAAATAGTCTTGTGAAAACTTTGAATTGGTGATACATTTGCTTTCTTAATACCTTTATTATCTTCAGTAAATTCACAAGCATTTGTTAAAATACTTACAAGCATACCATGAGACAGACCTTCTGCTAACTGAAGTCCACGCATATCACTAGTTGCTGGAAATCCTGGGCTCTTAGCATTCATATTCCAAAAAATAGTATTTGGAATTGATAGTTCATATTTTGTAAAATATTTTTCCATTCGATCAACTGCAGTATTCCATTCTTGAGGATACTTTGAATTATCTGTATATGAATAATATGATGGTGCATTACTACTATTCCACCCTTGGACAAAATATGGATCAAACTGTCCATCTGTAAAAATAATATGTGTAATTTCTCCAGTAAATTCTGAATTAATAGTTTTATAATCATTCATAAGATTTGCAAGTTTCTTGTTCGCTTTGTCAATATTTGTAGATCCACCCCACGGTGAATAATGCACTTTATTATAAATATCAAAAATATTATCTTCAACATTAATTGTAATTAACTCAGGATTATCTGAAAACGTCATAAATGTATTTCCAATATTAGAAAGTTTTGTAACAATTATACCAAGTATAATTGCAGCATCCATTACACCTGCTCCTGTCATACTTCCACTTACATCAATAGTTGCAATTACATTAAAAGGATCTAATGGTTTCTCACTTGGAGAACATCCATTTTCTTCCCATACTAACATCTTTCGGTTATATTCTTCTGTAAGATTATCTTTAATACTTTCAAATAAACTATTAAATTGCGCGTTCACTATTTCACGTTCATCAGAATTAGAATCAGAATTAGAATCAGTTAACATCTTTCCAATAACATTAGCTAGTTTCACACTATCAAGACCTGCTCCATTTAACATATTATTCATTGCCGCAACAAGTGTGCGTTCACGAAGATCTTGCGCATCTTCATTATAAACTCGTTCATCACCTTCGAAATCTACATTAAGAAGATACTTTCGATATTTAAGAGATGCGCCACTAGTCATCTTTGTTGGATCAATATCTTTGTAATTTATACTACTCATTTTCATTTCAACTGTTCCAACTATTGTATTTAGAATATATTGAAGATAACGAAGTGTAACTTGAGTAAACTTTTTAAATCCGGCAGTTGAATTATCATACTTTTGCTTATCTCCATCACAAAACATTTTAATAATTAAAGGTTCGCGAATAAAACTAAATTTCTTATTTTCACGACCAATGTACTTACCAACTAATGATATTTTGGGATATGGCTTCTTATTTATGTTATTTTCATTACGCTTAATTTTATTATATGTAGATTCAATCTTACTCCGAATAACATAATTACTCATGGTATTCATATCAATATTAAACAGTGTATAAAAATCTTTACAAATATAAGAATGATATACATCGACGCATCGATTTACAACATCTTCATTTATTACATCTCCATCAATAATATAATGATTCATAATGTTATCAAGATCACGGAAACATCCATACTCTGGAATTATATATAAAAGATCTAAACATGTTTCTGGCATGTGCTTATACATTTCGTGCCAAAGATAAAATGCAATACTACGATTACCTTTTCCATGACCAGTACGCGGAATAGCTCGTTCATGAAAAATGGTAAGAAACATCATATCAAGATATAACGCTTTAATATTATCTGGTTGTGAATTAATTTTTTCCATAATCATATTAAATTTTTGACTAATTTCTTGTCGAAATGATTCTGGAATATTTAAAGTTGAATCTTTTGGAAGTCCGGGACACCCTTTTCGCTTTGACCCAACCCCAGATGTTTTTGGAAGGTTGTCTTGAATAATATTATTTAGTAACTTTTGAGTCATCCCAATAATCATACTATCAATATCATCTCCTAATGAATTGTAATTAAAATCACCATTCCACGTTTCTCCCATATTTGATATCTTTTTGCTAATATTATCGACGAATTCACCAAAAGATTTCATATTATTATTTGAACTTGTAACTTCTTGTGCTGTTGCCATTTTAATATAAATAAACATAAACACCATTCTCTTTTTAAATCAATTTTTAGCTAATTCATTTTTTAAATATAGATATTAAACCAATTATGTATATATTACTAAATGTAGATTGAACTGATTTTTTTTCTAGATCAGCCATTTCTATATTATATTTAATATATTTATCTTCACCTATGTTATCTATAATTTCCTTATTATTTAACATAAATTTATTAAAAAATTCTTTTAATAATAATGATATTGATATACCTTCTTTGATTACATTTTTATTTATATATTCTAATGATTCATTAAAATTAATATTTTTATCAATTAACATTTCAAGAATATTATTAATAACTTTATCACTTGGAATAGCAAGTATATCATAACAAACAGATGATTTTATTGTTTTTTTTTGAGAATATAAACTTTGTAATATATTAATAGCTTTTCTCATATCACCATTACTTATTCGTGAAATAGTATATAAACCATTGGATGTGTATTTTATATTTTCATTTTCACAAATACTTTTTAATTTTTGAATAATAATTTCATTTTTAACTGGATAAAATCTTATATTAACACATCTAGATTTAATTGGTTTTATTATTTTATTTTCATAATTACAAATTAAGCAAAATCGTGTATTATCAGAATATTTCTCAATAATTCTTCTCAGTGCAAATTGAGCATCAAATGTCATACTATCTGCTTCATCTAATATAATTAATTTTATTCCTTTATTAAATATTGTCATTTTCTCTGCAAACCCCTTTATTTCATCTCTTACGCTATTAATACCTCTATCATCAGATGCGTCTAATTTCATTACCATAAATGCTTTATTTTTACCATAAATATAATCAACAATCGCACTAATAGTAGAAGTTTTTCCAACACCTGAATTACCGTGAAATAATAAATGAGGCAAACTTTTATTTTTTAATAAATTTTTTAATATTTCTATATTTTTATCTTGACCAATAACATTTTCAAATGTCTTTGGTCTATATTTTTCAATCCATATAGATTTATCCATTAATTATATTTTAAATTATTCTTTAAAATATAATTAGTCAATTTTTATATATTAAAAAAAAGTTATTTAAAATAATTATACTTTAAGATAATTACCTAAATAATTAGTATAATATAAATTTCCATCTTCTTGTTTAACATATATTGATGTTTCTATATTATTTGAAATATCGATATATGGTTCAATTAAATACTTACAATCAAATAAGCTTAATACTTTATCATATTCATCATAATTAATGCATTTTTCTTTAAAATATTTGTCACCTGGATTTTTAAAATATCCACCTTCCCCGCGTATGTATACAAACTTTATCGATTTTTTAAAATTTGATAATTTTTTAATTAATTCTAGTTGAAATTTCATTTTATCAGGATCATGACCAAACCAGATTTTAGTTTTATTATTATCATTGTAAATAATAAAACCAGATACACATCCATTTAAACCATAGGTCATCATATTTTTAAAATTAGAATCAATTATTTCATCTTTAAAATCATACATATTAACGGTATTACAATTTTTATGATGATAGTAAGAATTTATGTAATGTTTACAATTCATACATTTCATTCCAGTTTCTGAGAAATGTTGTAATTTATTATAATTCTTAAATTCCAACTTAAGTTCACACATTGACATTACATAACGTATTATTATAATAGTACGTTATATAATCAATTTTTTACATACAAAATATTTAAAATAAATCATACGAGCTGGCAAATATAATATGATAAGTTATAATATTGTATAAATTCATCACACCCATTATTTAAATTATAATCAATATCAAGTAATTTTAATATAATTTTTGATTTTAATTCATCTTTTATATTATAATTTTTAAATATATTTATTAAAAAATCAATTTGATTTGTTAAAGAATAAGAGTTTTCATAAAAATAATTTATATGATCATTTACATTATCTAAGTTACAATTTAAACAATCATTAATAAATTTTTCTATAATATCAAGTGGTATTAATCCAGAAATATTATTTATAATATCATCATTAATTGTATCGTTATTTTTATTACATCTTTGTAAAAAATTTATCGATTTTCTTAAATCACCTTTGCAAATATTAATTATTTTTTCCAAGTTACTATCTGAACATTTTATATTTTGACAAATACAAATATCTTTTAATTTTACTAAAATATTTTGAGATGATATGGGTTTAAATCTAAGTAAAGAACATCTAGATACAATAGGTTCAATTATTTTTTGATGATAATTACAAATAATACAAAACCGAGTTACATTTGAATAATCTTCCATTATTTTTCTAAGGGCACATTGAGATTCACTTGTCATACTATCTGCTTCGTCTAAAATTATTACTTTAAAATTTGGTATGTGACTTTTTTTATTTACTGAATTTTGAGCATATCTTTTTATTTTATCTCGTACTACTTTAATCCCTCTTTCATCTGATGCATTTAATTCAATAACTCTCTCATTAAAATATTCATCTGTAAATAACTCGCGTGTTAGTGCTAATATAGTTGATGTCTTTCCACAACCAGATGGTCCAAAAAATAAAAGATGTGGCATATTTTTATCATTTAAAATTCCTTTTAATGATTTTATTATATTTTCTTGAGATACAATATCATCTAATTTGTTAGGTCTAAATTTTTCAACCCAAGACTCATTTTTGTATTTAATCATTATAATATTATTAATTTATTATTTTAAATAATGATTATCAATTTTTCTAATACAATATATATATGTCAAATTTTTCATACTATTCAAATCTTGCAGATTGTAAGAAAGCATTTGAAAAAAATAATGATGAAATAATTATTGAAAATAAAGATAAAGAATTTAATATAGTAAAAGATCAAGTTTCTTATTTACAAAGAGATTGTGATAAGTACGAAGAGAAAAATAATTTTACTAATTTAAATTTAAATACATCAAATCAAAATTATTTAAATAGACATTTTTACTCAGTACCTAAACAAGATTTTTTGAATCCTGATTTTGTGGCTGGAAACAGTTTTAAAGATGATTTACATCCAGAATCATGCCCATTGAGAGATAGTAGTTATAATTTAAATAAACCATTTGACTATAGTCAAGTAGATGTTTATGAGTACGAAATGGCAAAATTTGATTCTAAAAAATAATTATTTAATTTAATTAGTTAGATATTTTTAAAAAACTAAATATAATTATATGAATAAAGATTTAGAACAAGAACTTGAAAATGCTTTAAAATTTTATTTAATAGGGAAAAAAAATGTAGATACTGATACTCCTAAATCTTTGATTTATTTTAAAAAATCAGTAAAGTATATTGAAGATATTAAACAAAAATATAATAATATTAATAATAAAACATTAAGTATAATAAATACAACTGAGACAGACTGTAAAAAAATATTAACAAAAAATGATAATATTTTTGAAATAATTAGTAAAAACGATGTTTATACAATTAAAAAAATTAATTATTTTAATTTTAGAGAAATAAATGATGTGGGTAATACAATATTACATCATTGTATTAATACTGGAGATATAAGTATTTTAAAAGAATTATTAAAAAAAGGGGGTAACGTAGACCAAGTTAATGGTAATGGAAATACTTTACTTGAATACGCGTGTCTTAAAAAAGATCCAAATATAATTAATTTTTTAATAAATCATGGTGCGGATCTTAAAAAACATTTATTTTTTAGAGGTAAAGAAAAACATTTATATCTTAATAAACCAAATATAGATTCCGCAATTATATTAAAAGTTATTTTAAATAACTCAAAAAATAATGATAATAGTTTATTTACATTTTTAGAAAATTACTTTAGTTGGAATGAATTAATTGGAATTGAAAAATATACAATAAAAGATTTGAGTATTGGTTTAACTAAAATGTTTAAAAATAAGTGTTCATATGAACATTATAAAAATATTATAGTTGAAGAATGTGAAAACTATATTAAAACAAATAATACAAATAATGTTAAAAAAACTTTTTCCAAATTAGATATTGTTTTATTTAATTTAATACCTTTTATATCATACCCTTTTATAAATATTAGTAATAATTATATAATTAAAAATGAATTAAAATATTTATTAAAAAAAATTATAAAAGAAAATAATAAAAATAATATTAAAGAAATTTTACTAAATAAATTATTTGATATATATATTAAAACAAATTTATATAAAGAAGATTACATTGGAATATTAATTTATCAACTATTTAATAAAATAACAAAAATTAATAAAAATAAAATAAATATTTAAATTTTCTATTTTACTTATATATATGTCAGAAAATAATAACTCAATGGCAGAAAATAATAGCCAAATAATAAATGGAAGAAAATCATTAATAGAAGCACTTGCTACATCAAATAATAATCGTAATCATTTTACATCCCCGATTCATTATCAACTTTATCAACAATTTAATGAAAATTGCCAAAAAACATCATGCAAATATAATAATGAGAAGCTCCCGAATGTTGCCAATTTAGCAGACTTAGATGATACCCGAGGTATATTAAGAGGATATACCTCTTTACCAAATAAAACTTCAGATAGCGAATTAGATAGTTTTACAGGATCAGACCAACAGTGGTCAAATCCATTAGTATGTGATGGTGCAAGATTATGGATGAGAACAGATTTTAAATTAGATCTTAATCCAAAGAGTGATTCTAATGAAGAGGTTAATGATAACGACCCTAATAATAAACAGGAACAATTATTTTAATTTATATAATATTTAAAAAAGTATTTAAATAAAAAAGTTTAAAAAAGAAAAATAAATAGAAAATATAAAAATTTATATTTTCTATTTAGTTATATATATATGTCAAAAATGTTTTCTGAAGATTCAGATAAAGTAAATAATTCATACTATGTATTAAGAAATACCGATAGAGGTAGAGGTTTTCCAGATCCAAACAAATCATTATACGAATTAGATAAAGAAGAAACTAAAAAATTTCGAGATTTAATGGTAGAAGACGATTATCCTAATAATTCTAAATTTGAAACATCAAATGTATGCTTAAAAAAAAATACCCCAAATAATATGACAAAAACATATAGACAAGATGGTAAATTAGATTTTGAAAAAAACGCTGATGTAGAAAGTAGAATTCGCCAGGGTGGTTTATTTAATGTTAGATATGATAAGTTTAGTGACATTCCAAATTTGGGAGAAGTCGGCGATTGCGTAAAACTAACAAGTGATATAACAAAAAAAGAGTATGAACAATTTGTTAACACTGATAATAATGATATTAATACTGAAATGTCAACACTTGATTATCAATTTACTCCATATTTCCCAGTAAATTATCAAGACGCATTACAGTATAATTTAACAAAAAATGTTAATGAAGCGTCATTAAATTATGATAGATACGGAGAACCAACAAGAATTGTTTGTAAAAAATATATTACTGCAAAACAATCCAGACAAGCCAAACTCGATGAATTTAATCAAAATAGAGATACAATGTTTAGTGAATTTGATGCAATGTATAATTCTGCCCTTAAAAAGCCAAGTCAAAAGACATTTGAATTAAGTGGTGGTACAGAATTTCAATATAATAAACCTGATTATGCAATTGGTGCTAGTGCCAAAAAAGATATATTAGCAACCGATTTTTTTAATAACTCATTTTCAAGATAAAAAGATTCTAAATAATATTTTAAATAGATGGTATTAGTTATATTATAACTAATTATTTAAATATAAAAATATTTAAATAATTAAAATTACAAAATATAAATTATAATGTATATTAATATATATGTTTCCATTTGAAAATGAAAATGAAAATATTTTAAAATATAAAGAAAATCAAATAAAATTTGATTCACAATTTGAAGTTAATGATAATAATAATAATACTAATTCTAGTAAAGGAATATATCCGAATAATAAATTCGAACAATTGGACAATATAGTAAATTCAAATAAATATAGAGACAGTGGTCTTAAAATTAGTAATGAATCTTATGCATTACCTTATCAAAAAAAAGAAGAAAATGTACAATGGACCCCCGAATTATTAAGGGAAGGATTTGGAGATACTATTATAGGTGAAATTTCTAGCGCAGACCAATATAATAATATGATAATTGGAACTACAAATGTGGTAAGAAGTAACACCATCGGTGCTAATGGTGCAAGTACATATGAACGTCCAGATCTTTATCAACATCCAACTATAAAACCAAAAACATTTGAAGAAAGTAGATTACATTTACCTAATCAATTAGGTTCTGGTGATCCTAACAAGA
>Ga0209634_1003583_pt1 | contig 10422 bp, 6 predicted proteins | sample LinPmetageLP40_FD_184043 | JGI IMG/M metagenome (GOLD analysis project Ga0209634, IMG submission 184043) | Marine viral communities from the Pacific Ocean - LP-40 (SPAdes) (version 2) | ecosystem: Environmental > Aquatic > Marine > Oceanic | place: Pacific Ocean | collected 2010-08-26 | reverse complement strand
AAAAATTCGATTATGATCAAATTTCAAGCTTTTTACTTCACAATGAAAAACACCCCTCTGTGTCTCCCCTCAAGGGGAGAATCGCAAGTATCCCCTTGAGGGGATTATAGGGGTGTTGTTCTCACATAAACACATAATAGTACGTTTTTTACTCGGACGACAGTAATTTTTATCTAATCTAAAGTGGTTCATTTCTCCGAATTTTTGGCGGAAAAAAGATTGTTTGTATGGAAATCTACGATACCTCGATGACACTGTTTCGAGGAGGCTATTGTTTCATTGTCAGTATCTGGGTAAATCCCCTCGCCATTAGGCGAAGATTTTAGTTTTATTATTTTGTAATACACAAATGGATAGGAACCTCCCATACAATCTATGATGGTAAGTGCCACATAGATTGAATAACTAAACATGGAAAGGGTTTAGCTAGAGAAGTGCGAGTTAGGAGGGCTTGGACGCTTATTTTAGTTGGATCTTAGCCGATAGTAGTTTGTTTTTTTCTAAATTTATTACCTGCTAATAGCAAGAAAAATAATAGGACCAGTGCCACAATTATTAGGTAAGAATTTATTTCGGTTGCTGTAGGATTAGACCATCCATCTGTAGTCGCTATAAATCCTGCCCAGTAGTAGGGATGACTCAACTGGCTATCACTAGCATTCAAATAGTCTAATTTGGCTTGAGCCAGCGCCTGAGGCACGTCAAAATCCTTTTGTAGATGAAAGTAAAATTGCTTCATGATATAAGCCGTAGTGTTATCAGGTACAGGCCATAAGCTCATAACTATGTTATCTACACCCGCGATATTAAACCCACTGGCTAAACTAATCATACCTTCTCCTTCGTAGTATTTCCCTACACCGGTATTGCATGCACTAAGTGTCACCAAGTCGGCATTTAAGTTCATTTGCAATAACTCATAGGTGTGTAGAAACCCATCGTCCTCTCCCTGCGGTGTGTTACTGAACATGATGATACTATTTAGTGGATTGTCATTATCCAGAATTGAATGAGTAGCCAAGTGAATTATCCGAGCGTTGGATACTTCTTTTTTAAAGATAGACTCAGTAGCCTCTTCTCCTAAGAAGATCGTGCCTGGCCAAATTTTTTGGATGCCTTTAATTTCACGCTCTGTAGCTGGTAGCAATGCAGTATTTGTCCGAGAGATTGGCGCGTCCTCATTGGGCATTAACTTCGCGGCATTGCCTTGAGTCGTAAAAGGAGCAAATCCAAGAAAGCTATTAGTAGAAGAAGAATTACCACTTTTAAAATTCGTTAGACTCAATTTATAAACAAACTGGTGTTTCTCAATCAAGTAGCGGTTGTCTTTTTTAAGAATTTCAAAAGGCAATAGTGTGAGTCGCTTATCAGCAATAATTTGAATAATTGGACTATTTTCCAATGCTAATTGATCCCAATCTATGTTTTTAAGTACAGCAGAAGCTAACGCTTCATAATTACTAGTATTCGTTTTTACTGCTTCAATGAGGTCGTTTAAATCACGGTCTTTTTCGTCATTCCAGTCGGTTACAAATACTTCTGATCCTTTGGACTTTGAGACCAATACAAATAGTTGCTCTTTGGAGAATGAAAATTGAACTAGTGCTTCGTTTGGTCTAAGTTTACTTTCTATGTCACTCACATCTGTGTTTTGAGAGATGATGGTTTTATGAAAGTTCGGGTTTCCGTCTTTAATCTGTAGGTGGATATCTTCAAGTTCACGCTGAAGTAGGAGTAGGCTCTCTTTTTTTGTGGGTGTCAGATTATTATAGGAAGAAACCAATTCATGAATTTGTGCTTGTAAATTTCTTCTTTTGATCATAATAGAATCAGAGACGCCTGAAATAGCATAATTTTGTTGAAATGCGAATTCCTTTTTAAAGGTATTCAGTCTTTTCAGCTCCATTATTTGAGAAATATTATTTAAATAATCCTTTGAACTATTTACTTTACTTAGCTCAGTAGTCAGGTTTAGCAGCAGGTCTAAATACTGATTTTTCTGTCTAAAGAAATTAGATGCTCCTGAGAGGCTTACGTGCTCATACTTTTTTGAAACTATATCTTCAATCAGGACATCATGACTCTCTATAGCTAAATGGAGGTAGTCAATATTCCCCGATTCTTTATAAAATCTCTGGAGTATTTCTAGCCTTTTTAGCTGGGCGTATTGATATAGAAGTGACTGGCTTACAGGAATGGCAACATTTGACAATGAATCTCGAGTATCTTCGAAAGATTGGATAGTCTTACTGTAAAAATAAAGAGCTGAGTCCAGATTTCCCGTGGTTAAATAGTACTTACCAAAATTATTATTAAGCTCTGCCAGAGTGCTTATGGAAGGGTTTTCTTCTAGTGATTTTTCTAATTCTATGAGTAATTTTTTTCCAAAATCGTAAAGCCCTAGTTCTAGGGCAGATTCTATGTGCTTAGGGTAAAAACGAGAAAATTTATTTGGAGGGTTTAACTTTGTCAACAATTCATAGGCCTTAATATTTATTTCGCGTGCTTCTTCTGTCTTTCCAAGATCGTGAAGAATGAACGTCTTATTTATAAGCAAAGCATAATTCAGTTGCTTTTCCGAGCCATACAGTTTAGAACTTAGTGCCAAACCTTGATCAACCCAATAAAGGGCAGAATCAGCGTCACCAAGAGAGTGATAGAGTTCGGCAATATTGATAATGACATAAGGAGCCCATAACGGGTTATATTGCTCACGTAGGCTGAGACATTTCTGTAAGTTGTCCAGAGCAGCATTTTTATTGCCAAGTCTCTTATGAATTAATCCTACATAATTATAAGCATGAGATTTATCCAACGAGTCAGTAGCTAATTTTAATGTTTGGTTAGCATAAAATAGACCTTCATCATAAAAACCTAGTATTCTTGATAAACTCGCCAGTCCACTTATTGTAGAGGAATACATTTCTCCACTCTGTATTTCTTGCCCGTTAAGAAATTGAAGATTTTTTTTTGCCGCCTGATAGGCTTGGAAATATTTGCCTTGATATCCGTAAGCATTCGTCAATTTGTAGTAATAGTCAGTGGCTAACTCTTTTGAAGTGATTTGTTCTAAGTAATTGTTACCAGTTAGCTCGAGAAGTTGTTCAGCTTCTAAGTACTTCTTTTGCATCTGTAGGGCAGAAACATGTTGGAGTCTCGCTTGAAGAAAGGCAGTAATATCACCACCTGTTAGTCTTAGGTCCGCTGAAATTTCATAGTAATGAGCAGCACTGTCCCATTGATTATTGACGCTGAAAGCCAACGCTTTATCGCTCGCCCATTGGACTGAGTCTATAACTGCATTGGCTCTTACGTTAATCAGGAGTGAAAAAATAAGAAGGAGTAACACTCTCATAGGCTATAAAGTTAAGAGAGAATATTACTATACCGAAGATTATCGTGGTTTTACAGGAGGTTTTTGAGTATTTCGGCCTGTTTGGAGAAGTCCTCCTTTTGATCAATAATTTGATCTAAAAGGCTTTCTGCTTTTTCATATTTTTCAGTTTTAATATAAGCCAAAGCCAGATACCATTGGGCAGCCAAATAAAAATTAGATTCTTTTGAAATTTCTTTAAGGTTTAAAATAGCCAGATCAACATTTTTTAGAACTAATTGAGATTGTGCCAGATAGAATTTTTCAGCATCAGAAAGAATATTTTCTTGCGCCTTTATTGTCAGTTTATTTACAATTTCTTCAAAATTCCGCAGTTCATATTGCTGGTAAATGCTGTAGTCATTATAGTCTATTGAACGGTTAATTGGGTCAATGATATTTGGGTAGGGCTCATAATAATCGGCATAGATAGCTTCATAATCCTTAGAGGCAGAATAATTAAGTATAAGAGCTGACAATGCTAAAACGACCAATACTGAGGCCGCAATTTTTTGATAGAAATAGGACTTTTTTGTGGAAGGGTAAGATAGCGCTTCATGAGCGACCAATTCCTTTTTAAGACTGGATTTACCAGATTCAATAATTCCATCAACTAGTAACCCATAGACCTTAAACGCTTCGTTGAAAGATGGATCAGCTGTTAGCTTACTTTCAAATACTTCGGTTTCTTCTTTTGATAAGTTACCATTGATGTATTTTTCAAATAATTCTGAGTGGTCTTCCATAATTATATATCCTCAGCATTAAAATGGCTCAGCGTAAGCTTTTTTAGCGTATTAAAGCACCTGAGTTTTTGAGATTTAGCCACGTGTTCGTTTTTATACCCTAACCTCGAAGCTATGGCATCCATCGAAAAATTATGAAAATAAAAAAGCTTTAAGATAGATTGACAGGGCTCGCCTAGTTCATTCATTAAGTCAGCTATAACACGTTTTTTATCGTTATCTTCCAGAGAGTCATCTACTACAATTGCCTTGCTCAATGCCAGTATCTCATCATTGACTATCATTCGTGATTCTTTCTTTAATTTCTTAAGTGCTAGATTTCTTCCAATAGCGAATAGGTAGGTTTTTAAACTGCTCGTCAGTTCTTGAATTCTTTCATTTCTAATATTATAGTACAAGGCTATTACACTGTCTTGAAACAAATCTGCTGCATCTGCTTCACGGGTACTGAAATCTTTCATACACCACTGAATAAATTCTGCCCTGAAGGTATCATAAACCTTAATTACTCCGTCTTCTTTACCGGACTTAAGAAGTTCAAAAAACGCTTTCTCTCTGCTATTCAATCCAAATTCGTGTTTAATACACCCTAAAATTAATAAGTAAACAATTAAAGCTAAAACTATCTAAAATATAAATATTCTAATTTTTTTCTAAAACCTGTTTACAAGTACAAATATCAGTGTATAAAGCCAGATTAAACATATAAACCAATTAACTAAAAACCTAAATTATGAATTTATCTAAATTTCTTTTGGTCTTAAACCTAACTGTCTTAGGTGGCTTTTTATTTTTGTCGAGCTGTAGTGATGACGATGATCCAGCGCCAATAGTGGTTACCGTTGATGCAGGTGCTGATCAAATCATAGAACTCGGAGAGTCAGCCAACTTTACCGGCATAGCTACAGGGGGGGCTATTATTTATTTTTGGGAAGTAGTAGAAAGGCCTGTAGGCAGTCTTGCCTTTTTTACAGATCCTGTCACTGTAAGCACTAGCTTGACCCCTGATGTTGCAGGCGAATACACGATAAGGCTCACGGTCACTAATGAGTTATTTACAACGGCCACTGATGAATTAATTCTTACCGTGGAGCAGGGGGATGTTCCTGAAGAAATAGGAGGAACTATTGATTCGGATTTAACCTTGGTAAACCGCTTTGATGACCCAACTTTACCAGATTACATTGCTTCATCTGGAGTTACGGTGAATGCAACTTTAACTATTGACCCAGAGGTGTTAATAGTATTTGCTGATAACGTAGGTATGGCAGTCAGCTCTAGTGGAGCAATAGTAGCAGTAGGTACGGCCGCTCAAAATATCGTATTTACGGGAGTTGAAAAAACGGATGGATTTTGGAGAGGAATAGAAGTAGAATCCAATGACGCAACTAATGAGCTTACCTATTGTACTATCGAGTATGGAGGAAGTTCTGGATTTGATGGAGCCAATTTGTTAGCCAATTTGATCATAGATGGTGCTGGTAGGTTGAAGATTACCAATTCTCGCTTCACAAATAGTGGAGGTTATGGTCTTTACACTCGTACACTAGAAGCTATTTTGTCAGAATTTGCTAGTAATACAATTACTGCAAATGTAGCACCAGTAATGACAAGAATAAATCACTATTATTATTTTGATATGGCCTCTGACTATACTGGTAATGATGAAGATTATATCGACTCTTATTGGAGTAATGTAGATACAGAGGAGGATGTCACTTGGACTGCTCTAAATGTGCCTTACAGAATGGCTAATAACATTGAGCAAGTATCTTCAGATATCACAATCATGCCGGGAGCCGAATTTTTAGGTCAACCAAATGGTGGTATTGAGGTAACTCCGAATGGTTCACTAAATGCGGTTGGAACTGCTACTGATAATATTTCTTTTGTTGGAGAACAGGATGTCCGAGGATACTGGAAAGGTTTAGCTATTGAATCCAACAATACTAGTAATGAGCTGACCTACGTACTCATTTCTAACGGTGGAGAAGAAGGTTTTGATGGAGCTAACTTGAAAACAAACATAATGGTAGATCAATCTGGACGTGTTAAAATCACCAATACTACCTCTACAATGAGTGGTGGCTATGGGTTGTACACAAGACAATTAGAATCTGCCTTACCGGATTTCGCTGATAATACTTTCACTGATAATGTTGCTCCAGTAATGACCAGAGTTAATCACTATCATTATTTTGATTCGAATTCTGATTACTCAGGAAATGATGATGACTATGTTGATAGCTACTGGTCTAATGTAGATGTGACTGTAGATGTCACTTGGAATGCATTGAACGTTCCTTTCAGAATGGCAAGCAATGTAGAGGAGATCGATGCAGATGTTACTATTATGCCGGGTGCAAATTTTATAGGTCAGCCAAATGGCGGCTTTGAAGTGAACGCAAATGGGTCATTAAATGCGGTAGGGACTGTTGCTGATAAAATCACCTTTTCTGGAGAGCAAAATGTAACAGGCTATTGGAAAGGACTTAGGTTTTTATCCAATAACCCTAGTAATGTTCTGACAAATACGATTATTTCTAATGGTGGTGAAGAAGGTTTTGATGGAGCTAATAGAAAAGCCAATGTAGAAGTAGGAACTAGTGGAACACTAATGTTTACTGATAGCGAAATAAATCTAAGTGGAGATAATGGAATTAGAGTGCAGTCAGGTGGAAGCTTAACTAACTCTGGTCTGACCTTTAATGGTAACCTGGGAGATAATATTTTTATGGATTAGGTTAAAATACATAGGTTAAAATGTGTTGAAAGCCACTTGAGAAATCAAGTGGTTTTCTTTTTTCAAAGAAGCTAGTGTTAAGTTAAGTGTACTGTGTCGTATAAGTTGCCGATATTTTTGTTCTAGACAATGCGAAAAACATGAGCCTAGCCGTAGTTAAGGGAGTGTTTTTCAAAGAAGTATAGGGCAAAAAGATCAAAGCTTGGTTCGGCTAAAGTATGCTTAACTTAACACTAGTTTATGGTGATAGGAAATTTACTAGTACAACATATTAAGCAATGAATATGAAACGGATTTCAATAATTAAACTAACGCTACCCTGCTCTTTTGTTCTCATTTCACAGATAGCTGCAATGAGCAGATAAATTAAAGATGGAGAAAAGACTAGAATCAAATAAAGAAATATCAGCACAAGACTTTAAAGATATTTTTGGCATAAAGAAAACTTGCTAGAAGACCTTATTCGAGCTGGCGAAAAGAATTATGAAGAGTGACAGGAAAACGGCTTTTTAAAGCATTTCTTTATATGATTTTTCGTAATCATCACTAATACCTACTATCTAGATTCGCGCCTGCGCGAGAATGACGTTGTAACTTAGTTAAGCGCGTCATTCCTGCGCAGGCAGGAATCTCCAAAGCTTAGAAAAGAAAATCATGTGACATTACGGACAATTATATTTTCTTAATTCTCTTCTCAAATAATCAATTTTTCGTTTTTGGTATATCACTTTATAACATGATCGGAATAAAAAGGAGGAAGATCAAATCTTCCAAATAAAAACTTGGGAAGCATTCAAAACTGATCCTAAATCATTATTTTTGCGCATTAATGAGTGATTTTTGGTGTTTGGCCTGATCATTTTTATATATGCAGTTTAGGCTGTGATTGAATACAAATTAGAAATAAGCGATGAAAATATCACTCAGTTGGTTAAAACAATATATTGATCTTACAGAATCTCCAGAAAAAATAGCTGAATTATTGACAAACTCTGGTCTGGAAGTAGAGGGGACAGAGATTCACGAACAGGTGAGGGGAGGCCTCAAGGGTGTTGTGATTGGTGAAGTATTGACTTGTGAAAAGCATCCCGATGCTGATAAGCTATCAGTGACAACGGTTGACATCGGTACAGAAGAACCAGCGACTATCGTGTGTGGTGCACCCAATATTGCTTCTGGTCAAAAAGTAGTGGTGGCTACGGTCGGTACAGTGCTCTATCCGCCAACTGGCGGAGAATTTAAAATTAAGAAAGCAAAAATAAGAGGACAGGTTTCTCTGGGGATGATTTGTGCCGAAGATGAATTGGGATTAGGCAGTGGTCATGATGGGATTATGGTCTTGGATACGGCATTGCCAAATGGCACTCCTGCCGCAGCGTATTTCAATCTGGAGAATGATCACATCTTCGAAATAGGACTCACTCCAAATCGTGCTGATGCGACCGGGCATATTGGTACAGCCCGTGACTTGAAAGCGCTGTTGACGAAAGAAGTCAAATGGCCGGATGTGGATGGCTTCAAAGTGGATAGTAATAAATTGCCAATAGAAGTAGTAGTGAAAAACACCGAAGCTTGCCCCAGATATGCGGGAGTAAGTATCCAAGGTGTGAAGGTGGCACCATCACCTTCTTGGCTTGTGAATAGGCTTCAATCCATTGGCCTGACCCCGATCAATAACATAGTAGATATCACCAACTATGTGCTGCACGAAACAGGGCAGCCACTACATGCTTTTGATGCAGCCAAAATATCAGGGCAGAAAGTAGTCGTCAAGACACTTTCAAAAGGCACAAAGTTCAAAACCCTAGATGAGGTGGAAAGAACCTTACAGGTCGAAGACTTGATGATTTGCGATGGCAATGACAATCCACTTTGCATAGGAGGAGTGTTCGGAGGGATTGATAGTGGAGTAAGTAACGATACAACTGATATATTTCTTGAATGTGCCTATTTCTCGCCTGAATATATTCGAAGAACAGCCAAAAATCACGGATTAAAAACAGACGCTTCTTTTAGATATGAGAGGGGGACTGATCCCAATATCAATGTGTATGCATTGAAGCGAGCAGCGATGTTGATAAAGGAAATAGCCGGTGGTGAGATCGCATCGGAAATCACGGATATATACCCAAATCCTATAGCTAATTTTGAAATCACGGTTAAGTATAAGCATATCCACAGACTCATAGGCAAAGCGCTGGACAGCAATCAGATTCATCAAATTCTCACAAGCCTGGACATAGAGACGATTGAAAAATCAGCGGATGAATTCAAAGTGTCAGTTCCGCCCTATCGTGTTGATGTTCAGCGGGAAGCTGATGTTATTGAAGAGATTTTGCGCATCTATGGTTTCAACAATGTAGAATTCCCGAAACACATGGGCAGTTCTTACCTGGCAGATTTTCCCGAAATGGATCGCCATAAAGTGAGAAACAAAGTGAGCAATCAACTCGTAGGAAAGGGGTTTTATGAGATCATGACCAATTCATTGACCAAGCCTAATTATGCTGAGTTGCAGGGTTTGAAAATGGAGGAAAGTGTAGAAATTCTCAACAAGCTAAGCGAAGACTTGGCAGTGATGCGGCAGTCATTGCTCTGCACAGGTCTAGAGGTACTCGCCCATAATATCAACAGAAAACAAAAGAATGTGAAGGTGTTTGAATTTGGCAAGACCTATTTCAAGCGAGAAAATGGTTATGAAGAGCGAGAAAAGTTGGTAATGTTCATTACAGGAGATGCCATTCCAGAACATTGGCGAGAGAAACAGCGAGCAGCTGACTTTTACGATTTGAAAAATGCGACCATTGGCGTAATCGAAAAGGCGACCAGTGCCAAGCTGACAAGCAAGGAAATGGTCGATAGCTCAACATTTGAGTATGGTATGCACGTGATGATTGGTAATAAATCTGTGGCAGAACTGGGGAAAGTTAAGCCTGCGATCACCAAGGAGATTGGTGTTTCACAAGAAATATTTTACACCAATATCGACTGGGATTTGCTTTTGAAATTTACAAATGATAATATAGTATTTGAAGGGGTTTCGAAGTTTCCAGAAGTGCGGAGAGATCTGTCATTGGTAGTGGATCAATCTGTGTCATTTGAGTCTATCCAAGAGATGGCGACAAAGGTTGAAAGGAAACTTTTGAAAAGCATGAACGTGTTTGATGTATATCAAGGAGAGAAGATCGGTGAGGGGAAAAAGGCATATGCGGTGAGCTTCTTCTTGCAGGATACGGAAAAGACCCTAAATGATAAGGTGATTGACAAAACAATGAGTCGCTTGATGGGCGCTTTTGAGAATGATCTCAATGCGGTCATAAGAAAATAAAAATATGGAACAAAACGGACTACAGGCACAGCTTACTTCCTTGGAGCGCAAGATGAAATTGCTCATCAATGACTACCAGCAGGTAAAAAAGGAAGTGGAGCTCTTGCAATCCGAAAATAGTTCGTTGAAGTCTGGTCTTCAAGAAAAAGAAGATCAAATTAATAACTTTCAAAATACAATTAAAATCGGTAAAATTGTAGGAAGTATAGATGCAGAGGAGGGTAACTCATCA
>Ga0209634_1003582_pt1 | contig 10422 bp, 3 predicted proteins | sample LinPmetageLP40_FD_184043 | JGI IMG/M metagenome (GOLD analysis project Ga0209634, IMG submission 184043) | Marine viral communities from the Pacific Ocean - LP-40 (SPAdes) (version 2) | ecosystem: Environmental > Aquatic > Marine > Oceanic | place: Pacific Ocean | collected 2010-08-26 | reverse complement strand
TCTATGATGGTTCTGATCCAACCGTGGTGCTTACCAGCACAGCAACCAGTCCAAGCAACAGCAATCCTATACCAGTAACGCTCACTTTCAGCGAAGAAGTGACCGGGTTTACCGTAGGCGATTTGGCTGTTGGCAATGGAACGGCTGACAATTTTGCTACTGCGGACAACATCGTCTTTACTGCTGATATCACGCCTGCTGCTGATGGTAATGTAACCATTGATATTACTGCTGCGATAGCTCAGGATTTGGCAGGAAATGACAATGAAGCCGCTACTCAGTTTAGCATAATCTATGATGGAAGTATTGATCAAGTGAATTGCCAGGATATCACCGTACAACTCGATGCCAGTGGAACAGCTACCATTGAAGCGGCTCAAATTGATAATGGGTCTTCTGATGATTTTGGCATAGCCGCCAGAGCAATAGACATTAATACGTTTGGTTGTGATGATATTGGGGACAATACCATTACACTCACGATTACTGATAACAATGGTAATACAGAAACTTGCCTCGCTGTAGTCACTGTAGAAGACACCATTGCTCCAATCGTAATTACTCAGGATATCACCGTGGCGTTAGATGTCAACGGGCAAGCTTCCATCACCCCAGCCGATATAGACAATGGAAGTACGGACAATTGCGGGATAGCGAGTATGACATTGGATATCACCACTTTTGATACTCCGACTACCACATCAACAACCGTCATACTTACGGTAACCGATGTCAATGGCAATAGCTCTACCAATACTGCCGTGGTCACTTTTGGTAAAGTAAGCCAGATCATTGTGTTTGCTCCACTTGTAGATAAGAAAGTAGGCGAAGACCCCGTATTGCTACAGGCCACGGGAGGAGATTCTGGATTGTCTGTTACTTTTTCAATATCAACGGAACCTGCATCAGGGGTAGCTTCTCTCATGGATAATACGATTATCATAGAAGGCCTCGGAATGGTAGCAGTCACTGCAAGTCAGGCCGGCAATGATGTGTTCGAAGCAGCTGAGGGTGTATCCCAAAGCTTTGAGATACTGGCCAATGAATTATTTCTGCCCACTTTATTCACACCAAATGGTGACTTGACCAATGACCGATTTATTGTCCGAGGAGGAGGCAATATAGCCACTATTGAATTGAAGATATTTGATCGGGATAATAACATGGTGTTTTCCTCAAATAGCTTGGAGGAACTTTTTCAGGTAGGCTGGGGTGGAGGTGAACAACCTCAGGGAGCCTATATCTGGGTCATCAATGGAAGTTTTGCGGATGGAACCCCTTTACTAGTTAATGGAAAAGATACTGGCATTATACGACTCGCCAGATAATACCTATTACTTAACTGAAAAAATAACTGCTATAGATATGGTATTCTTTAAAAAAAACATTGCCTTGGGTATCCTCGCCCTGTTACTATCCAACTTTACGGCTTATGCACAAGAGCCTAATTTTTCGATGTATCACTATGCCCCATTTTTTACTAATCCGGGCATGATAGGCACACAGGAAAATGTAAGCTTGATGTTGAACTACCGAAATCAGTCTATAGCCGCTGGCGAAAGTTTCAGAACTTCATCTTTGTCTGGTTATTACCCGGTTTACTTAGGCAATCATCGGTTGGTGATAGCCGCCAATCTTCTCAACGATCAGGTTTCTGAATTTGTAACAACCAATGGCGGTCTTTTGGGAGTGGCTTATAGTATACGCACCACTTCAAAATCAGAACTTAGTTTTGGATTGCAGTCAGGATTCTTTCAACGAAAGATAAACAATGATTTTACCACCGATGATCAGTTTGTAAATGGTGTGTTTGACCCCGGCTCTATTTCAGGGGATGCTGTATTCAATCAAACCAAAAACTACCCTACTTTAAGCGCAGGTTTGCACTATAAGCTCAACGATGCAGAAGGAAGAGAAAAGGCGTTTATCGGAGGAGCTATTTTTAATGCCATCGAACCTAATGTTTCATTTATAGATGCCGAAGATGATAAGTTGCCATTGAGCTTCCGTGCTACTGCGGGGTATAGGGTTTATCAGGGACTCAAGTTTTCTGTATTGCCCACGGTCAGAGTGGTCAATCAAGCCAGTAACAACTTTTTGAATATCGGTTCGAGGTTCGGCTATGAGTTGGCCCCTTCGGAAAAAGGAGTAAAGAAAATAGATTTGGGAGTTTGGTACAACACCAACGATATGGGAGTCTTTTCCATCGCTTATGAACAACCTGATTTTACGATTGGTGTAAGCTATGACCTTCCTGTTGGCGCAGATTTGAGTACCGCACAGAATGGTATTTTTGAATTGGCCATTTCGTTGAGAATAAAAAAGAAGAGCAAAAAGTATGTTCAGAAGCAAACGCCTATTGCTTATACCGAACCATCACCTGTACAGGATAGTGCAGAAACTGAAATCATTGTTGAAGAACAACAACAAGAAATCATAGAACCTGTCACTGAACCTGTCCAGAAGGAAATAGAGCAACCACAAGTTGTCGTGGAGTCAGAAGAGGAAGCCAAAGAAACGGAAGAAGTGATTGAGGAATACTTGACATCAAATGAAAGGGACATTCTATCCAAAACAGTACGATTTCAACTTAATTCAGATGAACTCACCGAGGACTCACAATTATTTTTGAATACTGTGTCAGACATACTAAATGGAAAAACGGACTTTCAAATAGAATTGATCGGTCATACCTGTAGTCTTGGGTCAGAAAAATTGAATGCTGATTTGTCAATAAAGAGAGCCAATGAAGTACTAAAATACTTAACTAGTAAAGGTGTTGAGCAAGATAGGTTTATTGTATTAGGTGCTGGAGAAAGTGACCCACTGCACAGTAAGGAAACAGAAGAAGCAAGAATGGAAAATAGAAGGGTGGAGTTTAATGTATTACAGCATAGATAAAACGCCAGCTGTCGGAAGTAGCGGGTGTCTCTTCAGGGAATTTAAAAGCCTGCCCCGCTATGTCTACTTCAAAAATGCTATTTATTAATATGCTCCATGGCCCAAATGAGCAGGCTGTTTTTATCTTTAGATAAATTAAGTTTTTTAGCAATGTTATAGCGGTGGTTACGTACCGTCTTTTCAGCGATGGAGAGTTGCTCGGCTATCTGTTTACTTGATAAGCTTTGGGCTATACCTCTGAGAATAACCTGTTCCCGTTCACTTAAAAGCGATAAGTCTGGTTGTAGAATTCTTTTTTGCTGAATAGCCGAAATGGCCATCTGCACGCTCGCCCGCACCTGCTTACTATTGTAGGGCTTCACCAGATAATGAATCGGGTCGGTGGCAGAAGCTTCTGTTAGCGTATTTACATCTGAGTGAGCTGTGAGATAGATTAACTCCATATTGAGCAAAAGCGATTTGACTTTTTTCACAAAGTCAATGCCTGTTTTATCAGAGGCCAGGTGAATGTCACTAATGATAACATCTGGGCTAAAGTTTTGTAATAGCTCCATAGCTTCATGATAGCTATGTGCACTCCGCACCTGGTAGGTGCCATCCATACCCTCCACAATCTCGCTGATATCACGGGCAATGATCCTGTCGTCTTCCAGTATCAGTATTCTCATCGTTTCAGAAAGATTGCTGTCCATTGGCATCAGATCGGAAACGTAATGTGATGTATCCAATGAGGCACTTTTTTCAAGCGATGCTGTCCACCCAGTTGGTGTGTCATATCTGATATCAGTTGTACGCCAATACCTGTAGCTCGTTCGGCAGATGGTAGCGTATTGTTCACGCCATTATCCTTAATGGTCAATTCACAATGTCCATTTTTCTCATGAAAGATGATTTCAATTTTACCAGTACCTGCCTTGTATGAAGCATGCTTGTAGCTGTTACTTACGGCTTCATTGATGATCAACCCCACTGGAACGGTGAGCTCTAAGGGCAAAAGCATGTCATCTACCTCACAAATAATGCGTATGTCTGATCGCTCGGCATAAAAAATGGCAATATGATCCACTAGTCTCTGAATATATGACTTAATGGAAACCGCACTGAAATTGCTACTTTGATAAAGCTGCTCATGCACCAATGCCATGGAGTGAATTCTACTCTGACCAGACTCAATCACTTCACGTGCGGTAGTTTGTCCGGGAGACAACCTCCGTTCTTGTAGATTGAGTAGGCTGTAGATTACCTGTAAATTGTTTTTTACCCGATGATGAACCTCTTTGAGCAGCACTTCTTTCTCCTCCACCAGCTCTTCCAAACGCTTCTGGTGATTAATCAGGTTTGATTTGATGAAAATAGTCAAGAGCAATAATAAAAAAGAAGTAGTTCCAAAATAGACTATTTGCATAGGTACTACTTTATCGGGCAGGTAGAGTACTAACGACTGATGTGAGGGGAGACTTTGAAAGTAGATGCTACACATTATTACACCAATAGAAAAGGTGCTTAGTGCAACCACCAACTTTTTGGATTCAAATAAAGCTACATAAAGTGGAAATAACGTAACCACAATGATCCAGCTGCTCAATGCATACGGAGTGAAAAAATGTTGAAGAACTAAAACACAATGGATGACGAGCAGGAGAACCCCTTTACTCCAACTCGGCTTACCTATCGCATTAAGATACCAGGGCAGGGAAATTAACACAAAGCTGACCAACGCCAACCCAATGGAGAGCCAATCAAAACCGATAGTGAGCATTAACGTAGCATTGCCCACTACTATGATTGGCAATATGATAATACAAATTGCATTAATGAGTCGGGTGACTCGTTGCTCAGATAAAGGTAATCCCTCAGAGCCAGTAGCGATGAGCGCACGAATACGGGCGGATAAATAAGAGGAAGTGCTGTTTTTCAAGGGATTTAAAATTAAATACTCAGTTAGTCACCTCCTCAAAGATGAAAATTATCCTCTCAAATCAGAAAAAACAGAAAGAATAAACAACGCTTCTGCTAAAATTTGAGGCGTAAGCCTCATTGACTTTGGGATTGATCCAACTGACCTTTGATTCTTTGGAAGTAAATTAAATCCCGATGGTAAGGAGTATCATAAGTGAGGGTGAAGTTCAGACGGCTCATCAAAGCGAACAGGTAAGAACAGAAATCAGTCTATCACCACACGCCTTCACCTCTAAGGTCTGTATCTACAAAGACCAGCTACAGCAAAAACCATCTGTCCTTAACTTAAACTAAATGGTCAACTATGAAAAACAAGGTTAATGATCGATTAGATAAAAATAAAAAATACTGTTTACACTACCCGAAGGGTAGTACTTGCGTACACAAACTGTTGTTATCCATCCTGGTGCTACTGGCTAGCACATCTTCCATGAAGGCTCAGTTTGATATCTCCCAAGCCATCTATGCCGGGGACGAAGAGCGGCTTTCGGTGGCAGGTCTGGAAGATGACCTTCGTGATTTGGCTTTTAATAATGATGGTACCAAAATGTTTGTTTTAAGTGGTCGTACTTCAAATGGATATATCAACGAATATACATTGGCAGTGGTTTATGATGTCTCCACCGCTATTTACGCAGGGGACGATGAACGATTTCTCATAACAGAGTTTAGGTTTGTAGGTCAGTCTTTGACCTTTAACAATGACGGCACCAAAATGTTTGTGTTAGATCAATGGATACCCCCAACAGGGAATTTCTCTAATATCCGTGAATACACACTAGGAGTGGCCTATGATGTATCTGCGGCAGTGTATGCAGGGGACGATGAACGGTTTTTCGTGTACCCACAGGAAGGATTTCCTCGTTCTTTGAGTTTCAATAATGACGGTACTAAAATGTTTGTAATGGGCCCTGGGCAAGATAACGTCAATGAGTATACGCTAGGGACAGCATATGATGTCTCCACTGCTGTATATAGCAAAAGCTTTTCTTTCGCTCTCCAAGAAAGTGAACCTACCTCTCTGACTTTCAACAATGATGGCACCAAAATGTTTGTGATTGGTATACTTGATGATGATATAAATGAATATACGCTAGGAACAGCATTTGATGTCTCTACGGCAGTGTATGCAGGGGACGATGAACGATTTTCCGTTGCGGCTCAAGACATATTTCCTAAGTCATTGAGGTTCAACAATGATGGCACCAAAATGTTTGTGATGGGTGCAGCTGGTAGAGATGTCAATGAGTATTCTCTAGCCGCACCAGTTATCACAGGTGCAGTAACTAACCAAGCGGTAAGTGACAATGCCACTATCAGCCCTTTTGCATCTATTACCGTGGCAGACCCTCAGGGAGATAATATTTCGGCCACTATTTCACTTGACGATAACGCCAAAGGAGTATTGACGGGTACTGGTTTAACGGGTAGTGGACCATATTCCTTAGCAAGCACTGATGAGGCCAGTTTACAAGCAAGCCTGCGCGCCTTAGTATTTAATCCTACAGATGGCAGAATACCTTTGGGAACTACCGAAACCACCACTTTTACGTTGGTCGTCAGTGATGGTACCTTGAGTGATACGGATGATAGGACTACTGCAATCGTAAGTCAGCCGTTGAGGGTAACCGATATTGCTATTGCAGGAACACCCACTAATACCTCCACTGCTGTAGATTTTATCGTCACTTTTAATGCCACAGTGACGGGCGTAGACCTCACCGACTTCACATTAGATAATTCTGCTGGGGTGACGGCCTCCTTAGCAGGTATCAGCGGAAGTGGAGCTACCTACACTATTACGGTAAACAATATAGCTGGGGATGGCTCGCTAAGCATTGATCTAAATGATAGCGGTACGGGTATTGTGGCGGGAGCCGCAGTATTAAGTAGCGGATTTACCATTGGTGTTATTCATGCGGTAGGCGATGCTTTCGATGTTTCGCAAGCCATCTATGCTGGTAATGAAGACCGCTTTTCTGTGAACCTTCAAGAGCAGCTTCCCCAATCATTAACTTTTAATAGTGATGGCACCAAAATGTTTGTATTGGGTCGTGATGGTGGTGACATAAATGAATACACGCTCGGAGTGGCCTATGATGTGTCCACTGCCATGTTTGCAGGAGATGTGGAACGCTTTTCTGTAGCAGCTCAGGATATTAATCCCGTGTCGCTAGCTTTTAATAATGATGGTACCAAAATGTTTGTGATGGGCGCTGAAGATGATGATATCAATGAATACACACTTGGAGTGGCTTATGATGTGTCTACGGCCATATATACGGGTGAAGTGGAAAACTTTTCCGTGGGAGCTCAGCAAACACAACCTACTTCTCTGGTTTTTAGCAATGATGGCCTCAAAATGTTTGTCATGGGTCGTGATGCCGGTTTTTTCATTCACGAATACACACTGGGAATCACCTTTGATGTGTCTACTGCCGTGTATGCTGGGGATAGTGAACGTTTTTCTGTACAATTTCAGGATGCTGCTCCTTTCTCCTTGGCCTTTAACAGTGATGGCACCAAAATGTTTATGCTGGGCGGTGCAGGTGATGACATCTATGAATACAGGCTGAGTGTGGCCTTTGATGTGTCTGCGGCCGTATATACTCGAAATGAAAATTTTTCCGTAACAGCTCAGGACACACAACCTACTTCTCTTGCTTTTAACAGTGATGGTACCAAATTCTTTGTTATAGGGCAGCAGCGTGATAACATCAATGAGTATTCTCTGGCTCAACCAGTAATAAGAAATGCACGAAATCGCAACGTAAATGATAATGCCACGGTCAATGTTTTTGGCAACATTTTCGTAGCAGACCCGAACGCGGATGACATTTCGGCCACCATTACACTGGACGATAACGCCAAAGGCGTATTAACGGGAGCAGGCTTAACTGGTAGTGGACCTTATACATTGGCCAGCACTGGTGCAGCTAGCTTACAAGCCAGTCTGCGGGCGTTGTTGTTTCACCCTACGGGCGGAAGGGTACCAGTAGGGACTACCGAAACCACCACTTTTACGCTAGTCATCAGTGATGGCATATTGAGTGATACTGATGAAAGAACTACTGTAGTATCCACTGCGGTGGCGCCCGCTGTGACCATTACCAGTAATGCTACTTCTCCGACTAATGGCTTTGATGTGATCATTACATTCAGTCAAGGAATAACAGGGTTTGTCCTTGGAGATATCAGCGTAGGCAATGGAACAGTTGAAAATTTTGTTGTTACTAGTGCCTCGGTTTATGCTGCCACCATTGTACCAACAGCAGATGGTTTAGTAACAGTAGATGTAGCAGGGGGTGTAGCAGAGAATGGGAATGGAGTAGGTAATACCGCTGCTACACAGTTTAGCATAACAGCAGATGTCACCAATCCCACGGTCGCGATTACTAGTCCTATCGCAGACGCAACGAATGAAGCTTTTACAGTCACCTTCACCTTCTCAGAAGAGGTAACTGATTTTGAGGTTGGTGATATTGCCGTGGGCAATGGCACGGCTGGAAGCTTTATCCAAGCCAGTGCTTCGGTTTACACGGCAGAAATTACGCTTGACTTAGACGGCCTGGTCACCGTAGATGTGGCTGCTGATGTAGCTGAGGATGCTGCCACCAATGGCAATACCGCTGCTACTCAGTTCAGCATCCTTTATGACAATACTGATCCTACAGTGATCATTGCAAGTGCGGAAACCACTCCGACCAACAGCAATCCTATTCCAGTAACCCTCACTTTCAGCGAAGAGGTGACAGAGTTTGCCGTAGGTGATTTGACGGTTGGCAATGGAACGGCTGCCAACTTTGCTACTGCGGATAACATCGTCTTTACTGCTGACATCACGCCTACTGCTGATGGTAATGTAACCACAGACATTGCCGCTACGATTGCTCAGGATTTGGCAGGCAATGACAATGAAGCGGCTACTCAGTTTAGCATCCTTTATGACGGCACTGATCCAACCGTGGTGATTACCAGTACGGCAACCAGTCCAACCAACAGCAATCCTATTCCTATTACCCTCACTTTCAGCGAAGAGGTGACAGGGTTTGCCTTAGGCGATTTGACGGTTGGCAATGGAACGGCTGGCAATTTTTCTACTGCGGATAACATCGTCTTTACTGCGGATATCACGCCCACTGCTGATGGTAATGTAACGGTGGATATAGCTACGAATGTGACACAAGATGAAGCCACCAATGGCAACACGGCTGCAATACAGTTTAGCATTGCAGCAGATGTCACCGATCCAATCGTCACGATCACCAGTCTGGCAGCCAATTCCACCAACGAAACCTTTACGGCTACCTTTACTTTCTCAGAAGGAGTGACAGGATTTGAGGTTGGAGATATTACCGTAAGCAATGGGACGGCTGGAAGCTTCACTCAAACAAGTGCTTTGGTTTACACAGCAGAAATTGCACCTACAGCGGATGGTCTCGTCACTATAGATATAGCTGCAAATGTAGCAGAAGATGCAGCCACAAATGGCAATTCGGCTGCTATACCGTTTAGTATCAACTATGATACTACCAATCCAATGGTCATAATTACCAGTACGGAAACCACCTCAACCAACAGCAATCCTATTCCAATCATCATCACTTTCAGTGAAGAAGTGACTGGGTTTGTAGTAGGAGATTTGACTGTTGGCAATGGAACGGCTGCCAACTTTGCTACTGCGGATAACATCGTCTTTACTGCGGATATCACTCCTATAGCCGATGGAAATGTAACCGTGGATATTAATACTGCAATTGCTCAGGATTTGGTAGGAAATAACAATAATGCAGCTACTCAATTCAGCATAATCTATGATGGCAGTGTAACCAGTGTTATCTGTCAAGATATTACCGTGCAACTGGATGCCGATGGAACGGCTACTATTGAAGCTGATCAAATTGACAACGAGTCTTCTGATAACTTCGGCATAGCCACCACAGCAATAGACCTCGATACATTCGACTGTGATGATATCGGAGATAACAATGTTACACTGACTATCACAGATACAAATGGCAATATCGCTAGCTGTGTGGCTGTGGTAACCGTAGAAGACACCATTGCTCCAATCGTAATTACTCAGGATATCACCGTAGCATTAGATGTCAACGGGCAAGCTTCCATCACGCCAGCCGATATAGACAATGGAAGTACGGATAATTGCGACATCGCAAGTATGACATTGGATACTACGACTTTTGATACTCCGACTACCACATCAACAACCGTCATACTTACGGTAACCGATGTCAACGGCAATAGCTCTACCAATACTGCGGTGGTCACTTTTGGTAAAGTAAGCCAGATCATTGTGTTTGATCCACTTGCAGATAAGAAAGTAGGTGAAGACCCCGTATTGCTACAGGCCACTGGAGGAGATTCTGGATTGCCCATTGTTTTTTCGATAGCAACGGAACCTGTCTCAGGTGTGGCCTCACTGCTAGATAATACGATAATGATTGAAGGCCCAGGTATCGTAGTGGTTACGGCAAGCCAGGCAGGCAATGATACATTCTCGGCAGCGACCGATGTATCCCAAAGATTTGAGATACTACCCAA
>Ga0209634_1003581_pt1 | contig 10429 bp, 4 predicted proteins | sample LinPmetageLP40_FD_184043 | JGI IMG/M metagenome (GOLD analysis project Ga0209634, IMG submission 184043) | Marine viral communities from the Pacific Ocean - LP-40 (SPAdes) (version 2) | ecosystem: Environmental > Aquatic > Marine > Oceanic | place: Pacific Ocean | collected 2010-08-26 | reverse complement strand
TGAGTATGATATAGAAGATACTATAGGAAATCCTCCAACAAATTCTGCTGCACCATATAAACCAGGGTCTTCATCAGATAGATTTGATAAATGGGAATATTATTACTTATACTACGTAACTAAGGCTTTAGATGATTTAGGATTTGACCCTAATAATACTCTACAATGGCCTAAAATATTAGACGATTAATGGCTACAACAATAACATACGACGAATTAAATAAAGGATGGACTTCTTTTCACTCATATGAACCTGAGTGGATGGATAGGTTAGGAAATAATTTTTATAGTTTTAAGAATGGAAATATTTATTTACATGATTCAAATTCTACTAGAACAAATTTCTATGGAACTAATTATGGTTGTAATGTTACTGTTTCAGTTAACAAAGAGCCTTCAACAGTTAAGGTTTTTAAAACTATTGGTTTAGAGTCTAATAGTTCAATTTGGTCTGCTGTTTTAAATTCAGAGCAAGAGTCTGGTGTTATTTATACTGGTAAATTTGTAGATAAAGAAGGTATAAAATACGGTTATATTAGAAGAGGTTCAGCTGATTTTTTAAATTTTAATGAGTTGTCTATTATTGGATTAGGTAATTTACAGGCTACTCTTGGATCTAATCAGTTTGAATTCACATCAAATATTCCAAATCAAATAACCGCAAACAATGTAAATAATGGCACTGGAGATAAACTTTATTTTAACAATGGGTCAACTTTAGAATTAGGAGTTATAAGTAACATAAACGCAAACGTTATAACTGTTTACAGTATTGCAAATGCACCTGCTGTTGGAAATTTTTGTTTTGTTACAAAAAACTCTGACTCAGAATCATTTGGATTAAGGGGTTATCATTCAACAATTAAACTAACAAATCAATCTACGAGTTTCGTCGAGCTTTATTCAGTGAACAGTGAAGTGATGAAGAGCTATATGTAAATTTCGTATATTTGTATAACAAAAAAATTATTAAAACATGGCTTTATTAACAACACTAGGTCTGATAGGTGGAGCTGCAGGCTCTGTAATGAATTTTATTGGTGGCTCTAAGGCTGCTGCAGAAGGAAAAAGAAAATTAGATCAATTTGAATGGCAAAATTTAGATGTTGGAGCAGCTGATACTTTAGCTCCTTCTCTAAAATTAGAAGAAGACGCTTTACTTAAAATACAACAAAACAAAGAAAGATTTGCGGATGTTGCTATGGCTGGTGGTGACGCTGGAAGCATGATGGCTATGCTTACTGCGGGAGAAGAACAAACAGGTAACCAAGAACAACAGTTATATGGAAATATGGCTAATCAAATGTTTGAAGCTGATAAAGTAAGAGTTCAGGACGAACAAATGAGAAGAGGTATGATGGAGGAAAGACAAAAGAATGAAGTTGCTAGTTTGCAAGCTCAAGTTGCGGCAGGGGAACAAATGAAAGGAGATGCAATAACAAACTTTTCAAAAACAGCATTGTCTGGAGGTATTGCACAAGAGGCTAATGCGGCAGAAGAAGGATATAAGCCAATGGGGATGTTTGATTTCTTAATGAAGAAGTAATAATATAAAAATATAAAATGGGATACGGAGGAGGTTATTTAATAAAGCCAGTACAAAGTAAAAATGGATCTATATCTGAATTATTTTTAGCTGGCCAGGCTCAAGTAACTGCAATTAGAGATAAAGTTAGAGAAGAAAGGCGTGTACAGTCAGAAGCTTTAGGAAAAGCTACAGACTTTACAGCAACAGGTATTCAGGATATGGATAGTTTCTGGGCTAAAGCTGGTTCTGACGCTAGAGCAGAGTTATTGAATTTACAAGAACAAAACAGAAATGGTGAGTTAACAAGATCTCAAGTAGTTGCTCAATCAGCAAAAATAACAGGGGAGATGACTCAAATAAGCCAACTTCCAACTATAATAAAAGAACAAAGAGATCTTATCATAAAAGAAGAAGCTAGTGAAGGGTATTCTGGATTAACTTTAGCTGAGTTCGATAGGACTTGGTTTAAAGATATTAATGCTGGAGCTTATGCGAAGCCTATTTTTATACCCGCAGCAGACGAAATACCTGCTGTACCAGAGGTAGTTGCTACACAAGCTGATATTGACGCAGGAAAAATGGATGCAGATGGAAACCCAGCTGTTGCTGGTAGTATTATGAAAAAAGGTGTGGCTGCAGTACCTGCAAGAGGAGCAGAGAGAAGGAAATTAACAAGTAATTACGAACCTGTATTGATAGAAGGTAAACAGCACATGAAGTTTACTTATGAACAAATGGATCCAGGAGGTTCAGGAGCAATACAAATAAAGAGTATTATAAAACCTTTGTCTAGTCATGTTAATCCAAGCAAGATAAAATATTTTAAAGTTGATGACAAGAAAGAAGTAGCTACTTTTAAGAAAAACATAGGAGATACAGGAATAACTATATCAGGTCCTAACGGAACAATGATGCCTTTATTTCAAGCTCAACAAGTTACAGCTAACGGAACAACTATAATGGGCAGGATTGCTAAACCAGAAGATGTAGATAAAATAGCTATTGCTATAGAGCAAGAAATTACTTCAAAGGGAGATGATTGGTACGCATCATATGCTTTTGATGTTTTAGGAGCAAGAGATCCTTTTGGAGATGGAGCTACTGGAATTCCAATGACACCAAAGGAAGTAGAACAAAGGTTTCCAGGCTCTATTTATTTTGATTATGATGCTGCAACAAAAACAGGAAAACCGATGAAGTTTACATCAGATCCTTTATTATTAGATGTAGATTCACAAGGAAATACTGTGTTAACAGATGACACTAAAAGGCTAGTAGAGTCACATTATAGAAATCAATTAATGGCATCTTTAAATGTAGAAACTGAAGTTTATAAAGATAGAGCATATAAAGAATCAGGTTCATATAAAGATAAAACCAATAGCGTTTCTGGATCTAATTACTCTTCAAAAGGAAATACCTTAAGAACACAGTCAATAAATCTTTCATCTCGAATGAGATTTGCTCAAATGCAACACAATTATATTATTCAAGCAGGGGTAAAAGAGGATAAAAGGACTATAAGTCAAAGTGATATAGATCAGGCTACTGCAGATATGACTGCAAACGGACAGTTAACCAACGCTAGTGTAGCTATGAATACACTTCTACCTCCAGTTCTTGAAGCAATATCTGGACCTGAGTATGATCAAACAACTCAAGGAGCTGTTAATATAGGAGGTTCTCAAAGTAAATTATCTGAAGTTTTAAATGTATCTACATTTAATAATAGTGAATTTACAAATATAACTGGGTTTTATACAGCTGAAAATAAAGAAGGACAGCCTATTGTTATTTTGACTGGTGATGCATTATACGGAAAAGTAAGTTCAGAAAGAGAAGACGGAAATAATGATAAAAACTCTATTAAAATGTCCGGAGGTGGTCAATTTACTGGAGAAGGAATGAGTAATCCTATAACTGATGGGCAAACACAAAATCTTTATGAGCACTTTTTTGATCAACAAAATGGTAATCCGGAAATGATTGAAGTACTTAAAAAATTAGGTTTTTATAAAAAGTATCAATTAGTGGATGATTTATTAGGAAATCAAACAAAAGAACCTATAAATTATAAAGCAGCTTTACATGCAGCTCAAGATTATATTAATACTAACTCTACAAAATAAATATAATACAAATGATTGTGACTACTGAAAATACAGAACCAACAATAAAAGAGACTCAACCTTTAGTAGAGAATGCTAAACCTTTAGTAGAGAATGATAAACCTTTAGTAGAGAATACTAAACCTTTAGTAAAAGAAACTAAGCCTGATCCAATAGATCCTAAAAAAAAGCTTGATAAATCAAAAGCAAAGAAATGGGTTATTGATCTTTATAAATCAAACGGTAAAGAAATTGATGATGCTTCAGCTACAAGTTTTGCAGAGCATAAGAATATTAAATTGATGATGAAAAATCAATATAGAAAAGCTAAAGGAGTAGGGTTAGCTAAATCTGCTATAGATAAACTATATAGTAGCTGGGAAATTGAAATTGATCCAGTAGATGAAGTTTTACAAAACTCAACTCTTTATACTGATTCTCGAGCTGTCAGAGCTGGATTTGAAAACCAGGATGAAAAAAAAAATCCAAACGGTACATCAAATACGGGATTACAATCAAACTCGGAAGATGGGAGTTCTTCATTGGATTACAAAGGATTTTTTAACGGAGATAAAACTTATAGTGACAACATAAACGCTATTCCCTTAAGCGTTTTAAACCTGCCTAGCGAAGATGCTATATTGGTCTTAAACAATACTTTAAAAGAATACGGAGTAAACGTAACTAAAGGGTCAGAAGATACATCAATACGATCAGGATTTACTATAACACGACCAGACGGAAAATCTGAGTCATTTACACTTTTTAGTGATTCATATAAAGCTAGTCTTAAAATTGTAAATCCAGGACAAAACCCTGATGATTTACAAAAGGTAAGACACTCACAAATGCTTTCTTTTATTAATGGATCTAGAGATAATAATTTAAGTTATAAAGTAGATATATTAAGAGATACTGATGTTGAAGGATTGCCTTCTGCAATAAAAGGATTTATGAATGGAGCTTTAACTCCTAGCTCAGAAGACATGAGTTTTGTACTTGGATTACTTCCTCCTAATGCAAGAAAAATGGCTGATTATTTTAATGGTGATGGATCGTTTAATACTGGATTATGGAAGTTTGATGTACTAAGAGCTAATAACGGTCTTAATAAAGAAAAAAGATATCAAGCTGACGAAGACCAGTATATAGAAGGAACTAACAAAGTTAAAGATAATACTGCTATTAAGAATATAAAAGTTCCATTTTTCCCTAATATTGATTCTACTAAAAAAATAAATAAACAAGGAGAAAGTAGAAATAGAAGAAGAGGATTAGCTAAAATAAGATTATTATCCGAAAGTTTTAATAAAAAAAGACAAATAGCTTCTGCTAATTTAGGAGATGCATTAAGGTCTTCTGGAGCATATAGAAAAGTTGATATAAGCGACCCTGAAGCTGTTTCAAGAGTTAGAGAAGCTGGTCTTCTTCCAGGTGATTTACCTATGCAGCAAATTCTTATAAACGGAAAACCTTCTACTTATAATGAAGTTAGCACAATGTTATATGATTATAATACTGTAAAGGCTATTCGTGCAGGTAAAATTACAATAAACATTGGAGACCCTAAAACCGCAGGGGTTTTAGCTAGTCAAGTTGCTGAGTTAAAAGATTTAATAAGAACACAAGAAGCTTATGATAATGAAGGTATTTTAGGATATGACAATGGAATGACTGATTGGTTAAATCAAGCTCAAGAAACTATTGAAGGTATTGGAACTGAAGTTGGACTATCAACATGGGAGTTAGCTTCAAATATAGGTTATATTGGATATGACAGTTTAGTTGGTTTAGGTGTTCCTGAAGAAGCAGCACAACAAATTATGTATGGCTCTATAGGTCTTCCAGGAATAGGAAACTTTAAAAAACTTCTAGATCCTGAATTTGTTAGACAAACTAGAAAAGAATGGCAACCAGTTTATGGAGGAGACATTTTGTCTTCAGATAGTCTTGGGGAAGCAGTATATAAATCTTCTACAGCAGTATCTCAATCTTTAGTTTATACTGGTATTTATATAGCAAATCCTGCGGCTGGTTTAGTTGTTACAGGAGTTGGATCTTATGGTTCAGATAGAGTTTATCAAAATCAAAGAATAAAAGAAATTACAGAAAAACAAAAAATGGGCTATCTATTGAGTCCAGCCGAACAAAAAATAATTACTCGATCAGGTGCTGTTTCTAGATTAAATTCATTAACAAAAGCTGGTGTTGAGGTAGGTTTTACTTCTTTATTTACATATAGATATTTTAAAGGAGTTAAAAATGCTAAAAAAGGTTTTAAAGGACCTATGACTTCTGAAAACTCAAGAAAAATATCAGATGCATACGCTAAAAATGTAAGACAAACCATAGCAGGAAAAATATCTAAATATTTAGGTGTAGATAAAAAAGCCATTTTAGCAGAAATTCCAGAAGAAAATCTTATTGTTTTGACTAATTATATGTTTGATGTTGAATTTGGAATAGATACATGGGATTGGGATAGAGCAAAAAGAATGGTAGGAGAAACCACTTTAGTTGCCTTTTTAAGTGCTACAAGTACAGGAATGGCTGTTAAAGGTTATCAAAATACTCAAATAAAAAGAATAGGTGAACAACGTATTAAAAATAACATTAATTTACCTGCTGAAAGCAAATCTATTGTCACTAAACTTAATGTAGACGCGGAGGTGCGTGGTATGGAGAAAGATGCTGAACAAGGTTTAATTAGTTTAGAAAATAATGATAATTACCAATCTTTAAAAGATTTACAAACTGAAACAGACTCTCAAATTCAAAAGTTTGAAGACATGAAAACTGATCTTGTAGACAGGATGACTGTGAACGATAAAGCTATATTTTTAGATTTACTTACTAAGATAGAACAACAAGATGCTAAAATTACTTCCACAAGAACAAAAAACGCTACTAAAAGAAAGAGTGAAGAAAATATAAAAGATTACAAGAAAAAAGCAAGAAAGATATTATCTAAATACCCTAGTGATATGTCTTTTTATTTTGCAGATAGCCAGGTGCAATCAGAATATTTTGAAAAAGCTGTTGCAGTAATAAGTCAAGAAAGATTAGATAAAGGAGAAAAAGACTTTACTATAGATAATAATGACCCTGCTGTGTTTAATAGAGCAGCACAACTACACACAAAAGCTGTTGCTGATGGAATAGTTGAAGCAAGGCAAAACGCAAATGCAGCTTCTTATATAGGATTAAATCGTGCTAGCGATAATTTTAGTAAAATTGACAGAAAAGAACTTGATAAATGGAATTTATCTAATGACATATCAACCGTAGAGGATTTGTTGAGTCAGCCAAAGCTTGATTTAAAAGACGCAAAACCAATAGAAGATGTTAATAAAGGTGAAGACGAAGGTACTACTATCAAAGATACAGAAGATGGCAGTGTTGTTGTTGGAACAACTAAAACAAACATTGATATATTAGCTGAAATAAAAGCCGAAAAAACAGCATCTATAGTAAGTAGAATAAAACAATTTAACTTAGACTCAGATTTTAAAAATGACCTACCCATAGAACAATATGAGGTTATGAAAGATTTTTTTGATAAAGTTAAGTTAGGAAAAAAAGTTCCTTTTGGTAAAATAGAATCTATATTAGACGCTCATGATATAGCTTTACAGATTAGCTCTAATGCTACAAGTAAAATTAATGTTGGCGCTAGTTTAAAAGGCGTGTATAATGAAGATGGTTCTTTTACTGAAAAAGGAATAAAGCTATACAATAGTCTTGCTCAAATAACAGCCGCCAAATTAAAGTTTAATACGATGACAATGGAAGGGTTGACTTTAATAAGAGACACAGACATTGGTAAACCATTACATAATTTAATTCAAGAAGTTTTAAGGTCTACTTCAGAATCGCAACAAGTTGTTGGTGCTCATAAAACAAACCTTGAACTATCATATAAAAATGATGTGATTGCATACAACAAAGCTAATGGAACAAATTATGACCCAAATCCAACGAAATCTTTAGAAAGTTCTTATGAAATGTCAATAATTAGCATGCTTAAGAGAAAGATAGGAGAAAAAAATAAAGATGGTCAAGATCTTGAATTTGTTAGAGCAAAAAGTCTTATACTTCAAGAACTTGAGCAAAGAAAAAAAGATGCTGAAGCTAGCACTACTACATTAAAAACAATTAATGGAGACAAAAAATCAGCTAAGAGAAAATATGAACAATATAGAGATGTAGTAGAGCGTCTTGGTGTTGTTGATGCTAATTCTTTTGATGACATATCCCCTAATGCTTTGCCTTTCAACCTTGCAGCTATTAATAACCTTGCAGCAGTAATGCCTGGTCAAAGAGCTATTGATAGAATAAATGATTATGAAAATCACACCGCTGTAGAGTTTGAGGATGGGTCTTACACTCCTTTATTCATGCAGAAAGTAGAAGGCGGCACAGGGTTTAACGACTACTTTGGACCGGAGAACAACGATGGAATGTCGACAAACAGTGGAATGAAAGTTACTCGACCAAATGATTTAGGTGGTGATTTAAGATTAAGTCCTGGAAATTATTGGAATATGGCTCTTGGTCAACTTAACGGAATGGAAATGGAAATAGCTGGTAAAAAAAATATTCAAACTTTAGATAACTTATTATATAATCCTACTTTTTTAAACACTTTTGAAGACGGAGATCTTAAAGATATTTTGATAGATAATTTTAAAAATAGATCTAAAATTTGGCAACAGGAAGTAAGAAGTAATAATTTAAAGGCTTTTGATGTAGGAGATACTAAAAAAAGGGATACAGCAAAGAAGTTTATGAACGTAATGTATGGAGCTGTTTCTGCTGTCTCTTTAGCTAGAGTAACTCAACCAGCGAGTCAGTTTTTTAGTGCTGTTTCTGGTACATATCCAATATTAAAAAATGACGTAGCAAAGGATTATGTTCAAATGAGAGGTGCAAGTTTTTTTGTTGGAATGGCAGGTTCGTTTAACTTAAGCGGAACTCCTATTGGAAACCACAAAGGTTTCGGTTATTTTAATAGTCAAGGTAAGCTTGGTAATATATATCAAAAATCTAGGACAGGATTTAGAAATGCATTGTCATCTCAATTAGCTATTGATCCAAACCAAGCTATGCCTACAGATTATTATGTAAGCAATCTTAATTTAAATGACGCACAAAGCAAGGTGTTAAAAAATTTAGGTGTTCAGTTAACTTTAGATAGAGTTTTAGAAACTTTAGCTAAATCAAATGAAGTAGCATTGAATTTTATGTTAGCTAACTCTGATAAGGCTGCTGCTGGTATAGCTTTTGAAGCTCATTATTTAGATTATAAAATGAGTGAAGGAGAAAATGTAACAGACCTTGATGCTTTTTGGATAAAAGAAAACGAAAATCCAGATTTAGACGCTATAAGATATGCAGATCAAATTATAGACAGGACAATGAGACAAAGTGATCGAACTGGTGAGGCTCAAATTTACTCAAATGAATATACTAAAGAAGCTATGAGACAGCTTATGCCTTTTCAGAAATTTATAATGAACGCAAAGGCTGATTTTTCTGTACAACTTTCAATATTACAAGACCCTAATATATCTGAACTACAAAAACAAGATGCGAGAAGGTTTATGCAAGGGAAGTTTAATGAGATTGTTTCATTTAACGCTATTAAATACGCTGGTAGTATAGCTACTTTAACAGGAATGGCTGGGTTGTTGTCTTTAGGACTGGACGTGGATGAAGATGATGTTTTTGAGCTTGGAGGAATGGAAGGAAAAATCTCAAAAGATTTAGGAATCAAATCAACCAAAGATGATATTGATGCATTAGAAACTTCTGTTGCAGGAGCAACATCTATTGAAGAAAGAAATGCAGCAGAGTCTGCCTTGGCTGGTTTTAGAGAAGCAGATGATGTAATTCGTGGATTTGAGCAATGGGCTATGAATTACGACAAAAAATTTAGTACTGGACAAAACTATGGTATTGTGGGCTCTACAATTCAAGACGCTATTCAAACATTAGATCCTTTTGTTAAAATAGGAGTAATGAATGATGCAATGGCTTATACTGTAAATCAAATATATGGAGAAGATATAGCTAGAGAATATAGTAGTAGAGGACTTACTTCAGAACCATTAACTACTGATAGCGCTGCTATGATGATATTAAGAAAACTTGGTATGGCAGGGATAGCATATGAAACTGGCTCTAGGCTTGTTACCGCATACCAAGTAAGAGCTGATGGAACTTTTACAATAGATCAAGGAGATTATAAAAACAAAAAAGTTTACTTAACAGCTCCTAATGATGCAATGAGAAGAAAAGTAGCAAATCAAGTTGATTTCCTATATCAATTAAGAATTCATTCTATAATGAATCCATTTGCTCCAAGAGCTGATTTAGATAAATATGCAGATAGATTAGAAAGAACAATAGAAAAGTATTTTACTCAAAGCACCCCTGATCAAGCTATGCTAAGACTTATGGGAATAGAAGGGCCAGTAGAAGAAGAGAATTAATAATACTTTTCTTGTATTATTTTAATAACTTCTTGGCAATCTTTTTGGTTTCTTGGTACAAATAGGTCAGCCTTTATATTTTTTAAGTGCAGATACCTTTTAAATAGCTTCCAGACCATAGGAAATCTTTCGTTTGGGTTTCCTTTACATTCTATAATATATCTTGGAGGATTTTGAGTGTCAACGAAATCTGGAGTGTAAGTTATTGGTAGTACTTTTTTATTACCCCTGTCGTGTAAATATTTTTTTGTTGGTGTTTTTTCGTAAGATGCTGCGTCAAACACAAATCCGTCAATGAT
>Ga0209634_1003580_pt1 | contig 10429 bp, 5 predicted proteins | sample LinPmetageLP40_FD_184043 | JGI IMG/M metagenome (GOLD analysis project Ga0209634, IMG submission 184043) | Marine viral communities from the Pacific Ocean - LP-40 (SPAdes) (version 2) | ecosystem: Environmental > Aquatic > Marine > Oceanic | place: Pacific Ocean | collected 2010-08-26 | reverse complement strand
CTTGAGTAAGTTGTATGAACTAGAAGTAACTGAAGAGTTTAATCTTACAAATGAAACAGTTTTTTCCGTCATATACGAACCAAGAACGGGAGTTCCATTCTTGAATATATGATTGCCAAATTTTTCGACTTGTGATTGTAAAGCAGTTTGTAACTGAGTCAATTCACGAGCCTGAACGGCAGTACCTGGCTTAAAAAGAATTTTAAGATAGTTCTTAGACTCGTCAAAGTCGTCGTAATACGGTTCGCCGGATGTTAGTTCAGGGTCATACGATGGCATTCTATTAATTCTCCCTAGAAGTCAATTACGACTTTGATCTCTTCTTCTTGATCAGCGCTTCTTTGTACAGGCCTTACATTCTCTATGTATAACACTTCTCCGCTGTACGGTAAAAACTCAGATTCGTTAATTTGTTTTACTTGTCCTGTAAGATTATTTAGTGTTATGGACTCATTAATTTTAAATTCTTTATAATTTTTAGTTGTAAATATATCAACAGTCGAACCAGAAGCTCCACCCCCAGTAGAACCGGTCGCATATTTTGCGTTAACTACGAGAGCTGTTGCACCGCTGGTAGAACCAGTTATAGAAGTATCCAATTCTTGTCCGGTGATATAAAATCCAGCATCTGAAAAGAATGTTGTAATTTTATTTGTTAACCTATTTGTATCATCTATATTTACGGGTTCTGATGATACTTTGGATATAACACCAACCGAACTCCCAGAAACCTGAACGGTTCCGTTTGATGTGTCTAAGGTTCTAAACCCAAAAATGTTTTCCCCATTGACTTGAGTACCCATAGAAACTTTAGGTCCGAAGAAGTCTCCAACCACACCATCTAAAATTAATTTTCCAGTTTCTCCTACTATGTCACTCTGGAAAGAAAATACCTTTCCAGTTGAACCAGAATCTAGACCAAAAACGATATCGTTTTCAACGAAAGATCTATTGAAGAAGGATCTAGAATTTGTCGATTGAGAAATATAACCACCAGATCCACCCGTGAAAGGTGAACCAAAAGTTAGTCCGAATAATATTCTACCAGATGTAACTCCACTCGCAGCTTCATCGATAGTTGATGATCTGAATAATCCATTTTTCACATCAACAATCAGTACACCCAAACCAGAAGATCCAACCCAACTTAAAACGGTTCCTCTTGCTTGGTTGTTGCTAAAATTACCTTGACAGACTTCCTGACCTACAATGAAATCACTACCACCATATACAACACCCTCTTGTCCATTTGTATTGGCGAAAGAAATGGTGGCAGTGTTGTTTGGATTTTTTATATCTAATACAGTTCTTTCTTTGTTCAAAGATCCTGCTCTGGTTCCCACACTTATTCCCGATGAGAATCCGGAAAACTCCGGATTCTTAACTATAGAGAAAGTTCTATAGTCATTAATAATATCGAATGCTCCACCTTCATCACCCTTTAACAAAATTCTAACCATCACTTTATTTGCGCCAAGTTCTTTGGGTGCGTTCGAACCATGACCACCCAAGGGTGAAATCACAGCAGAAGCACTAAATCCTGCGCCTGCCGCGGAGTTTCCGGGTGGTGGGTATATGAGAACGGTTGGGTTGTACACACCACTTCCGGGATCTGTTATTTTCAATGAAGTTATATTTTGAGTATCCGCAGAAATTCCATTAACGAAAGACGAACCCGAAACCCCGGCTCCAAATACCGGTTCTACTATTACGGTCCCAGATTCTCCGGTCGGGCCTGTATCACCATCAACATAAACATAAGGAACTACTTCAATTGAAGTATCCGTAAGTAGATCTGAGGTAGTACCAAGTTCTTTAATCGAGAACTTTAAAGCTTCGTTGTCCACTTCATATTTTAGTATCTTTTTATAGAACTTTTGAAATGGATTGACGGCGGTAGCGACTGACCTTAAGGCCCAACCGTTATAATGATCATTAGTAGTATTTCTAATGCTATCGGCACCATTTACGGTTATAATAGAAGTGGCAACACCATCAATGGATCCCGTAGTAACCCCCGCAATCATATGTTTTGTATACTTAAAAGTATTTAAACCTACACCATATAAATAAGCATCATACCAAGTAGAACCACCTTGATGTAATTCAATATGAGAAATCCCACCAGGCCTAGCATTTTCTTGAACCTCTCTTTGAAGGTACTCAATTGTCCCTATTTTTTCAGTACTTCCTGCGACCGATACTGGCATGTAGTCATCAGTTAAGAAATCAAAGTCCGCCTCTGATAACTGATACATGAACTGCCAAACATATCCATCTGCGTTTGGCGTTTGTAGATGAGTGTTTGTATGATTTGGTTCTACTGTCGATCCCGCAGGCCCTGCCGAAATACACTTATAAACTCTATAATCCGATGTAAGAACATAGAATGGGTTAGTTTGATATGTGTTTGATTTAAAAATTTCTTCAGAATCACTATATCTAGAATAAGTTCTATCATTAGTCCAATCATACCTATTCGTTACTAACCTGACATTTTTACTAGTCATTTTTTTGGCAGCAATTGATTCATTCCATGTTGTCACTTTATCTTTTGTGTTGTCACATGATAACGGAGGTGTATTATCATCGGGCCAAACTGAAGGTTTAGATATCATAAGATAGTATGAATTTTTCGTACTGGAAAAATCATCAATGAATGCTTTAGCAGCAGTTATGTTAAAGTTTGTTTGAATAGATGTTGACATCTTTTACTATCTCCGATTTATTTATGATCCGTAATCGCCTGGTATATCAATATTATTAATTTGTGATAAACCGCCGACGAAAGATCCACTAGCACCTTTTACTGGAGCTGAGGTTAATTTGTATGGTGATTTTAAGAATGATTGTAATGTTATTCCACCCCAAGTTAAACCTTCAGGGACGTTTCCGTGCCATACATTTGGATGAGGGTGAACAATCCAAAAGTTTGTTCCCCCAGATGGCCATCCCGGTAAAGTTGATCCGGTGTTTGCAGTATCAACTAAAACATTAACATTTTCTACAACACCACCAAACGATCTTTCCAGTGCAGCTGAAACGTTAGTTATTTGATTATCCTTACACATCAATCCAGTATTGGACGATGGGTCAACAGCTCCGCCGACTCCTACGTGACCCGGACCAAAGAAAGTTTGTCCACCCGATGTAGTACCTGCATTTTGATCAGTATATTCGGCAATACCAGCTGGATGGTTTGCTCCTTTGATTCGATGAATCGCACCGTCATCTACATTACTGAATGGTGGATTGGAATTATATACTCTAAATAATTTTGGTGGTGTTGAAGTACCGAATAATTTAATAGTTAAAGTACATCCGGCAACGGGCCCTTCTCTATCTACCAACCATTCCTCTACAATACCGTAAGCAGGATGAGATTGTCCGGGAGCGTTGAATCCGTCATATTGCCAAACATGGTCTAAGGGTTTGAAGAAGTTTACATAGTCACTCCGGTCGGGTTCTCCTGTTGCACTACCTATCCCGAGGGAAAATCTAAGCTGTTGTCTATAGTCACTTCCGCCTGTATACGCTGATCCACCACCTCTAGTCTCATTGAATATTTTCCATTTGGTGGAATTAGTCGCAGTCCAACCATCTTGATTATTCGGAGGTGTTCTGAAACCATTATTAGAACCAGACGTTCTCAAAATATTGAATGATCCGTTTGTGGTATTCCATTCACTGTCAATTATTACACCCTTAGCGTGAGTGTTACCACTTTCGTCTTCTTGCCGAATTATATCGCCATTCTGGAACGATGAGGATGGATGAAAAGATCTAGAAAGATCTTCAGATCTATCTTCAAAATCAACAGTTTCAAACAAATAATTTTCAGATAACCTGGCGAAAAATTCCTGAGTAGCACTTACTCCACCAAACTTATTTAAATCTTGATTTATTGAACCAAGAGACAGACCACCACCCAATTGAGTTTTTGGAGTTTTGTTAATAGTCTCTGTAAAATCTAAAGTATATCCTGTTGATCCATCATATCCGAACGGGAAAAAGTCATAATATAAAGAACCAAAACTGAAAGTATTTGATATAGAAGCAGCGCACACACCTCTTAGGTCTACAGAAGAATCTATTATTCCAAAATCGTTATTGTTATTTCCTGTTAAAGCACCATCAGCGATAGTAGCTAAAGAGTATGGTAAATAATTTGCAAAGAATGGTGAGTGTGACGTTTCTTGTCTATATCCAATAAATTCAGCAGTTGGTCCAAAATTCTTTCTATAAACAAAATAGTCACCCAATACCTTTTTTCCGGCTGGGTGTACTAGGTCTTTTAAAACACTTTCATATTCTTGTAAAGAAGCTTCTGTTCTAATTACATAAGAGTGCATCTGATATCTGAAGTTGTCTTGTAAAAACTCTGTGGATGACAATTTACCATCGTTGTTCAGATAAACACCAGGCTTAGTAAATATTTGTCCATAGGTTGGTGTCCCAATAGAACGTTCGTTGACCTTTTTTACTTCCAACAACAATCTTTGTTCGTCGGTCATACCTACTTCATATGACTTAATTGGTTCTGTCGTTGATGCAACTTGATCAAATTCTGATAAATTAAACTTGTTCTCGGGTAGAGAATTTTCTGGATACCAAAAAACAAAGTGACTTGCATAATCTTTCAGATAGTGCATTTCGATTGCGTTCAGTTCACCGGACCACGGACCATCGTATACACCGAAACTGGTTTCATTGAAGCCTGGTGAATATGCCCGAGTCATTATTGGAACAACAGGCATATTTTGATTGCCATTTGATTCTCTCAATAGATCGCACATTTTTTTTACGCTATCAGTTCTTTCACCTGCACGTATTCTAGATTCGTCATCATCATACTGCGAACCTTCTATACCAGCATCCCTATCCAATTCTTGGCGTAGCGCAGGACTCAAAAAATCCACTGAGTCAAATAAACTTACTCCGTCAAGTGTAACTCCAGATAGTCTTACTTGGGTTTCATAGTGTCCTTCAACTTGTGTCGGATTGTCCACAAGTAATTGATCATCTTGAGTTACAGCTGCTCCAAATTGCCAGACACCAAACTTAGCATTTGGCATCACGGCCCGCCACGCATTTATTCGAAGAATAATACCTTCTGCGAATTTTCTTGATATCTCTATCCTGTCATCTGTAAGTGAATAATACCTAGATAATCCAAAATTAAGGGGTTTTTCGATATCCAAAATAACATAACCTTTGGTATTTGCATTAAGATATGTGTTCCTTACTATACCGTTTCTATCTGTACCCGCAAGAAAAGTATCTCGTGCGTCCTTGATCAATCCGCCGGTGAGACTACCTGAATTATTTCTAAAGTCATCTACCCATTCTGCTTCAGTCATATCACCTTGAGCCGTAATACCCAGCGGATCATTGATGATAAACTGCATCGATTTGTTTGATCCTGAGATCATGTCTTCGGTACTTCGTGGTCTATTGCCAGCGCCAGCACCAAGTGTAACCAATGGTAGAGAAGTAGATATTCCAGTTTCGGTTCCGGTGGAAAGAATATGATTTCCCGATGATGTGTAGTTGATACCGGGTTCGTCTATTCTTATTTTTCTGATACCCCCAGTTTTATTAATAGATTGTACACTACCTTTAAAATCTGTTCCCGGTCTTCCGCTTATACATTCCAAAGTAACTGAATCGTCTAATGTATAAAGTAATCCAGTAGAAGTAATTGGGATATCTATTACCATGCTGTAAAGTTTTTCTATCCCACCTGACTTGAATTTTATTATCGTTGAATCTGTTGTTATGACATCAGAAATATCAACAAGTTCAAGTTCTAAAATACAATGGCCGGACATAACAAACTGATGAATATCATCAATGACGGCAGATCCGATTGTCTTACCATTTTCGACAAACTCTACACGTTGTCCTCGAAGATTTGCATTCTCTGTTGGATTAGAGTCACTACATCTAACGATTGTTGGGGCATACCAAAATCCACCGGAGGTTTTAAATATATCATCAGCAGGTCTGTATGTTTCAACATAAACATCAAAGAGTAATCTTATTAAAAATTCAATAGAACTTTCTGTGCCCTTTGCAAGGTAGAATGATCGAATTCTTTTTACAATCTTTTTAATGTCTAGTTTATCACCCTTTACAGATTTGAAGTTCTCCGGGAACTTGTTCATCGTATGAGTTTTGAAGTATTTGATAAAATCTTCTGAAGTCTTATCTACATCGACAATCCCATTCAAACTCAAAGGAGCAAAGAAAGAGTTCTCTTTAGATTCTAACCATTCATAATACGTCTCTACAAATTTTACAAATGTTGGGTGGTCCTGACGTACAAAATCAGGCAAGTTTTCACTTACCGTAGTGGATATTATATTTCTTTCCTGTCGATTTTGTGGTAGGGTCATTTTTTATCTCACTGAGTTATTGGTTCGTCGTTTGAAAGACTCATGTTCACTTTCACCGATTCTGCGGTGGTTTCATCGATTACAAGTATTTGATTTCGTTCCACTTCAACGTCATTAGTTCTGGGACATGCGTAAAATTTAAGTTGAATGTCATTTACTATAGAGGTTACGTTGAGTTGTTTGATTACAACCAAACCTGTATCGTAATTAACAGTTCCAATATTAGATTTTGATATGATCTTTTTACCGGTTTTATCGATATGATAAATCCTAAGAGTGCCGGTTCCATCATCTTCAATGTAGGACTCTTTAGTGTTATATACAAACTTATTACTGTAGACGCTTGATGAGTCCTTCTTTAAAATTGGATCTGCAAAAAGACTGGTGTAATCTGTAACAATTCCTAGATTGTTTTTAACGTCTATTCTCTTTTCCATTAATAATGATAAGAAAGCAGAAACTACAGACCCTTCACTTTCCACAACATCTCGGATCACAGTAGAACCTCTGAAACTTGCACCAAACTCTTCTAATTGTTGATCAGTGTAAGATTGTATTTTTGTTTTTACTACTTGTTGAACATCGGCAGTACTTCTAGTTGTATATGATTGGTTGTATAGGACATCAAGTACGAGATTAAGGTAGGTATAATCAACATCAACGAAGTCCGGAATTATACTTACTACATTTTTCTTTTTGATTATATCTTTTATTATAGATTGTTTAGATGAATTCGATAAAGGAATCGAGTTCTTAGTGTTAGCGACGATAAAGACTTTACCGTATTCAGGTGGATCGGCATCTTCACCACCATAAACTAAAACAGATTTAAGTAGAGGGAATCGTTTTAAGATTTCTGTTTTGTAGTCTTCAGCAGTGACGAGTCTGTTCTGGGACTGAAAATTTCTAGGACCATGTTTCTTAGAGAATGTTACAGTTTCTTTTTCTGATCCACCGAAGGATTTGGTTTTAACAACAACTTCAAAATTAGAAGAGTTTTCTGGACCAGATATGGAAAATGTTCTGTTACCAGCTGTATCAGAAACGCCAATGTTATTAGAACTTTCACCGGAGGATTTAACATATTCTATATTTACTATATCACCAACTTCTGGTTTTTTACCGATGACATCATCACCAAATTCGAGTTCAAACTGACCACCAATTCCCCTTTGAACAAAAAATACTTTCTCATCGCCATCTATATTTAAAATACTGTCAGATTTTTTCCATTCGTTGCTTATGGTATTATTTTCTGTTTCAGAATCTTTAACATAGACTCTCAGAAATCTTATATCAATATTTTCCTCTGGAATTGTAAATCTGGTAGTGTCGAGTCCATCGAAAACATAATCAATATCATTGTACTGACCTTCGAATATAGAAACATCGCTGGCTTTCCACTCTACTACTGAACCACTATCGTTATATTTACAAGCAACAAATTCTTTTGCTTCTCTGTTGAAAAAGATAAAACTAGTACCGTCTAGAGATGCACTAAAACTTCTCTGCTCTGATAAAATTCCATTACTATCTGGTAGTGTACCATTAACATCTCTATAGAAAATGTCAACTACAGATTCCGAAGAGATTCTAGTTTCTGGCATATAGTTTAATAATTTTAAGATAGAATAAATTGAGTCTTCTTTTACTGCACTGTCGATGAATGACTCACTGATTACCATGTTATTATAAAAAGCCTGGTAGTGCGTGTTGTATGATAAAATATCCAACAGGATATTCAAACCCGAACCTTCAAAGTTATAGTCACTGAAGGTTGATTGTGACTCCAAATAACTTTTTAGATTTGCTTTTATATCATCAAAATCTAAACTATCGATCGGTAGAGATGTGTTTTTGCTTGACATTATCGTATTCTCTTAAGTGTTATTGGCAATGTTACCGGTGGAGATGATATATTATTGAAAGATATTCTCACTAAAATGTTAATATCATTTGTGTCTGGTTTTACTTGTATCTTTACTTCTTGAATTAAAACTCTGGGTTCGTACTTATTGACTGTACTTGTTATTCTACTTCGAAGATCCGAACCAGTAAATATGGTCATATTTTCAAATAATTGACTGGATGTATCTGTGCTAATTTCTGGATGGAAAGGTTTATCACCTTTGTTTAATAAAATAATATTCCTAACAGAACGTTTGATAGCTTCAATACCTGTTGTCTTAGCGACATCTCCAGTAATTGGGTGCTTTGTGAAATTCAAATCTAGATCGACTGCGTTTTTTATTAATGTCATTTATCTACCCCGTCCTATTTATACATCCAACAGACCACCGAAGGTTGGGAATTCTGGAAGAGTGGCGGGATTTGCAATAGCAGAAACAAGTTTGCAAGGATCACAAAGACTCAATACGTCTTGGACGAATTTAAAGATTTCTGAAATGGCGGCAGTTATAACTGCTTGAATAGCCGCGATCATCGATATTATCTTTGCAATACCAGATGTGATTGTTGCCGTTGCAGTAACTATTTGCTGTCTTACTCGGGCCATGTGAATTTCTAAACCTGTCGTGAGATCGATGTCACCGATTACTTTACCCAGACAGTTTAAAATTCTCATTATACAATTTCCAAGAAATCCTTGAACCAAACCACCAAGATCGAAGAAACCATAAGCAAAAGCTCCCATTTGAGTGAAGAACATAGAGAAAGCACCCAACAATTCCCTTGCAGTAGCTAATGGATCTATAAAATCAAAACCGCATATTTCTGCTTTTGGTGGAGTAAAACCGCACACTGGGATTCCGGGGAATGGAGGTATATTCAAATCGCCTGGGAAATCACAGAAAGAACAACCAATATTAATTCGACAGAATGGATCAGTAACCAACCCGGAGGCTGCAAGTGGGTTTACCCAATCAACTCCAAATGGAGGAACATTCAAATCAAATAAAGGTCCGCATTGTTCACCATCTCTCTCGGGTTCTGGTACTCCAGGCAGTCTAATGTTGTTACCCTTTCCGGGAATATTAGCCTTTTCTCTTACGCGAGAATCCAGATCTTCTTTTCTCTTGGCAATTTCCTTCGAAACTTGTACTAAGTTTTCTTCCAATTCATCAAAGGCAAAACCAACACCAACGTTTAATTCGTTAGCAGCTGCCTCCGGAAAAAATATACCGGGGGTAACCTTACCAAATCTTCTACTTACATCTTTTACTAAGTTTGAGATGTTTCTAACTGCTGCTGTTGGACTTACTACATTAGATGTGGTAGTCGCACCAATTAAAGATTGTTCATCCGTTAGTGGTGATATGGGTTCTACTCCACATCCAAGATCTAAAGACCTATCATCTCTTTTTAGATTGTCATCGTTACATTTATTACAAGACATTTAAACCTCCTCAACAATTTAGTAAGATTGTTCTTCCTTTGTATATCTGATCACCTACACTCGAAACCTTCATAGCAGCAGACAAGTTAATAGAAACGGACTGTCCCTTTATGCTTGTTACGTCATATAAAGAATTTAATTGTACACCAGATTCTGTTTGTATGTCATAAAAGACTTCCATACTCTTTCCGGCCATAAACCAACTAGGACTGGTCCATGCTGTACTTTCGGTAATTCTACCTTGGAAGGACTCGCCGTCCACCATAATTACAGGTGCGTCAATAGCTACAGTCCCACCCGCAACTAATCTAATCGCTGTAGCTGCGTTAATTACAATCGGTCCTCCGGCACCTATTATGTTCAAACCTCTAACAGCAGCAATACTGAGAGCTCCCGGTCCTGCATTGAAGTCTAAGTTACCACCTTTAGATTGTAGACCCACTTTTGTTCCGGCTGTAGTTTGAACAAATCCACTGGAGTTGATATTAATATTACCACTCTTCTCTCCCAGAACACCAATATTACCCAACGGATTACCCAGTGCATCCAGTGAAATATTACCCCCACTCGATCTCATTGTTATAGAGTTATTGGATGAAGTTTGTTTTTCACCGTCTATGTTTTCCCAACACTTACCTTTAGTATGGTCCATTCTGTTGTATTGTTCTGTAGTTAC
>Ga0209634_1003579_pt1 | contig 10430 bp, 20 predicted proteins | sample LinPmetageLP40_FD_184043 | JGI IMG/M metagenome (GOLD analysis project Ga0209634, IMG submission 184043) | Marine viral communities from the Pacific Ocean - LP-40 (SPAdes) (version 2) | ecosystem: Environmental > Aquatic > Marine > Oceanic | place: Pacific Ocean | collected 2010-08-26 | reverse complement strand
TTGAAGTTTCCTTTGATGGATACCTACCACCTAATTCAGATTTTGAATTTGAAGATAAGTTTAAGGTTAGTTACAGACTCACAGAAAAACTTAGATTGTATAATGTAGGTGAAGTTACTCAAATAAAGGGCGAATCAAATTACAAAGCTAAAATCGGTATTGAGTTATCTCTATAAAAAATAAATCAGAATTAACTTTAGCTGAAATACTTGTTGTATGTGTGGCACTTTATCATTGGATAATAATATTTATTGGTATAATTAGAATTGGATAATAAGGAGAAATAAAATGTGTGAGAATAGAAATTGTAAGTGTGGCGAATCGTGCGGCTGTAATGGCTGTGATTGCTAACAATAAAAAATAAATGAAAAAAGCAAAATACTTTACTGCTAGTTGGTGCGGGCCTTGTAAATCATTTAAGCCTATTATAAAAGAATTAATAGCTGAAGGACTTCCAATTGAAATAGTAGATATAGATACAAATGAAAGCTTGGCTCGTAAACTCAATGTTCGATCTGTGCCCACTACAATTATATTTTCAGATGATTCTGAAGTAGAAAGATTTGTAGGCGCTAAGAAGAAAGAATTCATTGAACTTAAATTAGGAGAATAAAATGTTAACAGAGTTTGAAGAAATTATCGATATAGTATTACACCACGAAGGTGGATATGTAAACGATCCTGACGATCCAGGCGGAGAGACTAATTTTGGCATAGCTAAGAGAAGTCATCCGGATGTAGATATTGCTAACTTAGATGAGCAAGGTGCTAAAGAGATATATAAGGTTCATTACTGGCATAAAAATAGAGTTGATGAGATGCCAGATCAATTAAGACATATATACTTTGATATGTGTGTTAATCAAGGTAGGGGTAGAGCAGTTAAGATTCTACAGAAAGCAGCTAATGCTAAAGGTGCTGATTTAGTAGTTGATGGTGGTTTAGGTCCTAAAACTATTGGCGCTATGGATGGAGTTGAGTTGGATAGAGTTAGAGCTTACAGAATTAAATACTATGCTGACTTAGTAACCCGTAAGCCGGAATTAGAGAAATTTTACTTTGGTTGGTTTAGAAGAGGTTTAGAGGTTTAAAAAAAGTAAAAAAAATACGTTTTTATTAAGTTTCTTTATATATATTATAGAAGTTACTGATGTCGCTCAAAAGAGGACATTGGTGTTTGACTAAATAGTAAACAACAATAGGAGAAATATAATGACTAGATTAATAGTTAATCCACAGCATCTCAATCGAGATGAATTCTTAACACCTTTCGATAAAATATTTGATGAATTGATGAATAAGCAATTTCCCGCTTTTCAACAAGAGGTTGGTGTATCTTTCAACAAAGGAGCTTATCCTAAAGTGAATATCTATGAATACGATGACAAGATAGGTATCGTAGCTGAGATTCCAGGATTGGATAAGAAGAATGTTTCGGTAGAAGTTGAAGAGAATATGTTAACTATATCCGGCGATAAGCACGGATTTGAAGATGATGGAGCTAAGTGTATAACTAGAGAATTAAAACACTCTTCATTTAAGAGGTCGTTTAATTTAGGTGACCACTTAGATGGTGAAGATGTTAGTGCTAATTTTAAGGATGGTATGTTATCCATATCAATACCTAAAAAAGAGCCAGAACTTCCTAAAAAGAAAATGGTTAAGATATCATAAAGAAAAAGCTAATCAATGTAAAAGATACATTGTATATCATTCTTGGAACGGTATCGGTTGAATCAGGTTATGTTCCCAATCAATTAAAAAATATGTGGACTCTAGCTGATACTGTTCTAAAGAATGGTTCTGAATACTTTGTGTGTAGTAAGGTCATAGAAGCTGAATTTGAAGAAATTAATTAGATTTTTAATATTTATTATTAATAAATAGGAGAAACTTCTGTGTTTGAACAATCTAAATCATTTAATAAGTTAGTGGGATTTTCAGCCCTTACAATAGCTGGAAGCGCTGCTTTCTTTTCGGTTTATGGATTATCAAAGTTATTTGCTGGAGCCCAATTAGCCGTTATCATAATGGCAGGTTCGTTAGAGTTTGGTAAGTTAGTAGCTGCTTCATTCTTATATCGATATTGGGAAAAAATAAATTTAGCACATAAGATTTATATGACAATAGCAACTGTTGTTCTCGTATTAATAACATCTGCTGGTATATTTGGATTCCTGTCCAATGCTTATCAAGGTGCTACAGTCGGTTTTGAAAAAGAATCTACTGCTTTAATATATAAACAGGATAGGTTAGATCAATTAGTAGAGGATAAGAAGTTTTTAAAAGAAGAACTATCAGCTGCTGTTTCAGAACTACCCGAAAACTACAGAACTGCTCGTAGGAAACTCAGAGAAGAATATCAACCTCAGATATCTCAAATCAATAAAGACATAGTTGAACTGAAAGGTGAAGTTGGAGATTTGAAGATAGCATTAATTGAAACCGGTGTTGAAGTAGGACCTGCTATTTACTTAGCTAGGGTATTTGATACTGATGTAGATACAGTTGTTAAATTCTTTATCTTTGTTCTTATCTTTGTGTTTGATCCAATGGCTGTGATTTTTGTTATAAGTTACAATGTAACATTACAGGATAGAGAAAAGAAATCTCCCCACGCTGTGATTGCTAGTTCCGATACCAACGTTACCATATCCGATAGCAACATTTCTAAACCCAAAAGAAAGTGGTGGGAAATGTTCGGTGAGAAAAAACAAAATGATGATAGTGATTTGCTAGTTGATGTGGAGATAGAACCGGACATAAATGATATAGCTGCAATTGAAGAATTACCTAAAGTAGAAGAAATAGTATCTGTAGATACAGAAACGGGTAAGAAAACCGATTTACCTATACCGCCAGGCAAAGGCGCATTTCAAAGAAAATCATAATTAATTAAAAAAACCCTTGACTTGTATTACATTTTTGTATTATATTTAGGTATAACAAAAGGAAAATAAATTATGAACTTAGAAACTAAATTAAATAGAGATTCAGCCATCGATTTTGCAGAGGGTATCGGTAACCTAATTACAGGTATAAAGAAGAATTACGCTAAGTGGTCTAGTTGGGAAGAAGGTATTGAGAGATTTAACAAAGGTATTAGTATTAAAACCGGTAGGAAATATACCAAAGTTATAACTGATAATTCTGTTTGGGGATTTATCGCCAATAGTGATGGAATCTTAAAAGGTATTCCTTACTTCAAAGGTGATGTATTCAAAGCTGCTGGTTGGGCTGCTCCAGCAAAGCACGTTAGAGGTTCTATCTTTGACACTAATCAGAATTGGTTTCATTGGACAGGTCCTAACTATAGGGTTTAGTATGAATAAATGGATTGAACATAATAAGAAAAAGTATGAAGATGAGATTAAATCTTTAGAATCCATCATATCAGCTGATGCGAGGCATAGCATACCACCAAATCAATTTACATCTGATATGTTGGTTGCTCTAAAGAGTGGTCGTAAGATTACTCCAAAGATGGAGCATTACATATCAAAGATTGTAACCGACAATAAATCTTTAGATCCAAAGGATAAATCAAATAGACTAAAATGGTTAGAATCAGTAATGCCTAAGATAATCATGGTTATTAACTTAGTAGATGAAACAAATTGGAGCGGTAATTATAAACAAAATAAACTAAATTTTTTAGAAAGTATTAAGAAACAAGCTAACCATAAATTAAGTCTTTCCAAAAAACAAATGGAATATATAACTAAAATTTATAATCAATGTAAAAAAAATATTGAAAAAAATAAAAATAAGTCTTGACTTGTATTGCAATTCTTTTGTATATTAAACTATGAATAAGGAGACAAATATGATTACTTTAGGAAAAGCTTTTACTGCTGTAATAGCGGTGACATTAGTAAATGGTTTTTTCTCAACTACTATGATGGATAGATATAAAAATATGTATTCATCTAAAGTTGAATATTTAGAAACAGAAAATGCTCGTTTGATAGATGAGCTATCACATTACAATGAATATGGCATTATAGTTGATGTAACTATGTATCAGCCAAATACTATTCAATGTGATGATACGCCTGATATAACAGCAGATGGAACTAAGATTCGTATTAACAAAGCTTCAGATTATAAGTTTGTTGCTTTATCCCGTAACTTACTAAAAAGATGGGGTGGACCTTTTGATTATGGTGATTTTATATTACTCAAAGGTGCTGACAAAAAAAGCGGTGTATACCAAGTAAGAGATACTATGAATCCTAAATGGGTAAATGTAGTAGATATTTTAGAATCAGAGCATGTAGAACCTTACAAATATACAGATGCTCACATATTTAAGTTAAACTGGTTAAACAAAGAAAAGGAAATAACAAATGGCTAAAAGCGTGTTTGAAAAAAATGGTGGTTACTTCATTGATGGAGTAGCATATATGGATTGTAAAGTAACAGGCGAACCTGTTGCTAATGTAAGCACAGAAGCAAAATCTGTAATTGGTAGTAGGGCTGTGATGGGTATGGTAGGTTTGCCAGATGAACCTAAACAGAAACAACCTACAGGTCGTCCTGCTGGATGGCATTTTATGGCTGAGTTCGTAGATAAAGATGGTAATGTTTTTCACAAAGGTAAAGAACAACCAAAGTTGTTTGGAACTCTTAAACCTACTAAGGTTAAACCACCTAAGAAGAAAGCTAAACGTAGGTCTAAAGAAGAGATACTTATTGCAAGGCAGGCTGAAAAGAAAGCAGCTCTTAAAAAGGCTGTAGAGAAACAGAAAGATTTCTTAAACCATAAGTTTGGAGGTTAAATGGCTAAATATAACAAACCATTGAATAGGAATTACTTTAAAAGGAAGGCTAACCCTAATGCAAAAAAGGGGGTTGAATTAACTGATTGCTGTGGAGAAGAAGTAGATCGTGAGTTGGTGATGAACGTTAAGAATAAAAAAGATTGGGAACTGATTGAAGATCATATCGAAGCCAAATTGCTTGAGTATTCTTCTACTGAATCTATAACTCCCATATCCTGCACAACTTGCGGTAGATTCTTAAAATACCAATCAAAGATAAAAGATTCTAAAGGTAAGAAGGGGTGGTTTAATTAATGAATGGCGAGACAAAATTTATTAAACTTAAAACAAGAATGATGAAGTGGGCTGAAGAAAAGAAATACCAAACATCAAAAAATAGTGACTTTACAATACCAGATCATCCTGATAGAAATAAGTCGTGGAAAGAAGATTTGAAATTAATTATTAAATTTGAAAATCATATGGAACTAACCAGAGTTCAAAAACTATTTTTAAACCAATTATGGAGAATGTATAAAGTATGAGAGAAGTTTCTAAGTCAGGCAATCCAAAAGGTAAAATGCAAAAATTTCCATGGAAAAATAAAGTTATAAATTGTTTTAAAAATGATAATCCATTAATACAAAAAAGACTAAGAGAGGTTTCAGTTGAAGAAGGACTTACGATTGCCACAGAATTATTTCAGATACTTAACGAAAGAAAAGACGGGATTGGGTTGGCGGCTAATCAAGTGGGAATTGATGCCCAAGTGGCTGTTCTTAATGTTAGAGAACCGCTCATCTTAATTAATCCTGAAATAATATTCAAAGAAAATGAGATACCTTACTATGAAGGATGCTTATCATTTCCAGGTAAAGGATGTCATACTAAAAGATATGAAACTATTCACGTAAAAACTGCACAAGAAGAAAGTAAATGGATATTTAGTGGTGTGGATAGAGGAGAATCCGGCAAAGGTTCTTGGGAAGATAGTGAAGTTAACGAAGATAAGGCAGTTAGAATCTTAGAAGCAGTATGTATCCAACACGAGATTGACCATCTAAATGGCATGAGAATATTAGATAGGGTGGTTGATACTACTATTAGAACTGAGCAGAAAATAGGTAGAAATAATCTTGTTACAATTAAAAAAGGTGATGCTGTAAAAGTCCTTAAATACAAAAAAGCTCAAAAGTTTTTAAATGAGGGTTGGGAAATCGCATGAATAAAAAGACAAAGCAACTAATTTTATCGATGCTACCAAAGTGGATAGCAGTAGGTATTATAATCATACTAATAGTATTTAATTTTTTGCCAGGTCAGATTCTACGTTTAAGGCCAGAATTAATACCATACCAAATTGTTCCAGCGGATATGATGCCGGATTCCAGATTAGAAGTAGGTATTGAATTAATGTTTCCATATGATTCAAATTCGATGTTTGGGCAGCAATATGAAGAAACCTTAGATATTATTTATTCGAGAATAGAATACGAAATAATTAATCCTCATAAAAACGCCGGTGTATTTCAAATAGATGATAAGACTTATCATTTAGTTAGGATACCTTACAATGGTATGTCTAAAGATTATAATTCAGGCTGGCAATAAAAGAGGATAATATGAACGATTGGAATAAAGTAGAAAAGAAAAAGCGAATGGCGACTCAATCTGATTTGATGTGGGAGAATTTTAAGATGGTGATTATAGTTTTAATTGGAATAATTTATTTGTATTTTATGTTCAAAGGTTAATACTTATATAATATGAAAAAGAAAACTAAATACTCTAACGCTGGTAAAGGCGATAAAAGTAGAGTAGCAGATAAAGAAAAATACGCCGATAATTGGGAAAAGATTTTTGGTAAAAAAAAGAGAAAGAAAGATGAATAATATAAAATTATATTGGGACATGATAAATATTGGTTTAATTGCGCTTGCAAGTTTTTTAATCATAGCTATGGTATTGAGTTTACCTTTGTGGATTCTTTGGAACTGGCTAATGCCTCTACTGTTTGGATTACCTAAGATAACTATAATTCAGGCATGCGGTTTATCAGCATTGACTAATATATTATTTTCTTCAAAGTTATTTCTAAACGAAAATAAATAAAATAAATATTTATACAAAATGAGAAGGGGAAGCGACTGTGTTAGATTTAGATTGGGTGATAAATAGCTTAAAAGAAGCTAGGGATGATGAAGATTGGGATTTAGTAAAAGAGATCATTTCTTATTTAGAAAATCAAAATGATTTTGATATGGATGATTGGACGGAGAACGACTAGTAAAAGATTTGGGGCTGAAACGGTATCGATTGATGTTATTTGATATTAGAGTGCAGCAGAGATTGAGTATGTCTCGCAACAAAAGACTCACCAAACTGAAATGGCGATAAATCGCTAGACGGGTTGGTCATTGATTGGCATCTAGCCAATGCTGAAATGGGTTTTGACAATTTTGTCGCTCCTGTTCAGAATGACAAATCAACTTACGCTTACGCTTAAGTTATTGAGTTGTCTAACACTCGATCATAAAATAAGTTAGACATCATCTCTTTAGTTAGGATAGAAGTTAGAGATTAAAGAAACTACCAGTTGGTAACTCTGAGCAAAGTTGCAAGTAGTTTGTCAGTTACTTCTTATTGAAACTGAACTAAGCTGTGAATGACTCAGTTGAGAAAGCAGACAAGACGTGGGTTCAACTCCCGCCAGCTCCACAAACTTAAATAAGGAAGAAGATATGCCAAGCTTACTATTACCGCCAGCTATAGCTGCCGAAAAAGCTATGAAGTTATCTGTTGAACTTTCCAGAACAGCAGAAGCCGCAGCAGCTGGTTACGGAGCTGCTATAGCACCTGTTATTGCAAATATAGTAGCTGCTAATGGTTTTATTACAGCAATACAAACTCCTTTATCATTATCAGGAGCCGTTGCTCCACCTTCACTAATAGGAGTTAACATAACTGCTGCAGTTTTTACGCAACTTACGGCTATCTCTGCAGGAATAACGGCAACTATACCACAATCAGTAGCAGTAGCTGGCGCACCATCGCCTTCCTTTCCGATATCAGCGGCTTTAGTTACTACACAGATTGACGCAGTTGCTACATTTATAAAAAAGTTTTTAGTAGATCCTCAAAAATAAACCTTGACTCATATAGGCTTTTCCTGTTATATTCATATATGACAAAAAGGGAAAAGATAATGAACTTAGACGAAACAATATTTTACAAAGACAATAAGATTGCTATTGACGAATTAGGTGCTCATATCAGAGAACTTAACTTTAGTGAGTTTATGATTGACTATTCTTATGGTTATCAACCAATAACTCCTGATATGATTTGTGATGATTTTGCTGTTGTAACTAATACAATAGATGATGAGATACATATCGTAGAAATTTACAATCACGAAACCGGTGAGGTTTATTGGAACGATAAAACCGAATGGACAGCAGACGATGAAACTTTGGTTAGTAGTCTTTTAATGTATGGAGATTTAAATTAAGATGAAGAAAACAGTTATATTTGACTTAGATGGAACTTTAGCTAACATTGATGCGAGAAGAGATAAGTCTCTTAAACCTAATGGAAAAATGGATTGGGATGTATTCTTTGATGCTGAAAATATAAAATTAGATGAACCTAATGAGCCTGTTATTAAGATGGCTCAGTTATTTGCTGAAGATGGATTTAATATCGTAATCTTTAGTGGAAGAAATGATAGATCGTTTCACACTACTAAAAGTTGGTTATCAAAATACAGAGTTCCATTTCACAAATTAGTTATGAGACCCGACAAGTTCTTAAAGCGAGGAGATAAAATCGCCGATGGAAATCCAGCCACTCAAGATATGAGATTTATGCCTGATGAAATTTTAAAGAAACATATGTTAGATGCTTTCGTAGATATCGATGATGTATTTTTAGTTGTCGATGATAGAGATAAGGTTGTAAAGATGTGGAGAGAGTTAGGATTAAATACTTTTCAGGTAGCAGAAGGGAATTTCTAAAAAGAAGGTTACATGCCAAGAATAAAAAGAACATTTGGAATTAAGTCAAGAAAGTTTGATGAACAAACTTTTGAAAATGATTTTAGATATCCACCAAAGCCTGATTCATATTATGATGTAAAAGAAAAGGGTGTTTGTAGATGGTGTGATAGCATTATTAACGATGAGTATGGTAGGCGCAATATGAGAGCCAGTTGGCATCCTGATTGCTCCGATAAGTATCTGATGTATTACAACTCAAAGCACATCAGAAAGTATATTAGAAAAAGAGACTATGCTGAATGCTGTGAATGTGGGGAATATGATCCACGATTTCAGATAGATCATATCAAACCATTGTATGAACAAAAGTTTAAGACGCCTGATGAAGTTGATTGGACTTATTGGAGTGAGAGAAATTTACAAACCCTATGTCGTAAATGTCACAAAGAAAAGACTAAGGATGATATGAAAAGACTTAGAGAGCTTAATGAAAAAAATTTACAAAAATGAAAAATAAAATTGTATTTAGGATTATAAATACATATATATTATTGCGAGTGAAGTGTTATAGGAAACACACTACCTTTCCAAGGTGGAGATGTTGGTTCGACTCCAACCACTCGCTCAACTATTGGCCAGCTAGGCTATTTAACTATTGAATATTAAATAAAGAGAGAAGCACTATGGGATTCGGAGATTTCTTTGACGAACCAAAATTCGACTTTGAGAAAGAGCGCAAAGCTTTTGTAGATAACCTCAACTTACTAAAAACAATGTCAGTAGAAGAACAGACACTTTATAAGAAGTGGCAGGAATTTAATGCCGATGTTTATTCTATGACTCAGAAAGCGTCTAAGTTTAAAAGAATTAATAATTCTATTTGGATGCCGAAAGACATTGATAATAAAGAACAAACGATAAAAGAGATAGAAGCATTAGAACCTTATGTTGAAATGTTAGAACAAGGTAATGCTAAGGATAATGAGACTTGGACATTAGTTCGTAAGCTAGTTCATACTATGGAGTTTACTGCTAATCCTGGCAGAAACATTAAGTTCTTTATTAAGGATAGGGTAACCAATAAACTATTAGGTGTTGTATGCTTAGGTTCGGATGTAACCTCATTAGGCGCCAGAGATAATTTTATCGGTTGGACTAAGGATAATAAATTTGTAGATGGTAAGCTCAAATACACATCTATCGGAACAACCATATGTTGCGCTCAACCATTAGGCTATAATTTCTTAGGTGGTAAGCTAGTAGCCGCTCTAGTTACAACATCAGTAGTTAGAGATGCTTGGAAGAAACTATATGGTCAGACATTAGTTGGCTTATCCACCACCTCTTTATATGGTATTCATTCTATGTATAATTCTATTCCACTTTGGAAAACATTAGGTTCTTCTAAAGGTAGGATTGCATTAAAGCCCGATGACGCAATATATGAGACGTGGCATGAGTGGTTAAAAGAGAATCAAAAAGAAGAGTATCTGAAACAGACTACGCAGAAGGAAGGTGTAGCAGGTCCTCCAACCGGCGTAAAACAAAAAACAATCAATATGATATTCAAAGCAGTTGGAATCAAAGGTTCTGATTATATGCATGGATTCAAACGTGGTATCTTTTATGCTGATATATATGAGAATGGTAAGGAATTCTTACGTGGTGA
>Ga0209634_1003578_pt1 | contig 10433 bp, 18 predicted proteins | sample LinPmetageLP40_FD_184043 | JGI IMG/M metagenome (GOLD analysis project Ga0209634, IMG submission 184043) | Marine viral communities from the Pacific Ocean - LP-40 (SPAdes) (version 2) | ecosystem: Environmental > Aquatic > Marine > Oceanic | place: Pacific Ocean | collected 2010-08-26 | reverse complement strand
TATATGTTTAATGTACTGTTTTTCAGCGAGGAGCTGGGACTGCAAGAGGTCAGCGCGCTCAGTAGCAGCAGCGCTCCGCTTATTACGTAAACTTTCAATTTCATTTATAATATCCTGTTGTTTGTTTCTTGATTCTTGAGTAATGTTGTAGTAGAATGCCTTATTGCGTAATTGCAAATAAGCACTTAATGCTGTTAGAGCAGTTTTAACTAAACCTAACATACTAGTAATATTACTTCTTTGCTTTAGCTTTGGCTTTTGCTGCCGCTTTCTCTTTAGCCTTACCAATATTAAGTGCTAGCACTTCAATAACTTTATATGCTTTGCCTAAAAATGTACCTTCCTTAGGAGTAGGTGTAAGAGCTGTAATAGATGAGGCAAGTAGAACAGCTGCTGCTGCTACTCCAAACCATGGCTGATCTTGTACAAATTGTATAATAAATTCCATAACAATAATATTTAGGCTAGACAGCTTGAATTCTAATAAAATTACATAAATATCAATATGTCTACTAAAGAGATCACCAAGAAAATTCAAGCTGGTGTAGGAGTGACTGCAGATGGCATTTACGGTCCTAATACTGCGTTAGCTATTATCAAAGGCTTAAAGTTATCAGAAAAGGAACTAACGAAGTTTATTCAAGAGAAGGTTGGTTCCTTACCAGATGGAGCTTATGGTAAGAATACTGGTAATAGTATATTAGATAGTTTAGGTTTAGGAACTAAAGAAAAGGAACAAGTTAATGTTCCTTCCGCTATAGTTGATGGAAAATATCCAGAAGTTCATAAAGCATCACCAAATGTTAGTTCCTCTAGGATAGTTCCTGAAGGAGTAGTTCTTCATCATTCATCAGGTTCCTATAATGGTTCCGTAAGTTGGATTCTACAAGATAAATCAAACGTTTCTTATCATTGTATAATTAATACAGATGGAAGCCGTACATCATTTGCGGAAGATGACCGCCGTTGTTGGCATGCTGGTAAGTCTAGATTTAAGGGACGAGGTGGATGTAATGGATTTCTATTAGGTCTAGCATTTTCAGGTAATACTAAAACAAGAGAGCTTTCTGAAGATGAAATAGCTTCTGCCGTTGAGTGGTTGTTACCTCGGTTTAAAAAGTGGGGATGGCCAACTGATCTCTCTACTGTTACTACACATAAAGAAATATCACCAGGACGTAAAGATGACGTTGATTCTCGGGCAGAACAAGCTATACTTAAAGCACTTAAAGCAGCATTATAATTATGATTAAAAAAGAAGGAGAAAATATTGTACGAGTTTGTTGCGGTCGTAAAGGCTGCCCAACAGTAGAGAAGCTAGATGAAGAGAATTATAAAGTCACAGATGATGATGGCAATTCTATTATTGTAAAAAAAGAAGAACTTTCATTGATGGGAGATGCTGTACAAACTATTAACGAAGATCAACAACTACTAAATGGGTAATGGCCGACGTAGATGATAAAAATCCAGAGAACGTAGAGGGTAAGTTTTACGTCGATGAACAATGTATAGATTGTGACCTATGCCGCGAGTTAGCGCCTGATAACTTCCAACGAGAAGAGGATGAAGGTTACTCTTACGTATACAAGCAACCAGATAATGAAGAAGAACATGCTCTTTGTCAGGATGCATTAGAAGGTTGCCCTGTTGAAGCTATAGGTGATGATGGATAGTTTGCTCTTGTTTACATTTGCATCTTATGGATTGTGTCATATTCTAATGTATGGCACGATCTTTAATAAGCCTCGTAAATGGTTAACGACCAAATATAATGTAATCAATGAACTACTTTCATGTGCTCTATGTACAGGCTTTTGGTGTGGTTTAATAATAAAACCTAATATTATATTTGGACTCTATAGTGCAGCTACCTGTTATATTATACACATCATTACCGGCCTATTGCTAGATAGATCTACTGATCAGTAATAAACTTCTTTAATGAAGCCATTTGATGTACGGCATAGTCCATTCCAGAGCTATTAGCTTCATCAATTAGCTCATCAATCCTTGCTAATATATCTACTCTACTAATATGATCATCTTTTGACTTTTCTTCATCGGACACCGGGGAAGTAGTATTGGATATTTGATTTGAAGAATACAAATTAGAACCTCCATCACCTGGTACCCCCACTGGCAGATCCCCTTTACGATAAGACGGCGATCCTTGCTGTGCAGCTTGCTGACCCCCGGCCATACGAGGAGTGTATTGGCTACTATACTCAATAAGATACTTCTCGTAAATAGTATTAAGATTATTAAAGTCCTCCTCAAACCGATTCATACAAATATTTAATGGCAAAATCTAAAATAGCCCTTATAATGTGTTATGGAAAAACGTAAAGTAGATTACGAAACAATAGATTTTCTATCACGATCTTTAGCTTTTAGATTTAAATTAAATGGGCGTAAGTTTACTCATGTTATAGGTATCTCAAGAGGCGGTCTCTTACCTGCTAAAATTATTAGTTATGTTTTAGATGCACAATTTCTTAGCTATGGTGTGAGTTCATATGACGGAAAAAATAAGACAGGGGATATGGATGTATCTCAAGATATAGACTTTGATAAGTTTCCGGATAATGCACGTATACTCGTAGTAGATGATAAGTGTGATACTGGTAGTACTATTGATCATATTAAGAATGTAATAGGTATAAGATTTGAGTACGTTAGGTATGCAACGGTGTTTGCAGAAAAGAGAGCTATTAAGAAGGTAGATCATTATGGAGTAGTACTTCCTGACCATACTTGGATTGATTTCCCGTGGGAATAGATTATAATATAATAAATGACTTCACGAAAGATAACATGCATAGTATCAGGTAAGAGTTATACATTTTCTAAAGACTATTACGATAAAAAAATAGTTGAATATGAAGATGAAGATAATCTTAAAAAATACTTTATTACACGTAAGGTACGTACGTATCTTAATAAAGGGTATTCTATAAATGATATACGAAATATATTAGGAGTTACAGATGATACTTTACCAAACCAGGATTCAGAGGATATTAGAGCAATGATCGAGTATCATAGTATTAGGAATAAAGGTAAAAGCAAGAGAGTATCTAATACTTTGAACTTTGCTACACTTAAATCCGACCCTGACGTGTCTGCATTTATAAATACTATAAGCCAATATGAATAATAGAAATAACATTATCGCAAAGCTGGGCCGACAAAATACTATACGTATTTTTGAGGCAGGGTCAGGTCGTTTAATGCGAGAGATCGCTGTTAACGGCACTGTGTGCGATAATCCGGTTTGTGAGGAAACCAATGTTAGTGTAGAGTTAATCTCTGAGGGAAAGAAGTATAAGGATAGTTTTAATCCGGTTACTGGTGCATTAAAGAGTAGGGAGCTGGTTTAAGCTTACTTAAGTTTAATTATTAAAATTTAATAAAGTAGAATAACAATATGTCTATTTTCAAGGAACAACTGTCTCGCAAGCCCAACCTCTACCCCTGGACTGAAAAATTCATTGAGGCTATGCACAATGGATTCTGGACTGATAAAGAATTTTCTTTTAAGTCTGATGTGCAACAATATAAAACAGAACTCACACAACAAGAGCAAGATATAATTGCTCGTACTCTTTCTGCAATAGGTCAGATAGAAGTAGCCGTTAAGACATTTTGGGCTAAACTAGGAGAAAATTTACCACATCCAGCATTACAAGATCTAGGGTATGTAATGGCCAACACTGAGGTTATTCATAACAATGCTTATGAAAGACTTTTATCTGTACTTGATATGGAGGATATTTTTGAGCAAAATTTAAAACTCGACTTTATTGAGGGACGGGTAAACTATCTGCGTAAGTATACTCATAAGTTTTATAAGGATTCCAAAAAGCAATATCTATATGCATTAATATTGTTTACTCTTTTTGTTGAGAATGTATCACTATTCTCACAGTTCTATGTTATTAACTGGTTCGCACGATATAAGAACGTTCTTAAAGACACAGATCAACAAGTTAAATACACACGTAATGAAGAAAACATTCACGCTCTAGTTGGTATAAAGGTTATTAATACTATTCGGGAAGAGCATCCAGAACTTTTCGATGAAGAACTTGAAGATCGTATTACTCAAGAAGCAATGTGTGCATATAAAGCCGAGGGTAAGATTGTTGATTGGATGATTAATGGCATGCAGGAAACTAATATATCAGCACCAATAGTTAAAGAATTTATTAAAAACAGAATTAATAACTCTTTAGAACAAATTGGATTTAAATCGGTTTTCAATATTGATAATAGCTTAATAGAGCCTACAATGTGGTTCGAAGAAGAGCTTCTAGGTAACAACATGACTGACTTTTTTCATTCACGTCCTGTTGAATACTCGAAGAAGAATCAATCCTTCGACGAAGCAGATATCTTTTAAACTTATATTATATGAATAACCCATACTGGCTCAACACCGACTCAAGACAATTTTTACAACGTGGATATCTTTTAGAAGGTGAGACTGCTGAAAAGCGTATCGAAGATATTGCTAAAAAAGCAGAAGAATACTTAGAGCTTGATGGCTTTGCGACAAAATTTATTGATTATATGGATAGGGGATTCTTCTCACTATCCTCTCCTATATGGTCTAACTTTGGGAGATATAGAGGATTGCCTATTTCATGCTTTGGGTCATATATTCCAGACGACATGGAAAAAATTCTATCTAAAATATCTGAAGTAGGTACTATGTCAAAGGTTGGTGGTGGTACATCTGCTTATTTTGGAGATGTTAGACATCGTGGAGCCCCTATCTCTACTGGTGGTTCAGCAACAGGTATACATCCCCAACTTACAGTTTTTGATTCATTAACTAATTATGTATCTCAAAGTAACGTACGTCGAGGATCTTTTGCTGCATACTTACCAATTGATCATCAAGATATTCATGAATTTCTTCACATTCGAGGTGAAGGGGATTCTATTCAGGATCTGTCTATAGGTGTTACTGTTAGTGATGAGTGGATGAAGAGTATGATTGCAGGTGATAAAGCCAAGCGGATGTTGTGGGGTAAGGTTATTAAGAAGCGTTACGAATCTGGATATCCATATATTTTCTTTTCAGATACAGCAAATAATAATGCCCCTCAAGTTTATAAAGATAAAGGGAAGCGTATTAATGCATCAAACCTCTGTACAGAGATATTTCTATCGACAGATGACGATGAATCTTTTGTATGTGATTTATCATCCTTAAATCTTGCCAAGTGGGATGAGCTAAAAGATACTGACGCTATTGAAACATTAACGTTCTTTCTAGATGCAGTAATGACAGAATTCATTAATAAAACCGCTGGTATTAAGCATATGGAAGCACCACATAAGTTTGCTAAAGAACAACGCGCCATAGGGGTTGGTGTTTTAGGGTGGCATACATATTTGCAGCAAGAGATGATTGCTTTCGAGTCAATGGAAGCTAAGTTAGCTAATACCTCTATATGGAAAATTATACAAGAAAAGACAATAAATGCTTCAAAAGAGATGGCTAAAATTTATGGAGAACCAAAACTCCTTGAAGGTTATGGTTTAAGAAATGCAACTCAATGCGCTATAGCTCCTACAACTTCGTCGTCGTTCATTTTAGGCCAAGTATCGCCATCTATTGAGCCACTTAATAGTAATTACTTTACCAAAGATCTTGCCAAGGGAAAGTTTACTTTTAAAAATCCAGATCTTAAGAAATTACTAAAAGAAAAGAATAGAGATGATGTTGATACTTGGAAGTCAATTCTAGTAAAGGGTGGTAGTGTTCAGCATTTAAAATTTTTTACTCAAGAAGAAAAAGATGTATTTAAAACCTTCGGTGAGATATCTCAGAAAGAAATTTTAATTCAGGCTTCACAACGGCAGAGGTATATTGATCAAGGTCAATCTATTAATATGATGATACCACCTAAGACTCCACCTAAAGAAGTAAATGAGTTACTTATTTTTGCTTGGGAGAATGGTATTAAGTCTCTCTACTATCAACGATCAGCTAACCCAGCCCAAGAATTAGCCCGATCAATTCTTACATGTTCTTCATGTGAAGGTTAAGATTGATAGAATAAATATATATCTAACATGGATAACATTTTTACTGTATTCAATACCGTTATTGCTGGTGCAACAGCAATATCAATTATATTCCTTAAGTATTATTTAACTAATAAGAGACAATGTGATCCCATAACAGCTCAAAATACAGTTGATGAAAACATAATGGCGGCTATAGAATATATACAAAAAGAGCTTGATGCCGATAGAGTTATAATACAAGAATTTCATAACGGAGGAAAATATTTTTCCGGTAGTTCGCAACATAAATTATCTATAACTTATGAATTTTGTAGAAAAGGTATTTCATCTGTGTTTAGAAGATTTCAGAATGTACGTGTATCTGCATTAAGTAATATACTTAAGCATGCAATTACAGATCAAGTGCATGTAAATTTAGATGAGGAAAAATGTGCTTACAGCTATGATCTACAAACTCATGGTACAACAACTGCTGTCTTTACTGTACTAAAGACGTTGACTAATAAAAATATTGGTCTATTATCTATACATTACGTTAATCGTACTAATACGACTCTTACACCAGAACAAAAAGAGTTAATTAATAGACAGAGACTAATTATTTCAGGGTATTTAGTATACCATAAAATTAAAATATGAATTGGAAATATAATAACACATTAGAAGAAGATAGTGCAGAAATAGGATCCGGAGCGTTACAAGCGTTATTAGCGGCATCCTATAGTGGGTCGTCAGGAGGAAATTGTATTAGAACGGTTGAAAATACAGTATACTTTTACGGTGATATATCTGAAAGTAATGCTCTTGATCTTAATTCAACCTTACATGCAATAGATAAAAAATTACTATTATCAAGTCAGTTTCTAGATGTTAAGCCAGTTATTAACTTATATATTAACTCATATGGAGGTTCCTTATTTGCTGGCTTAGCTACTGTAGATACAATTAGACGTCTTAACGCGGAAGTACATTCAATTATTGATGGAGCTGCAGCTTCTGCTGCGACAATTATATCTACATCGTGCTCAAAGAGGTCGATAGGTAAATATTCGAAAATGTTAATTCATCAGCTATCAGCAGGGGCATATGGTAAGTATACGGAATTAGAAGATGATATGGAGAATAATAAACACTTAATGGAGACAATTAAAACCATTTATAAAGAATACACCAAGGTACCTATGAAAAAGCTTAATGAAATTCTTAAACAGGATTTATGGTTTGATTCTAAAACATGTCTTAGTCTCGGGTTAGTAGATGAAATTATTTAACTATGTTGCAATAATTAAGCGATAGCATTAAATATATTTCTATGAAAACACTAACTAATTATTATAACCCTATTGTAAATCTAGAAAAGGCCTTTGAAGGTCTCTTTAACCAAACTCCTCTTTTTCACTCGTTAGAGGAAATTTATAAGACTGGTGATCAAGTTCGTTTCTCCGGGGACGATAAATGTCTAACTGTTCAAGTAGATTTACCTGGAGTTGAAAAGAGTAAGCTAGATTTATCAACTGATTCTGATAAACGAGAAGTATATATTAAAGCTATCCGATCTGTTAAGACTCAGGAGGGGGAAAGAGATCAAACATATAATAGATCTTTTAGTATTGGACGGGAGTATGATCTTAATAAAATTGAATTTAACTATCTAAACGGTCAATTAGAAGTATCTGTACCACGTCGTAAGAAAGAAGAATATATTCGTAAATATGATATTTAAGTCTTAACCCTTAACCTAAAAACCTTTAGAGTATACTCTAAAGGTTTTTTTATTCTACATATTAGTTAAAGCAAAGTAATTAATTGCCAAATGTAGAGTGTTGTCGGTAATAATTAACAACCACATTGCTAAATATTCTGGAGTTTTTTTACAATATCCATACTGTGATGTATTTTCTTTCCTCAACCAATATCTTTTAGGAGCGAGGTAGTTTTTAAGAATAGCAACTTTTTTTGCGAGAGCATATCGATCGATAAAGAAATGTGTTATACTAATAACAAGAAACGCATCTAACGAAGGCTCCAGTATGAGAAACGGGAGCGAATAAGTGAATGCATGTGCAGCTGCTGCTTTACTACATTTCGTTTTGTTGAGTGCCATCCAGTCGCTCTGAAGTAGATAGTCACCAATTAAATGGAGTATCAGTTGGAGCATCGTATTTACATATAAAATTTATGTCTTGAAGCTGATTTTGCAACTGGTTTAATAAATAAAGTTGTGGAAGAGTTTTTAAACCTAGTAGCTGATGTTGGATTTCCTATAGCAGGGGCTATAGTATGTGGTATATTTGTATTTATTATCCTTAAATTTATATTAGGTGAAATAACAGGCACCGTAAAAGGTCTTGGTAATATGATTAAATCTTTAGAAAATAGAGTACAGACTATGAATAATGATATTATAAAAATTGATACCTTGGTTTCACATGCCTTTAACAAACATCCTAACCTTGATAGATTAGCGGCCAACGAAGGTAAAGAAGACGCAAGAAAGGACTAATATGAATGAACAACTAGTACAATCAATAAATGAATTTGGCTTTCCTATTATAGCAGCTTTTGGCTTAGGTTACTTTGTCTATTATACTTGGAACTGGGTAGTTAAAGAAATCAAACCAGTGTTAGATGAATCCACAGGAACTCTTATAGGTCTTATTGACAGGATTAGAATGCTTGATAATGATATGATTAGATTAAATATGAAGATTCAAATGATTATTCAGGAAAAAGAACATCAAGATAATCAACAAAAAAGTTCCCGTAACTCCGACTCAGAAAGTAAATAAGTATATGAAGGCATTACTTATCATACTTTTGATAACTTCAGCAGCTGCTGATGAGCTTAAATTTAAATTTAAATCTCCTACATTTAATGGTGCTGGTTATAGTGCCCATATGATAAATTTAGAGAACATGAGATATTCTCGTAAAAAATCCATACGTGATGAACTTAGAGCTTTAGAATTACAAGCTCAAATTTTAGAAGATAGAAAGCCTATCAATGCATTCTTGTCTAATTTACAAACTCGTATTTATTCTGAGTTATCAAAGCAAGTTACAGAGCAATTATTTGCTGAAACAGGAGTTGAGTCTGGTACTTTTACTTTAGATGGTAGTACTGTTGTATGGGGTAAGTTAGGAGATTCTATTACCTTAACAGTGTATGATGTAGATGGTGATGTTACAACTATTACTATTCCTGTTGGGTCACTATCACTACCTGATGCAGCTGCTGCAAACGAAACCGATGAAACTGCTAATACTGACGCTGGTTCTTAGTCTACTTACAAGCTGCTCTCTAGTAACATCGAGGACTATTAATAAGCCTGAATTTACTAAGCCAGCAGTCTCTAAGACACCACTTAAGAAAGAGTTAAACAATTTACCGAAAATTGACGGTGAGATTGTTTATATAGGTGTAAATAACTTTAAAGATTTAACTGGAAAGCGTAAGAGTTCGGATACTGTTGCAAGTTTTTCCGCTGTTGTTACTCAAGGAGGAGAAGCTTGGTTAATGGAGTCCTTAATGGAATCTGGCTGGTTCAAAGTATTAGAAAGAGCAGAGTCAGAATCAATTTTAAGAGAAAGAGCTCTAGTTACTCAAGGAGGAGAAGCTTGGTTAATGGAGTCCTTAATGGAATCTGGCTGGTTCAAAGTATTAGAAAGAGCAGAGTCAGAATCAATTTTAAGAGAAAGAGCTCTAGTCACTCAGAGTCGTAATTCTTTTGACGAAAAACCTATACCACTAGATCCTCTACGTTATGCCGGTATATTAGCTTTCGGTGGTATATTAGACTATGAGACTAATAATATATCCGGCGGTGTTGGAGCTAGTTATTTAGGTATAGGTGGTTCTGAGGAGTATAGACAAGATACTGTTACTGTGTCGTTAAGATTTGTTAGTACTTCAACAGGTGAAGTTTTAGTTACAACTACAGCAACTAAAACAGTAATATCTACATCAACTAATGCTACTATGTTCAGATTTGTAGATTTAGATACTATACCGGCAGAAGCGGAAATAGGTATAGCAAAAAATGAGTTAGTATCTAAAGCAGTTAGATCGGCAATAGATAAAGCCTTAATAGATTTAATTTATAAAGGAAAAGAAAAAGGATACTGGAAATTTAAAAAATAGGTATTTTTCTTTATAAATACTAGTATGAAGAAAGTTCTTTTATCATTGTTAATTACAACAGGTATAATACAGGCTAATAATGAGATTTATCTCGACCAGTCTGGTGGATCGGGTACATTTACTATTAAGCAAACTGGTGCAACTAATAAGTTTGGTAAGGATAGTGATAGAGCAGGACTGAAAGGTACTTCTAAAACTTTTACATCCATTACCACAGGTACAGGTAACGATATTTTAATCCAAGAAG
>Ga0209634_1003576_pt1 | contig 10436 bp, 13 predicted proteins | sample LinPmetageLP40_FD_184043 | JGI IMG/M metagenome (GOLD analysis project Ga0209634, IMG submission 184043) | Marine viral communities from the Pacific Ocean - LP-40 (SPAdes) (version 2) | ecosystem: Environmental > Aquatic > Marine > Oceanic | place: Pacific Ocean | collected 2010-08-26 | reverse complement strand
AAAGAGGCCCGACAGAAGTTGGGCCTTACGCAACGGGAACTTGCAGATATCCTCAATAGTAACCCACGCACAGTTAGACGCTGGGAGACTGACGATGACACAAGGCCCGTCAACCCGATAGCCGAGCGCGTCCTAGAGTGGATGCTCAATGGGTACAGACCACCTGAGTGGCCCACCCAAAACTAGCAAAGGAATGAACAATGAGTAAACCAGAAACGCAATATGTTGTCTTGGGTCAAAACTACTTTTCTGACGGAATTTATGATTGGGACATCGTAGACATTTGTAAAAGTGAAGAAGAAGCTTTTGAATCACACTTATTTCATAGACAGAACGAACAGATTGTAGACTTTAAAATTGAGAAACGCATTGTGAGCTTAGTTTTAAAACCTAAGCATGATTTAGAGAGTGATCTGTCCCGTTAATCACGACTCCCAGTAGGCTTAAGGTCCCCTCTTTAGGGGGCCTTTTTTATTGGGTCTGGAGCGGTATGACCCCCTTAGAATAAATACCCCAACCAAAAGGAGAAACACCGTGCATCCGAGAGAGAGAATCTTGGGGCTCATAAAACTTTATCGACTGAATAACGAGCCATTACCCCAGGACCTGATCGACCGAGCCAAAGCGGCTAAGGTCAAAGTGTGCCTGGGCGAGGCAAAAACTGAAAACTCCAAGGAGAAACTAAATGAGTACACCAGCGAAAGCTAAATTCGTCACAGCAGCAGGTTCTGCCCAGTACCCCTGGCTACAACCTGGTCGGCCAGACACTGCGTTTGACGCCGAGGGCAAATATAAGTTGGAGCTAAGAGTTGCACCTGATAAGGCCCAGCCTTTGGTTGATCAACTGGAGGCCATGAAGAAGGAAGTATTCCCAGCAAAAGATCACTCTAAAGTTCACCTGCCATTTAAAGTGGACGACGAGACTGGTGAGTTTATTTTTAAGATTCAGTCTAAGTTTGAGCCTAAATACTTTGACTCAAGGGGTCACCCAATTCCTCCAGAAAAAGTACCAGCTATGTACTCAGGTTCTACTTTAAAGATTAAAGGTATGGCTGACACATATGATGGCGCAAGCAAGGGCGTCTCTATGCGCCTAGGCCGTGTCCAGATTATTAATCCAGTGTCTGGTGGGACCAATGGTGAAGAAAGCGGATTTGATGTTGTCGAGGGCGGCTACGAGGTGTCAGAGAACAACACTCCAGATCACATCATTGAGGATACTCCATCCACTAAAGGTGGTGACGACAATTACGACTTCTAGTCGCCGTAAGAGGGCGATTGGTATTAAGCATGGTTTCCGTAGTGGACTGGAGGACCGAGTGTCCAAGCAGATCACTGAGGCTGGCATCAAGCTCCTCTATGAGACTGACAAGGTCCACTACGTGATCCCAAGTCGAGACTCCAAGTATACGCCCGACTTCAAGCTCCCTAAACCAGGGGGCTTTTTTTATGTCGAAACAAAAGGCCTGTGGACGGTCCAAGACAGAGCCAAGCACATGCTGGTCAAGCGACAACACCCAGGCATAGACATCCGATTTATCTTCAGTAACCAGAACGCCAAGCTCTACAAAGGGAGCCCCACGACCTACGGGATGTACTGCGATAAACACGGGTTTGTCTATGCAAACAAAGTGATGCCACAGGAGTGGCTTAAGGAGGCACAATGTCAAAACGAATGAGGGCTGTAGTGACCATCGATTACAAGATGGAACACGCCCAAGAAATAACTGAGATGGCTTTACGTCAACACGCCATCAAGGAGCTCTTACAGAAGATCTCTGAGACAGACGATTTAGTGGAGACTACACAGTTTGCACTGAAGGAGCGCAGAAGTCGGAAGGGGACAGAGGGTCCCTGGAAGAGTGCAGTGCTCAGATACTGAGGCAGGTATCAAATGAAGGAGAGCGAGAGGGCGGCTTTAGGGTCGCCCTTTTCTTTTTGTGATTAAACCAGGGAGCGACTTAATGATGGAACAAAAGGAGAGCACCTTTGTCACCCATACGGCCTGTGAGGTCTGTGGGTCTAAGGACAACGCTGGCCTCTATGATGACGGCCACACGTACTGCTTTGGCTGCGCCCACTATGGTAAGGAAGAGTTTGGGCAAACCAGGATCATTGGTACATCTAAGGTCATCCAGGATCTTATCCCTGGGACCCACACACATTTGTCTTCACGTAAGCTAACCGAGGAGACATGCCGTAAGTTTGATTACTCAGTTGGCCTCATGGGCGGTAAGCCCGTACAGTTAGCAACCTACCGTGACAAGCACGGCCAGAGGTGCGCCCAGAAGGTCCGAGGTCGTGACAAGAGTTTCTCTATAGTTGGGAACGCCAAGGCCATGACGCTGTTTGGATCTCACCTGTGGAGCACTGGTAATAAGCTAGTAATAACTGAGGGCGAGATTGACGCTATGTCTGTCTCCCAAGCACAGGGCAACAAGTGGGCAACAGTAAGCATTCCTAATGGTGCTAAGTCAGCCCGTCAGGCCCTGATGAACAACTACGATTACCTGATGAATTTCAAGAGCATTATCTTAATGTTTGACGGGGACGCAGCAGGTCAGGAAGCAGCCCTGGAGTGCGCTGAGGCCTTGCCTATTGGTGTGGCCAGGATTGCTAACTTAGGCCCCTACAAGGACGCCTCAGAGGCCTTGGTGGCTGGTGAGACTAGGGTCATTATAGACGCTATCTTCCAGGCCCGTGAGTATCGACCTGATGGTATCATCAGTACTTCAGATCTGAGAGACACAATAGGTGAACAGGAGGCCCTGAGCCCCATCACGTACCCCTATAGTAGGCTCAATGATATAACCAAGGGCCTACGCGCTGGGTCCCTGGTAACCATTGCCGCTGGCAGTGGTGTCGGTAAGTCTACATTTGTGCGTGAGATTGCCTACCACGTCCACCAGTCAGGCTTTCAGATCGGCATGTTGATGCTTGAGGAAAGCGTCAAGAGGACCGCCCAGGGCCTGGTTGGCCTCCATATGAATAAGAACATTACCGTGGACCCAGACTGCACCACAAGGGAGGACATAGAGACGTCTTTTGATGACCTGGTGAAAGACAGACAGTTCTACCTGTTTGACCACTTTGGATCCACGGACATCGATGTGATCCTCAACCGTATTCGCTACATGAACAAGGCTCTTGGTGCCGAGGTCATTATCCTGGATCACATCAGTATCCTGGTGTCTGGACTAACGGGCCAGGTGAACGACGAGAGACGCTTGATTGATGACATCATGAATCGGCTCAGGGTACTCGTCCAGGAGCTAAACATATGTCTGATTGTCGTGAGCCACTTGCGCCGACCACAGGGCGACACAGGCCACGAGGGTGGAGCTAAGGTCAGCCTTAGTCAACTCCGTGGGAGCCACGCGATAGCCCAGTTGGCTGATTGCTGCATTGGTATTCAAGTGAATGCCGAGGAGCCTTCGGCTGGCATTAGAGACCTCGTGGTTCTCAAGAACCGATTTACGGGCGAGGTAGGCCCAGCAGGTGAGCTTCAGTACTCCCAGGAGACAGGACGTCTTCGGGAGAGCACGGGCAATTTCGACAGCCTGGGTACATCAGACATACCATTTTAAACACATCAAGGAGAGCACCTTATGATGGAAACCGTCACGGCATTTGTGGCCCTTATCACGTTCCAAACGTGGGATGACTGCGTTCAATATGCCCACCGCAATAACCTTTATACAGAGCACACTGCTGATCAGTGCGTGAAGATATTAGCCTATCGTCCAGCCAGCGTTTTACGCCCTAGAGCTAGGCCAACAAAGAAGTGACACGCTGGGTCTTTGACCTGGAGAGCAACGGACTTCTAGATACCATAAGCACAATACATTGCATTGTCTTACGACACATTGAGACCGACGAGGTACAAACCTACGGTCCCGATGAGATTAAGGCTGCGCTGTTTACATTGATGAATGCCGAGGAAGTTATCGGTCACAACATCATTGCTTATGATATCCCAGCGCTCCAGAAGGTATACCCTGGCTTCGACATCTTAGGTCAAGTCACGGATACACTCGTCCTGTCACGTCTCATCTGCACCACCTTGGCAGAAGAAGACAGCATCAGAAACATTAAGAACCCAGAGGCATTCCCTCGGAAGCTCACTGGGTCCCACAGTCTTAAGGCCTGGGGCCTACGCATGGGCAACCACAAGGGAGATTACGATGGCGGCTGGGAAAACTACTCTGAAGAAATGCTGGACTACTGCGTCCAAGATACCAACGTCACTGCGAGCCTCTACAAGCACTTCATGGCCCAAGGCTTTAGCCAGGAATCAATCGATCTGGAACACAGGTTGGCTGAGGTTTGCCTCCGAATTGGCAATAACGGGTGGACCTTCGATGAAGCAAAGGCCATCAAGCTGTATTCCACTTTGGCACAGAAACGCCAGGAAATAGGAAGTGGCCTGGACCAGTTGTTCCCACCTTGGGAAACGACTGAGGATTTCATACCTAAAGTGAACAACAAGAAGCTTGGGTACGTCAAAGGCGAGGTCTTTGTTAAGCGTAAGGAGATCCAGTTCAACCCTGGATCCAGGCGTCACATTGAGTTCTGCCTGACACAGAAATACGACTGGAAACCCAAGAAGTTCACTAACACTGGCCACGCCATGATCGACGAGACGGTCCTGGGTGGGCTTCCGTATCCAGAGGCCAAGAAGCTTGCTGAATACTTTCTGATTCAAAAGAGGATCGGACAGTTAGCTGAAGGTCCCCAGGCTTGGCTTAAACGCTTAGACGACGATGGACGCATCAGGCACACTATAGTGAGTGGTGGGACTATCAGCGGTCGAGCGGCACATAGAGGCCCAAACCTGGCCCAGGTGCCAAAGGCTGGGCTGCTGCATGGCAAAGAGTGCCGCGACCTGTTCACGGTGCCAGACGGTTGGTCTCTCTTAGGTTCTGACCTTAGTGGTCTTGAGCTCAGGTGCCTGGCTCACTACCTGGATGACGGTGGAGAATACGCCAAGCAGATCCTGGAAGGTGATATCCATACGCACAACCAAAAGGCTGCTGGGTTAGACACTAGGGACCAAGCCAAGACCTTTATCTATGCGACCATGTATGGTGGAGGCGACCAGTTGATCGGTAAGATAGCTGGTGGTGGTGCTAAAAAGGGCAATGCCCTAAAGGAAGCATTCAACAAGAACATCCCAGCATATGCACAACTCCAGAAGAATTTACAGAGGGCCTTTAAGAGGGGCCACCTGGTTGGCCTAGATGGCCGCAAGCTCTTTGTCAGATCAGAGCACAAACTACTCAGTCAGTTACTCCAGTCATCTGGGGCAATCATCTGCAAAAAGTGGGTGGACCTGATCGATGGGGAGATCAACAGACAGTATCCGAAAGATGCCTACATCGTGGGCTGGATCCACGACGAGGTACAGATCGCCTGTCGTACACAAGAGGTAGCCCAAAATGTCGGTGATATCGCTAGAGGAATGGCGCAAGAAACAGGCCATGCTTTCAAAACTAAGATCCCCATTGCTGCCGAGTTCAGCGTGGGAAGAACTTGGTCTGACACACACTGAGATTAACGAACAGTTAGTCAACATCATGGCCGTCACAGTAACCCTAGACAGGGCCTGGCGGTCACCATTTTCAATCAAAAGTAACTTCGCCAGGGCAGGTGCGTTTCACGTAGGCATCTGTGCCAGCGAAGGCTTCATCACAACAGAGGTAGGACCAGAAACTTGGGGAGCCAAGTGGCTGATCACTGAGTTGGGTATGGAGGCAAAAAGGAGTTTAGATGAGTTACTTCAAGACATTCTTGCAGCGACCAAAAGACCAGACGGTCCTACTAATTGACGGCGATCTGTATCTCTACAAGTCGTGCGCTGCAGCAGAAGAAGAGATAGACTGGGGAGACGACATATGGTCCCTCAGTACTGATCTCAAGATAGCTAAAGAGATCTTTGAGAAACTGATATTCGACGCCTGTGATACCTTAGACACAGAGCACTTTGTCGTTTGCTTCAGTGACCGAGATAACTTTCGCAAAACCATAGATCCCACCTACAAAGCTGGCCGTAAGAAGACCAGGAAACCTGTGGGCTACTCTGAGATGCTGAAGTGGGCCAATCAGGTGTTCACATGCCACACTGAGCCACTCTTGGAGGCTGATGATGTCATGGGCATCCTGGGGTCCTCCAGGATCCAACCGACGATCATTGTGTCTGACGACAAGGACATGAAGACCGTCCCATGTAGCCTGTATCGACCTATGGATGGAACTCTTGATTCAATCAATGAGAGGCAAGCCGACAGGCATTTCCTAACCCAGACACTAACTGGTGACCCAACGGATGGTTACTCAGGATGCCCTAAAGTTGGGCCAGTAACTGCAGACAAACTACTCGGTTCAAATCCATCTTGGTCAACTGTCGAGGCAGCATACGCCAAACAAAAGCTCAACCCCCAGTACGCACTAACCCAGGCCCGACTGGCTAGGATCTTAAGGTTCGACGACTGGGACCTGGAAACATCAACAATCAAACTATGGGAGCCAAAAAGATGATGACAGAAGAAACAGTCCTAGCTCAGTGGGACGATTACAAGCGTGTTTGTCTTCTAGAGGACAAATTGTTTATCAAAAGTTGCGGTGGTCGCAAGGCAATGGTCAAACTCATGCCTAAAGCTGTATTACGCACTGGTACAGGAAACGATATCCTAGACCTATTTGGGCAACAAAAAGCGGTAAACAGAGATACCCTTAGAGATAGGTTTGTAGTTAAATTTGGCTGGGACGATAGGAAGAATTGTGCCAAAAGATTCCATACTTATGTTCGACGCCTGGTCAACAATGGGACACTAAGTCTGGATACAGAACTAGGCAAAGGCCATAAGGTTAGACTGGTGCGTACCCGTATGCCATATCAGAGGCCGTGGGCATGAGTGGCGATAAGGTATCATCCCCCAGCCACTACACACAGTGGGCCATACAGCCCATCAATTTCATCATGAAGAACAGTATGGAGTTCTGGCGCGGCAACATCATTAAGTATGCCGCCCGTGCAGGTTCCAAGACCTATGACGGCCTAACTGAGGCCGAGTCTGAGATTACAGACCTAGAGAAATGCATCCAGTACTGCACATACCGCATCAATATACTTGAAGGACAACAACCAAATGAATGACATGAGAAACGACTTCGGACCAAGCATGAGCATCTCCGAGGAGATCCACGCAATGAAATACCGAGGTCCCAACGAGACCTTCAAGGAGGCCATGACCAGGGTAGCTAATGCCCTGGCTGATGACGCCACGCATTTTGATCAGTTCCGTAGCATATTGTACCACCAGAGGTTCTTACCTGCAGGTCGTGTCCAAAGTGCGATGGGAGCACCCAGGGAGGTGACACCTTACAACTGCTTTGTGTCCCCAACCATAGAGGACAGCATGGATGGCATCATGGCGGCTGCTACCAATGCAGCTAAGACTATGCAGATGGGTGGAGGCATAGGTTATGACTTCAGCACACTGAGACCGAGAGGTGCTTTGATCAAGAGCCTAGACAGTAAGTCCAGTGGGCCTATCTCCTTCATGGGGATATTTGACGCTGTTTGCCGTACTATCAGTTCAGCCGGCCACAGACGTGGAGCTCAGATGGGTGTACTGCGAGTAGACCATCCAGACATCGAGGAGTTCATTAGGTCCAAGAACAACTCTACTGAGCTCACTGGGTTCAATATTTCTGTTGGGGTAACCGATGAGTTCATGGCTGCAGTCAAATCTGATGGTGACTTTGATCTCAGGTTTGAGGGCCAGGTGTATAAGACTGTAAGTGCTACAGCCCTGTGGAATGAAATCCTTAGATCTACCTGGGACTACGCTGAACCTGGTGTCTTATTTATCGACAGGATGAACCAAAAGAATAACCTGGGCTACTGTGAGACAATAGCAGCTACTAACCCATGTGCTGAACAACCGTTGCCACCTAATGGTGCTTGTCTCCTAGGCTCCTTCAACCTGGCACAATACATATCTGAGGACCCATTTACTGATCGTCGTGACTTCGATTGGAACAAGCTCCAGGAGGACATACCTGCAGTAGTGCGAGCTATGGATAACGTGGTTGACCGTGCGATTTACCCTGCTGAGGCCCAAGAGAAAGAGGCCAAGGACAAACGTAGGATGGGCTTAGGTATCACTGCTTTGGCTAACGCTGGTGAGGCATTAGGCTACGAGTATGGATCACCTGATTTCATGAAGTTTACTATAGCGGTCATGAAGTGCATCAGAGACAAAGCCTACATGGCCTCAGTGGCCCTAGCAGCCGAGAAGGGTGCCTTCCCACTGTACGACCCTAAGTACCTCAACAGTGGCTTCGCTATGACGCTCCCACAGTACGTGAGGAAGGCTATAGAACGCAACGGGATCCGCAACAGTCACCTACTGTCTGTAGCCCCCACTGGCACCATTAGTCTCTCAGCAGACAACGTGAGCTCTGGCATAGAGCCAGTGTTCAGCCACTGGTATGACCGCACGATCCAACTGTTTGATGGACCCAGGACTGAGCGTGTCGAGGACTATGCATATGCCAAGTGGGGTGTCAAAGGTAAGACAGCCAACGAGCTCTCAGTGTTTGACCATGTTGCTGTCCTTAACCTCGCTAGTGAATACGTGGACTCTGCATGTTCTAAGACCTGCAACGTGGGTGATGATGTAACCTGGGAGGAGTTCAAGAATGTCTACATGAAGGCATATGATGGTAAGAGCTCAGGTTGTACTACCTTTAGGGCTGCTGGCCTAAGATACGGAGTGTTGAATGCCTCAGCATCCGAGGACATAGCAGTAGAGGAAGACGCAGAAGCTTGCTACTTCGATCCAGCTACAGGGCAGAAGACCTGTGAGTAGCCACAGCCTCAAGGCCAAGCGTAGACATCCTGATCCTACTAGGTTCAAACGTGAACTCTTTCCAGTCGGTCACATGACCTTTGAAATCATAGAACATCCAAAGGATGGCTGCACGTTTGCCTTGATCCCTCACATGGCTCAGGAAGCTAAGAACCAAAGGCCACTCTTCAGTGGTCACATAAGCAAGGGCATGAGCACAGAACTCAGGGCTCTTGCTCTACGCCTCTACGACATAGAAGATAAACTATAAGGGAAGGAACTGAGGGGCCTCGACACTAAGCACGTCTTGCGACTAGTCAGGTACTGATAACCCCTCAGACCAAAGACCTAAGTCTTCACTCAGGTACATAATAGTTAGTACACTAGTGTCCATACCTAACCTAATACTATCTTAAGTGTTCCCTCAAAGTTCACTATAAGACCACTATATGTCTTAGTCCCCCAGGCAACTAAAGTTACCTACTGGTTGGTACTTTAGATAGTGGAGCGGTATGACCCCCCTAAAGAAGAACTATAGTCCTGGCGTTGGTGTCATGGACTTAAAGAGTTAACCAGGTACATACATGATGACACACATAAGTGGTTCCTCCCGACACTTAGGTGGACGTTATGTTGTACCTGGTTGATACCACAAGTGGTAAGGGACAATGAGGTTGAAGACTAATAAAGACCACCAGACAACTGGTGAAGATAAAACCTTAAGACAATCATTTGGTATGTCCCTGGCTATTGGCCTAGGTCAAGCTGGTGAAGACTGGCAGTGGACGATAGACGATGACTTCGTTGTCCGTAAAGATATACTAAAGAATAAAAAACATGAGTGTACTTGCGGTACAGACAAGGGCAATGAACTGGAGTGTGATTGTACTTAACGTGTAAGACATCAGGTGTAAGACATTAGGTGGAACTTAGGTCCCTATCTGTGATCAAAAGTAATAGCCTCCTCCTGATAATTTTCCTTAATGATAATGCTAATGTCTTTAATTTATCTTAAGATGACCAGGGTTAGCCGAGGGATGTGGTATCCCCTGCCAACTAACCTATTGATAATCAATGGTTAACTAATGAATGCCCTATGATCACGGGTCCCATGCCCTGGATTTGACCCCCCAGTACCCTTAGAAATCAATGTCTTTCAAAAAGAGAGCTAAAGGTCTTCCGTTGTTGTTGTTGTCCCACCTTCGTCAACAGAGGCCCCACCTTAGAAACACAAAGGTCTTTTTCTTATGTCCCTTTCGTTCTCCTGTAGTACCCCTAGATCATCTGACAACTGTATCCAGGTCCTTCCCTCCCTTAATGTCTACCTTATGACCAACCACCTAAAGACCCCCATTAGAACCCGTCTGTCTGACCTGGAGTTCGCTTGGCTTGGGTTTGCCCTGTGGTTCCACTTTAAGTCCTCCCACTAAAGGATCCCCCCGTCATGGCCTTAGAATCTGGCACGTACATCAATAGCCTTAACGCAAGTAATCCTGCAGCTACTGATGGTCTCGCGCAAGCTGACGACCACCTGCGTCTCATCAAGAGTACCGTCAAGAGTACTTTCCCCAACATAGATGG
>Ga0209634_1003575_pt1 | contig 10436 bp, 11 predicted proteins | sample LinPmetageLP40_FD_184043 | JGI IMG/M metagenome (GOLD analysis project Ga0209634, IMG submission 184043) | Marine viral communities from the Pacific Ocean - LP-40 (SPAdes) (version 2) | ecosystem: Environmental > Aquatic > Marine > Oceanic | place: Pacific Ocean | collected 2010-08-26 | reverse complement strand
AAAGTAATTTTTTTTATCATTATTAAAAGTTTAATATCATTTTAATAAAAATGACATTTTCAATATTAATGTTAACGTGGAATAATATGGAAAAATTTTATAGATGTATTCACAGTATGTTCTATTACATAAGTTGTGAAGAGGTAAAAGAAATAATAATACTTGATAATGGTTCACATGATGAAACTCTTAAAGAATTTTTAAATAATCTTGATAAACAAGTTGAAAAAATTCACGTTGTATTTAGTAATACAAATTTAGGAATTGGAAAAGGAAGAAAAAAATTATATGATATGGCTTCAGGTGATTATATTATATCTGTTGATTCTGATGTTATAGTAATTAATCCCCCTATGCTATTAAAAGCAATCCAAACAACCTTAAATCTTGAAGATATGTATTTAGTTGGCGGTGGTGGTGGTGATCATCCTTATTATCCTACAATAGAAAAGGAGCATATCATAAATAAACCTACACCTAAAAAGAATACAATGACTATTGTAGATGAAGTGGCTGGTTGGTTTCATTCTTTTAAAACTAAAAATTTAGTGAAAAATGGAGGTGAATTGTATATGGATGAGCAATTTTCACCTTTTTGGGCTGAAGATTCTGATTTCTGTATTCAAATTAAAAGACTGGGTAAGAGATGTGGTATATTAGGCGAAGGTTTAATTGCGCATGCATGGTCAAGTTCTCATAAACCGGAAACGATGAAAACAGCAGACCATATGTGGGAGTTGTTAAGAAATAAATGGTATAAAGAGAATCCTGAATTTAATATTATAAAAGTAGACGAAGAATTTCAAAAACAGTATTACAATGATAATGAAGAATTTGTCTCTACTAAATGGATGGTAAGAGGTATTATGGAAGATAAACTGCATAATACAAATTTTATTGATATGTTGTATCCTAATATAAATTATGATAATGAAAATGGTAAATTAAAATTAGAAGATGATTCATTTACAATACAAGAATTTGTTGACAAAAAAGTGACAAAATCTGTAATTAAAACTAAATGTGTAACAATGGTAGAAGATACATTAACAAAATGTAAATTGTTAACTTTATTATGTGCTACAGATGAAAAAACTACAATGAAAGTGCTTGAAAATTGTGAAACAATGAACGATTTAAATTTTGTGGTGTTATTAAAAAATGGGTTTGATCATACGAGAATTACAAGTAAAATTAAACAATTGACATCTAATTATAGAATTTACACTTATGATAATTTACATAATAAATTGAAATTGATTACATTAGTAATGGAAGATATGAAAGAATTTGAGTTTGAAAACGTATTATCCATTTCTTCGTCAACAAGTAAAGAATTTTTAGATGATATTGATACCGATTTTAATTTCTACCAGAGCAAAGAAAAGGAAGCAGATTTATTTGGTATTGAATTAATCACACATGTTTTTAAAATTGAAAAAGAACACACATATCCTGAAAATGGTGATTTCTTTATGCCAAAAAGTGATTTTTATACTACAATTGAATCATTGCCCTTTCAAAAATTAATGTCTAAGACACTTTTATTTGAGGAAAATATACCAGTTAATGTCATGCCTCGTGTATCACCAGAGCATTCTATGGTAAGATTATTTGGATACCTTCAAAGTTATCAAGAAAAGGATAGTTTATTGATGTTATTGTGTGAAATTAATGAAGAACATGAATTGTATGAAATTAAAGAATTAATAGAAAGATTTAAAAAGAGAAAAGTTGATGTGTTATTAATCAATACTGGAAAATTGCATAAAATTAAAATGTCGTATTTACATCTTGATTATTATTATAATATAAATTTAGAAGATGATAAATTTATTACATGGTTAAAATTATTATCGGTTGTGGATATTGATGATTATAACAATGTGATATTTTCAACAACAGATTATGAATTGGAGGAAGAAGACGATTTAGAATTATTTTTAGATATTGCAAAATATAAATCTGCTGGATATATATTAGAAAATAATAGAATTAAAAGTGTACTATTCTCAATTTATAGTTCTGATCTACCGAATTACAATCAATTAGTTGGTCTTGTACATGAACAAGCTAAAAAGAATACAGAACTTGATATTACCGAAACAATAGAAAAAGAAATGAGAAAATTAAATATGGAACATATGATAACGCTTTAATTGTTTTTCTTTTCCAAACTAATTATTTTTCTTTTCCAAACTAACTATTTTATTTTTTAATTGTTCGTTTTCTTGCGCCAATTGTCCATTTAAAATTTTTAAATTTTTAATAATTTTATCATTGTCTAGCGACGCTTCATTATTGAATGTTGATTTTTCTAAAAAAAACTTGTGTTTTTTACCTTTTATATGATTTTTCCATTTTTGTAAACTATGAAATAAAAAGTTTGATGGACAACAACACTTTAATCCACCACCAAATTTTTGTCTAAATTCGTTATCTGTATGCGGTATAGACATACCATTGTAATACTCACTTGGAGGAATTTGTAGTTCCATTTTTATACATTTCTAATTAAATAGTCAATTAATAACGGTCACGTTGTAACGATTTTTCATGCAACGATGAAATATACTGAACTTTCTTTGTTTCAATTTTCTTTTTTTTGGAAAATAAATTTACAAAAAATCTTCTTATAAAATTCATATTTTTATTATAAAATAAAAATATTATAAATAAAAATTATATAACTTTTTCAGTAATCTCGATGAAAATGTGAATAAACAAAATTAACTCTTTTGGGTTCTTTTTTCGTTTTGGGTTCTTTTTTCTTTTTTTTGGAAAATAAATTTACAAAAAATCTTTTTATAAAATTCATATTTTATTATAAAATAAAATAAAATGAATAAAAAATATATAATTGGATTAGTAATCGGGTGTGTCTTGTTAGTTATACTACTGATTATAAATAAAAAGGTAAATAATAACGCCATCGTATATCAAAATACACATTTACCTGAATTACAATTACCACCTTTAACTATAAATAATGATTATAAATATGATTTCAGTATTGTTTTATGTGGATGCGCTAAAAATATAGAAAAATATATTTATAAAAGTTTAGATAAACTTAAAGAAATACAAAAATTATTTAAAGAATCTTATATTATCATTTATGAAAATAATTCCACTGATAATACTTTAAAAATTCTAAAAGATTTTGAAATGAATAACGATAATGTTTTAATTATTACTGAAAATAAATACAATCATTATAGAACAATTAGATTGGCAAGAGGAAGAAATATTTTATTAAAACACATCTTTAAAATAAACCCTGATTATTTTTTAATGCTTGATTTAGATGATGTTGTACTAAACATTAATATTATTGAAAAATTGAAATATTGTTTTGAAAGTAAAATAGATTGGTCAGTACTAAGTATATACTCAAAAAATTATTATGATCATTGGGCGTTACGTACATATGAAGATTCAAATAATATGTTTGAAAAAAATATTATAGGAATAAGAAAATACTCAGATGTCTCTACAATAAATCATCAATTGATAAATAAGATGAATAATAATGAATATTTAAAAGTAATATCATCTTTTAATGGTGTTTGTTTATATAAAACACAATATTGTAAAAATTGTTGTTATGATGGTTATAACACCGAATCAAAATTTATATTTGATATAGAAGATTGTGAACATGTTAAATTTCACACAGATATAATTAAAAAAAATAACGGTAATATTTATATCATAAAAATATAAATATAATGTTCTTAAAAATAATTATTATCTATAATAGTATTACGTTTTAAATTTTCTCATTTTAGTAACAGTATCTTTAACAAATTTATTATCTTCTTTATACCATTCAAACATATCTGGTATAACACCATCCTTGAATATTGACATTGATTGAATTTCTTGACATTTTTCTATACTTTTATCCAACTCACAAATATAACGAGCACATTCTTTAAAATTTTTAAAGTTATTCACATTAATAAATGCTTTTTCATTAAAGAATTTCAATACTGTATTATTATCACCGCTGTAAATAGGTATAGCACCGCCTAAAAAGACATTGTATATTTTTTCTGTAATATATCCCTCTTTATTTAAATTTTCCATACACAATACAAATCTATAATTTTCAAACATACTACTATTTTTTACATAATCATTTCGTTCTATATTAGGTTTAAAATTATTTGAACAACTACCCAAAGCATGTGCATCCGGTCTTAATTTAAGTATTTCTGCAAACATATCTTCTCTTTCTTTCACACAATTCTTTGCAACATATGCTAAAAAATACATTCGTTCCTTCATAGTTTTGAATTGTTTGTTTACTATTTTTGTATTTGTTTCTTTGTTTAAATTAAATAAAATAAAAGGTGTCCATATATCATTTTCTCGTTCACATTTATGGGATAATAAATTAACCAATGCATGTTTATCTTGTTTTACTCTTTTTGATTCACCCGACCATGTAATTAATTTATCATTTTTATTAAATTTTTTCATAAAAATTTTATCTATTATAGTATTATCAAAATGACTTGATACAATTAAATCTACTTTATTATCTTTTGAATAGTAAATGGGTTTATCAACATATAAGCTGATTATTTTATATAATAATCCTCCACCCCATTTATTTTCAAAATATCCTTTATCTTTTACATTTACCATATTTTTTTCTATGATAGAATTAGAGTGTCTTGAAGAGTCTTTATTATTATGATTAAGAGTACTTTCTAAACTAAAATTTGGTATCATGATAGATAATGAATATATTGAAGACTTTTGATTTTCTAAATATTCATACACATAACTATCTGCTTCATATCTATTTGATTTAACTTTAACTATATTAAGTGTAGAATGATTATATAAATCAGAAATTTTTTTCATTAGTTTACGATTTATTATATAACTTACATTACCCGACAAATACTTAATTTTTTTATAGTCTATGTTATAATTATCATTATCAAATAATTGTAATAAGTCACATGATGGCGCATCCTTAAACAACTCTGTTAATGATTTTGGTTGCAATATAAGTGATTCTAATAATATATCATCTTCACATATCAACACTATTTCTTGTCCATCATCATATGCTTTTTTTATTACATGCAAATGAGATAATAAACATCCTAATTCAGATTTTGATAATTTATTCTTCGGTATAGTAAATTTTAATGTTTCGTTATTGCTAAATGTATAAGTATTATTTACAATATTTTTACCATAGACGGCCTCAAATCTATGTATATTTGTTAGATTATAGGAATCGATAACTTTATCAATTTTTTCTTTTCTATATGTACTTTTATTTAGATTTATATAATAGACTGGAAGATTTAATTGAGTTTTTAATTTATGAGTATTATTAGCGCTAAACTCAATAATATTACTTGTATTTTGTAATATATTTGAATTATTAGAGTTGTATAATACAGAAAGAACAATGTAAATTACAAATACTAAACACAAACTGTATAATAAAATTTTATATAATTTCATTTTATTATATATAAAATTTATAAAATATGATTAATTTTATTTTTAAGATGTTGGAATAATTTATGTTTTCGTTCGCTTATTGGAACTTTTGATTTGCAATTGTTATTTTTATCACATTTATCCACATTATATGGCACTTGAATATATCTATAACCATATTTAGGTAATTCATTTTTCTTACTTTCATACACTGCTAAACGATCATAAAATTCATAAATATTTTGATTGTAAGGTGTGGGACCTTCAAAATTATAAATTTCTTCAGGTAAATAATCAACAGCAATATTTGTTTTGTGTTCATAACAATCTACAGAAACTGCTTCTCCTGATACAACACTTTGTACATTATTCAATACTTTATTATGTTTTACTTTTTGTCCTAAAATATCACCCAATGATTCACAGACTAATTTATTCCCTTCGTTTTTAATTCTTCTTGCATCTTCTGACGGTATTTCAAAATCCGGTACGACGTACGACATACCATCTTTTTCAACTATTTTTGTTTTCACATGTTTCATAATCAACCCTTCTAAATATAAAAATAACAAAGTAAAAAATACAAAAGCTATAATATTATAAATAACAGAACTAACCGATAATTCATACATTTTTATTTATTTTTTTTTTTTAATTTATAAAAATGTCAGATGCTTCATTTCTTTACATAGTATCACCAATAATTATTCCGTTTTTTATCATTTACACTTACAATATTAAACCAATAGAACATTGGGCTTCAAATAAATCGTTATATGGATTTTTATGGACTGCCTTTTACATTTCCCTCGGTTTTCTCTTGTATAAATCCGACGAATCAGACGATATTGAACTATTTTGGTGTATTTTTTCACTATTAATTGTCAGTTATATGTTCATTATATATACAAAATTTAACATTAAATACTCACTTGCACTTTTATTTCTTATGATGGGTCTCACATTTGCCACATTTATCGAACTATTATTTGCACGATTAATTGATGATGATAATATTGATAGTCTTGAAAGAGGTTATGTTCATTTAATCATACCTTCTATCGTTCTTGTTTTTTATCTTCTCTTTTGCATGACCTCAATCAAACAATAATCAATTTTTTATTATATAATTAATAAAATGTTGCCACCCGAGTTGATTGATAAAATTTATAAATTATCCATAGAAATGTATATGCACGACATAAAAAAAAATAAACACCCATGTGTTAAACTACTACATGAAGAACATATGTTTAAAGATAATATTATTTGTCAAACGTTGGATTATAATAATTATTATAATTATAATCTAAAATTTTGTGTTAAATGTTTAAATTTTCAAACAGCTAACTGTTATTGTTGTTATGCAAAAATTTGTATATGCCAAGAAGATTCATACTTTGTTTGTCATAATAATATATTTATTTGCGAACCTTGTGATTATCCAACGCCCTAATTATAAATCTTCTTCTTCATTATCAATAACTGTATACATTATTTTATTTTTTATTTCAAGTATATCATAAATTAATATACTTGGCATTATCAACCACAACACATTTATATATATAAAAGGTCTTTTTGACAAAAATTTACCTGTTGGAAATTCAGCAGTATTATAATTTACCGTATTTGAATCAGTTATTTGAATAAAATAATTAACCATATACAATATACTATTCATTAATTGTCCTCCCATCGCTATACAATACGAACATATAAATTTATCTGTGTGCCCCATTTTATAAAAAATAAACGTCAATAACGAAAATAAAGAACATAATACCAAATGTGTTGTTTCTATTGTACGACTCCATGTCGTTGTTAAATCCATATAATACCTATCCGCATACGCACCGTATTCGCCATAAAATATCTTAGAAAATTTAGTTGGCAATAAATAACTTATATCATACACATTCTCCCATGTGTGCCTGTTCGTATTTATCAATTCATTAGAATAATTACACGTTTTATCATAATCTAATACATATGACATTTCCCATACACCTGTCATCATTGTAAACGCTAACCAATAATAAGGAACCGTTTTAAATTTTTTAAAATAACTATTCTTAATTATCGCTGTTCCCAGTGCAACTATAGATAGTTCAGATAAAGCAATAAACCAACCATGATACATTTTATACTATTCTTTATTTAATCTTAATTAAAAAGTGTTAACGTCGGTAACTAAAACACCGGCAACCATTACCCCAGTTATTTTAATTTTGAATTGTTTACCATTGCCTAATGTAATTGTATATATTTCATTAATTCGATAGTTTTCTCCACGCTCAACTAACTCCACACCGGTTACTTTACCACCATCAACAGTCGTAATTTTTAATTTACCACCGCTTCCTTTTGATGGTATATGAGGATCTGGACGAACATCTCCTAGTTGTCTTAGGGTTTCGTCTCCTTCAATATCAGCTATTTCATCTTGACCATATATATCAAGAAAACCTGCACCGCCATCGTGTACGCAATCGACCCAATGGGAAAATAGGTACTATTATTTAACAACCCTATTAGCATGAAAGACAAAACTGTCCCTAGAATAGCAAGGGCTGCAGCCGTCACAAACCATTCTAATAAACTGTGTCTTTGTAACCAATTATATTCATTCCAATTTTAATTTGCTAATTTTTCTTTAGTTATACTTCCACGACTTGTTTTAAGATTTAATGGAATTTTGGGTGGCATTTTATATAAGAAAAAAAAATTTTATTAATTTATTATTTTTTATTAATTTATTGTATGCGATTACTAATTTGAATATAAATTAGTAAAAAAATAGATATTTTAGTGATATTTTAGTGATATTTTAGTGATATTTTAGACTTTTTTTTAATTAATTTTAATTAACTGCTATTTTATTTAACGCATTCATAATTTCACTATCATCATCATCGCTTTCAATTTCTTCCTCCTCTTCTTCTTCTCCATTTTCTTCCGTTTCTTTAGTGTAAAATTGATAATTTAAATTATATGTATTTTTACAATAATCAACTTCTTCTTCTGTTAGTTCAATCAAACTATCTTCATAATTTGATTTAAATGTATACCCTTTTACTAAATTATCTTCTACCTTACCAATTACAGTCTTATCATTATCTTTCATCCTAATAATCCAATTAAAACCTGTTTCATCATAATCACTTCCAAAATCAGTAAAACTTTCCGTCTTTTCAGTTTTTAAACCTTTGAAATTCTTTACAATCATTTCGGTTTTTGTTTCATTCAAATTTAATTCTGCTGTCCCACTTACAAATCCCATCATAGATTTGATATTATTTGGAATATTAACACCTTTCAATGTTGTTGGTGCAATCTGCTTTCCACACAACTCTTCAAATAATTTTCTACCACAACCCGTCTTTGGTTTAGTTGAACCGTTTGGTCCACTATTACAAAGATTACACCTAAGCTCAAGTCTATCACCATTCACTTTATCTAAATCCTCTTGTGTCATTATAATACCACAAAATCTCTTTTTTACATTTTGACCACGAATAGGAGCATAAGAGCATACAATCTTACCCTGTTCATAATACTCTTTATACTCTTCTGGTGACAACCAAAGTTGTTCATTCTTTTTTGGCGTAGGTGCCTTTTTCTTTTTTGGAGTAGAATTTGTCAACATATTTGATAATAGTGTATAAATATCATCCCTTGATTTAAAGGGTTCTGATTTATTTCTATCGTACAATACTTCTGATAAGTCCATTAAGATTTTGTCATTAAAAAATTTTTGACAATGGGTTGCGTATTTTTCTGATAAATTCATTTTTTATATTTTTTTATTAAAAAATCAATTTGAATTATTAATTTTTTTTTAATAAAAATGCCAAAATGCTTTAAATGCAAAAAAAAAATAATGATTGAATTTAAATGCAGATGCGAAAAAATATTCTGTACAAAACATAAAAACCCCGAAGAACATACATGTACCTTTGATTATAAAGAACACGGTAAGAAAATTATTAGTGATAAAAATAAAAAAGTAACCAATGAAAAAATAATTAAAATCTAACGACTATAAAACAATATCTTATCTCGTACCATTAAAGTTTTACTCAATGGAAAATCGTATGTATAATTAATATGTGTTTCTGGCAATTCCCATCTACCATCCAGTGTATTCAAAATATCATAGAATTTTTTATATTTTGTCTTATTTTTTGTATCTTCATTATCATATTCTTGCAATAATTCTTTCATAAATATCATAAAAGCACCATTGAAACCTATAGCATTTTCATTAACATTAAACGTTTCAACTTTATTTAATTCATTAAATAAAGTTACTTTTATAATAACATTAACAGAATATAAATTACATTCTGTATCTATCCATTTGTTTAAATAATCGCGAGCTATACCATTTCCTGACAAGTATTGTCTCCACATTTTTATAATAATTTATTTAAAAATCATTTTTTATGTATATAAAATGAAAAGATACACAGTATCACGTAATAAAAATGTATATAAACGTCCTAAATTAATTAGAAATTTTAATCCGGGAAAAAGACCATTAAATGATTATTTTAAAATCATGTTAGATGCAAAAAACAATAATAAAAAATATTTCATGTACAAAGGAACCAGATACAAACGAATTATTTCTACAATTAATAATCTTGTTCTTTACAAAAAAGTAAAACCATTAAACGCCTATTTCATAGTTATGTTAGACGCAAAACGAAGAAACTTAGAATTCTTTACATACAAAGGCAATAGATATCAACGATTTCATTCTAGAATTAATAATCTTGTCATGTACAGAAAAGTAACTGGGACATCACCAGAACCATCACCAGAACCATCACCAGAACCATCACCAGAACCATCACCAGAACCAGAACCAGAACCAGAACCAGAACCAGAACCAGAACCAGAACCAGAACCAGAACCATCACCAGAACCAGAACCAGAACCAGAACCATCACCAG
>Ga0209634_1003573_pt1 | contig 10438 bp, 9 predicted proteins | sample LinPmetageLP40_FD_184043 | JGI IMG/M metagenome (GOLD analysis project Ga0209634, IMG submission 184043) | Marine viral communities from the Pacific Ocean - LP-40 (SPAdes) (version 2) | ecosystem: Environmental > Aquatic > Marine > Oceanic | place: Pacific Ocean | collected 2010-08-26 | reverse complement strand
TGTTGGCCTAAAGAATATGTATTAGATATGAATACCCACGAATCCGCAGATGATGGCGAGGGTATGGAATTTTGCTGGAAGTTAGATTACATACAACTTAACGACACATTTAGTGAAGTACATCAAACAGCAAGTCCTTTCCAAGCCTTTAGAGCAGGGTTTAGAGAAGGTGTTAAAATGAGTACTGATCAAGGCACTCGTGTATTACCAGATGAATTTAAACAAAAGATTTGGTGGCAAAACTACAATAGATTACAAACATGGTGTAATATAGGCACAGATGTAGAAAACGGTCTGTGGGCTATCTATGGTGCTAGATTAGGGTGCCAAATGACAGTACTATCCCAATGGAATACTAATTTAATATCGGATTATGATTGGTTCAAAGACTTTTTTGATAATACTATATTACCTCGTTTCCCAGGAGACGAAGTATGTAAATATTCTAAAGTAAAATGGAATAAAGAAATGTTAGAAATTGCCATAAAAGATCTTGGGGGAACGTTGAACGAAAGTATAAATGAAATGATGTTATTTGATCCTAATCCAGAGATGTGTAAATTTTTTAAATTAACTTATGTTAATCCTAAAAGATGGGGAGCAATGATAAGAGAAAAACAAATACAAGAATTATTGGAAAAGGGGTTATTATGAAAAAATATGTTTTAGGTTTATTTACAGCAGTAGCAGTATTACTATTAAGTTTAAGAGCTTATGCAATAGATATTGACTTTGCCGCACAGGTTGAGAACGGTGTGCAAGAAGGTTACGAATTAAATTTAAGTATAGATTGGCGTAAAGAAATGGGGTCATGGCAAACAAACATAGAGTTTGATCACACAATAGAAGAACAAGACGGTGAAGAAGAAGATAATTTGACATACTTTAATTTAAAACAAAATTATCAAGTAACTCCTAGATTATATATACTAGGCTTAATACAAGTTGATAACGATAAATTTAGACCTAATTTTCAAACAAGATCTGTTATAGGTACAGGATTTGGATATAAACTATATAGATCAGAACGCATAAAAGTCAGTAATGAATATTCTATTGCATATTTAGATAGCAATGGCAGTGAAACTATAATGAGAAATAGTGTATGGGCATCATATAAAATAGCAGATAAAATACATGCTACAAATAAGTACCTATACGAGTCTGGAAACCAAGAATATACTAGAAACGAATTTGAAATAAATTACGAACTTGCAGATAATATAACTGTAGGCATATCATGGAGATATATAGACGAAGGGTTTCAGGAAAGAGATACTAAATTTATAAACTTTGGTATTTCATTCTGATATATGAGTATATATGATCAAGCCGCTGATAAGGCAAAGGAACAACTAGATGTCATAAGCGAAACAATGTGTTACGCAAAGTGGACGCAAGTTTCTATGCACTTAACAAACGGCAAGACTCATAGTTGTTATCATCCACCAACACATGATATAGATGTAAAAGAATTAGAATTAAATCCGTCAGCACTACATAACACAAAAGAAAAGAAAGAGCAACGAGCTCAAATGTTAGCAGGTGAACGACCAGACGGTTGTAGTTACTGTTGGCGTATAGAAGATGTAGGCGGAAGAAGTGATAGAGTTTACAGAAGTGGAGAGTATTGGGCTCAAAATGCTAGAGAAGAAATTGCAGAAGCAGGTGCTGAGGGCAATATTAATCCACGTTATGTAGAAGTAAATTTTAATCAAGCATGTAACTTTAAATGTAGTTACTGTAGTCCACATTTAAGCACTACATGGGAAAAAGAAATAAAAGAATGGGGAGCCTACGATATAGTCGGTGGTGAACATAATAATTTAGATAGTTTAAGTAAGCAAAGATTATTGCCTACAAAAGTTGCACAAAACGAAAATCCATACGTTACTGCATTTTGGAAATGGTGGCCTGAATTATACAAAAACTTAGAGGTTTTTCGTATGACAGGCGGTGAACCATTAATGGATTCAAATACATTTAAAGTTTTAGACTATGTATATAAAAATCCAAATGCCTGGTTGGAGATGTCAATGACATCGAACATGGTACCACCTAAGCCTATCTTAATGGATATGTTTATAGAGAAACTACAAAGATTAGAAGAGATACAGATATGGGAAGACCCACAAAAGTTTAATCCAAACTCAGGGAACAACTGGTATGTAGCACCAGCATGTAAGAACTTTGCCACATTTGTAAGTGTAGATGGTTACGGTGTACAAGCAGAATATATGCGTAGCGGTTTGGATTTTCCAGTGCTTCAAAAGAATGTTAAACGTATCTTAAATGAAACAGATAATAGTACCATAACATTTATTAATACATTTAATGTATTAAGTTTAACAAGTTTAAAAGAGTATTTACAATGGATATTAGAGTTAAGAGATGAGTATGCAAAGGATAGGCAAGGAACAAAATATATTCCTATTCCAGACAATGGTGATCATGTACATGATGATTATGAAGTAAGACCTAAACAACGTATATGGTTTGATATTCCATTATTGAGAGCACCACTTTGGCAATGCATACAAATAATGCCTGAATATTACCAAAGTTATTTAGAAGAAGCAATAGCATTTATGGAACTAAATGAAGCAGATGAAGTAAATATAGACTATAGAGGATTTAAAGATTTTGAGATAGATAAAGTTCGTAGAAACCTAGAATGGATGAAAGCAGGCATAGGTATGGATAAAGACGAACTAACTAAAGCAAGAGCGAACTTCTATAAGTTTTTTAATCAACACGACGAAAGAAGAGATACAAATTTTTTATCCACATTTCCTGAAATGGAAGATTGGTGGGAAATTTGCAAAGAGGCAGAGGCTCTAACATAATGGATAAAATAGCAGAATTCTTAAAAGAAGCAAAAGAAGGAATAGTCACAGTAGAATTTCAGAAAATAGATAGTGAAGAAATAAGAGTAATGCCTTGTACATTAAATAATGAATTAAGCGGCAATAAAGTACCTGGTCCTATGAATCAATCAGTAGGAAACGATCATTATGCTGTATGGTGCTTGGATAGAAGTGCCTGGAGAAGTTTTAGAACTAGTACGGTAATACGTTGGTATACAGGTGAGCCTATGGCGAGCTCGGAGAAATAATATGGGAAGAAAACAAGGCGAAAGTCACAGAGAATATAAAGCAAGGATGATAGATCCTGTTTCTGATTCATTCTGTGGTGCTAAGTGGTATAATGCCACTATATGGCTAGGCCACGGTGGAACAACTAGTTGTCACCATCCACCTGCACACCAAATTGATTTAGAAGAAATTAAAACTAATCCGTCTGCGATTCATAATACACGTCATAAAAAGAAAATGCGTGATATGATGCAAAAAGGTGACAGACCAAAAGAGTGCGAATACTGTTGGAAAATTGAGGATATGGAAAAAGACTCAGACGGTAATGAGCCTGTATCAGACAGAGTATACAAAACAGTTATATATGAAGATAAAGACTTAGAAACTGCGGCAAATTTAGAACCATCTTTTGATGTAAATTTAAAAACATTAGAAATTGCTTTTAATAGAACTTGCCAACTTGCATGTAGTTATTGTAATCCTGCTTTTAGTAGCACATGGGTAAAAGACATTCGTACTAACGGTGGATATCAAGGTATTAAATCAGATGCTAGAGGTCACTTTATTGATGATGCCCCCTATGCCGAACCTTTTGATGATGGACAAGTTAATCCTTATGTAGATGCTTTTTGGAGATGGTGGCCTGAACTAAGTAAGGACTTAGAAGAGATAAGAGTTACAGGTGGTGAGCCACTAATGACGCCAGACATTTATCAATTGTTTGATTGGTTTGAAACTACTGATGAACCAAATGCGAAAAATATGAGATTTGCTATTAACAGTAACCTAATGGCAAAGAAAGGTTTATTAGATAAACTTATTAAAGGTACTCAAAATATTAATAAATTCCATTTATACTCCAGTGGAGAGGCATTTGGTCCTCAACTTGAATATATTAGAGATGGATTAAAATGGGATACCTGGACAGAAAACTTTGAAAGAATATGTAGTGAAGCAAACCTAGACGGACTACATATGATGATGACAATTAATGCACTATGTTTAGATACTATAGTGGAATTTTTAGATTGGATGCTAGGAATGAAACGTAAATACGGTCACAATCGTCCTGGATTTACCTGTAATATTTTACGTTTTCCTAGTTTCCAGTCGCCCTTAACATTACCCGATGACTTGCGTAAACTATATCATGATGAGATTAGTGGCTGGTTAGATGGTGTAAGAGAACGAGACGAAAAGGATAAAGACGGATTATCATTAGTGCAACCATGGGAGCAAGACCAATTATCACGACTAATAGAGTATTTAGATGTAGTTAAAACGCCGCATAGAAATACTGCTGATAAAGAATTATTAGAACATGATTTTAAATTATTCTATGAGCAGTATGATGCTAGACGTGGGTTTGACTTTAGAGAAACATTCCCTAGACTTTCAGACTGGTATAATGATATAACAATTATTCCTTTAGGCAATGATGAGCAGGATATACAAGCACCTAAAACGCATGGTGTTACCGATAGTTTATATGCTAAACGTATTGTTACAGAAGATGGCGAAGTTAAAGTTGTTGAAATGAAAATGCGTGGACGTAAAACAGGCGAAAGCGATGAAGATTACGACAGTGATCTATTTGCATTTGAGCCTGATTACAAACCTAAGCCTGGCTCCGGAAGTAGTATAGGATGGGACACAGAAACAGACGGTCTCGGAGGAGCAAATGATTAAATTATATGCTAATATTAGCATAGGACATGAAAATGATTGGGCACAAATTGAGGCCAGGGTAATAGCCGCGGCACAATGTAATGCAGATGCAGTAGTAATGTCTAAGTCTACACCTCATATTAATATACCTGAACATAAAAAATATGTAAGTATCAATAGTAAATGGGGTAGTTTGCCTTACATAGAAGTTGCTAAACGTAGTGAATTAGATGAACTTACTGTAAGAAAATTTAATAAACTTACACAAGAAATTGGTATACCAGTTATATGGAGTATTACAGACTCTGAAGCAGGTGCATGGGTAAAAGAAAACACAGATGCAGATGTTGTAAAAGCACATTTTGATGCCGCTGATGATGAGGAAACTTTACGATTCTGTGCTGAAAATTTTAATGAATTTATTTGTCCTGGACACAATCAGGAATTAGTTGATATTATTATACAAAAATATTATAAAAATTTAACACATAGAGAAAGATTTTCACTATATCATACAACACATAAATTTCCTCCTCAGATAGAAGAATTAAATTTAGATAAAATAGAACACTTAAAAACTAAAAAATGCAACGTTGGATATGAAGCAAGGTGTGAAGATATATTTCCTGACTGTGCTGTAGTATTTAAAAACGTTAATTATATAGAAAAGTTTTTAGGAGAAGAAGAGGAATTTAATACAGCAGTATTAACACCTAAAAAGTTTTATGATTTTTTTATTAATATGAATCAATTAGAGATTGCAAATGGGTAAATTTAGAGGTTTTTGGGAACATGTCTGTAAAGAAGCCGGGCATACAGCAACGCTCAAAGGAGAACCATGCAACTGGTGTGATATATCTGAAGAAGATATAGAGACATGGGTCATAATAAATGATATAGACGCAGATGTAATAACAGATCCTCAATTAGAATTATGTCAAAAATAATACCAAAATGGGAACACGGTGCATTACACCCAGACTCAGAAAATAAAGTTTTCTGTACTGCACCATGGACACATACATATATAAGTCCTCAATCAGAGAGACGAATGTGCTGTGCTTCACGTGAAGACCACATGATGCAGAAGCAATATATAGATGCTAGTAATGATGAAAGCACTGGAATGTTTAGACCAGTAGGCACAATGGCCGATTACAAACCAGTGACATTAAAGGAGCACTGGAACTCTCCTTATATGATGGACATAAGAAAAAAACTTATGGCAGGTGAGGAAATATCTCAATGTAATGTATGCAATGATAGTGTGCTAAGTCAAAGTACATATAGGCAATGGTTTACAGGTTACTTGTTTGAAGATAAAATAGACAAATGTTTTGAGGAGACTGACGAAAATGGATATACTACAATGGAACCTATCTCTTTTGATTATAGGGTTAGTAACTTATGCAATTTTAAATGTCGTATGTGTGGTGAACCGCTCAGTTCAGCATGGGAGGCCGAGAAGCGAAAGCATAACCAATGGTCACCTGAGAACCAACCGTTCATGGTTCCGGAGAATAAAAAAGTTATAGACAAATTCCAAAAAGAAGTTGTAGAAGAAGAATTTTGGGAATATATTTGTAGTGGTACCGTTGAGGAATTGTATTGGGTAGGTGGCGAACCATTAATGTATGATATACATTGGCGAGCAATGGATAGATTAGCACAAGATGATACACTTAAACTTGTTCACTTACGTTACAACAGCAATTTAAGTCGTGTAAGACTAGGTAAGCATTACTTATATGACTGGCTACCACAAGCAAAAGACTGGACTATGTGTGCTAGTATAGATGGCACAGGTTGGATAGGAGAATTTATTCGTACAGGACTTAAATGGGACGAGTGGGATAAAAACTTTAGGGAAGGCGTAGCACTACCTGGAGGTAATGACAAGATGTTAATGGATCTTACGCTCACAGGCCCTGGTATGTTAGATCTAAAAAACTTTTTCGACTATGCAATAGAATTAGACGTGAAGATAGAAACAAAAAGAATGTTTGCTTTCCATAGTGATATTGTTTTTAGTCCCATGGCTTGGCCTAGACATATATTAGATAGAATTATACATGAGAATTTAGAGTATATACGACCCCGTGCAACACATAAACAACAAACACTTATAAGAGAATTAGAGAACATGCTTACTGTTCCAACATTTGAAGAACAATGGCCGGAAGAACATGAAGAAAAGTTCTTCCATGGAAGAGGATGGCAACAAAGAATTGCAGAAATGAGACCAGATCAAAAATATACAATAGAAGATGTTTATAAACTAGATCCTGAACTATATGACTGGTGGACTAGAATCGATCGTAAGCACAACCAAAGATAATAATTCCTAATAAAAAACCTGATAAATATAACTGTAGTTAATACTACATAACAACACAGGAGATAGAGATGGCCTCAGTCGGATTTATCGGAGTTGGCAAGTTAGGACAAGCCTGCGCCGAGATGGTCGCTGAAGTACATGATGTTGTTGGGTATGATGTTAATCCTGTAGAGCCTGAAAACTTTACAATGAGCGACACATTGGAAGGAGCAGTTAAAGGACAAGATATTGTTTTTATTGCTGTACCTACACCGCATGACCCACAATATGATGGAAAAGCACCTACCAGCCATTTACCAAACAAGGACTTTGACTACAGTTTAGTCAGACAAGTACTAAGTGAAGTAAATGCAGTAGCAACAAAAGACCAATTAGTAGTCCTTATATCAACAGTTCTTCCAGGTACAACCAGGAGAGAATTTATTGACTTAATTCCAAACGCCAGATTCGTTTACAATCCATACTTAATTGCTATGGGTACGGTAAAGTGGGATATGGTTAATCCAGAAATGGTAATGATTGGAACAGAAGATGGAAGCGAAACAGGTGATGCATTAGAACTTGTAGACTTCTATAAAACAATTATGCAAAACGAACCTCGTTATATTATAGGAACGTGGGACGAAACAGAATGTATTAAAGTATTTTATAACACGTTTATTAGTGCGAAGGTAAGTCTGGTAAATATGATACAAGACGTTGCAGAAAAATCAGGTAATATAAATGCAGAAGTAGTTTGTGATGCATTAGCAACCAGCGATAGACGTATTATGGGACCAGGGTATATGAAGCCAGGAATGGGCGATGGTGGTGCTTGTCACCCTAGAGATAATATCGCTTTACGACATATGGCTGAACAACTTGATATAGGGTATGATTTATTTGATGCAGTAATGCTAAGTAGAGAAGTACAAGCAGAAAATATGGCTAAACGTTTAATGGAATTAGCAGGTGATTATCATCCTACTAGTAAAACAACTATACCTAGTATGCCAGTAATTATAGTAGGTAAAGCATATAAGCCTTTAGTTGAATATGAAGCCGGGTCACCAAGTATGTTAGTTGGACATTATGTAGAAAAAATGGGGTTTGACTTATATTATTATGATGAAAAAACAGGTGATATACCACCGCAGGAAGTGTTAGATAATCCTGCAGTATATTTACTTGCACATAATCCAGGTGTTACATATGGAGATCAATTAGATACAGTACCAGGATGGTATGGTGATCATAAAGTAACAGGATGTGATACAGCATTAATATCAACTGGAAACGGAACAGAACTAACATTTTGTAAAGAAAGTATAGTTGTAGACCCATGGAGAAAAACACCGGACATAGAAGGTGTTAAAGTTATCCATTACGGTAATACAAGACGGAGTAAGTAATTGTCAGAACCTAGATATTGTAGTCTTTTATGGGCTCACATCAGTAACGAACCTTTAGGACATGTAAGGACATGTTGTATCGCTAAGGAACGAGTTAAAGATGATGAGGGCAACGACTTCACATTGGGTTCTACATCTGTAAGAGATATATTCCATAGTAATTATTATAAAAATATAAGACAAGAAATTAGAGACGGAAAGTTTCCTGATAATTGTGAACCTTGTTGGCGAGAAGAGAAGAACGGCAAAAAATCTAAAAGGCAAATTTATAATGAATATGCTGAGTGGAGATTTGACCCTATAGATTATTCTAAAGAACCTGATATGCCTCAAGATATGCAACTTATTTTAAGTACTACATGTAACTTAAAATGCAGAAGTTGTAACCCAAACTATAGTAGTAAGTGGGTAAAAGAAGCAGATTCTAGAGGACTGCCTTACCATAAAGAAATAGTAAGTGTACCAATGAGTGATTTAGATAACTCTAAATTCTGGACATTATTAGATGACTGGTTACCTCATATAGTGAACTTAGAAATAATGGGTGGCGAACCTTTGTATATGAAAGAATTCAAAGTGTTTGCAAATAAATTAATAGACGATGGTATTGCTCCTAGGGTTTCTTTAAGTTTTAGTACTAATGGCACAATGGGTAAAAGCGAATTCCTTGGTAGAATAATAGATCAATTTAAATCTGTATCATTTAATATAAGTGTTGATGCCGCAGTAGGTAATAGATTTGAGTACTTACGTTTTGGTGCTACCTGGAACGAAGTTGAAGAAAATTTAGATTACATATATAATTTACAAGAAATGGGTGTGGTATTTACTGGAATAACTTGTACTGTTACAGCACTTAATATAATGTACCTTGCAGAATTTCACGATGTCTTCCAAAAACGTTGGCCTAACTTTCATGTATTCCATAATATAGCGAACTTACCTAGTTGGTATAATCCTAATGTATTCCCAAACGATATGAAAGAAGCAATAGTTAAACCTTTAGTAGACGGTTTACGACGTGGATTATTTAAATCAGAACATTTACAGCAAGAGATGAAAGGACTTATTGCCCATGCAACTACACCAAGAGAAGAGTGTATAGCACCATATGGTACAGGCCCTGATGATACTATAGAAAATGAAATAAATTTAAGATGGAAATTATTTAAACAACAAGTTACAGCAGGTGACAATTACAGAGACGAAGATTTTAGATCAGCATTTCCAGAGTTATGGGAAATAGTAAAATATGATTTCTTCTACAGTAAGCATTTAGAGAAGGCTAAAGCAGACCCTAAATATGGAACAATAGACAGAATATGAGTATAGAAAACGATACCTTTTGCCCGTTGCCCTGGCTACACTTAGGTACCCATCCACATGGTGGAGTTACTCCCTGTTGCATATCAGATATGACTGCAGGAAAAAATAGAGCAAGAGATTATACAGAAGAAGGTGATAAGTTTTATAATCTTAATGATCACGATATTAATACGCATATGAATAGTGATTACTTTAAAGAAATTAGAAAGGAGATGTTAAATGATTTGGAGCCTAAAGCATGTAAAAGATGCTACGATGAAGAAAGAAAAGGAATTAAGAGTAAAAGAGTCCATGAGTCCTCGATTTATAAGAACTTTGACCCCGATTACGCATCCAGACTTACAAGTGAGGATGGTAGCATACCTATGGATCTTCGCTTTGTTGAACTCCGTCTTGGTAATGTTTGTAATGTCCGCTGTCGCACTTGTAATCCAGCAAGTAGTTCAAGGTGGGTCGCAGATTATAAAAAGATTGTTGACTCCTTGGAGTTCGTAAACGATGGTTACAGTTGGTTAGATCATAAACATGATTTTCAATGGCCTGAAGATGAAAACTTTTATGAGGACTTATTTAAATGTGCTCCTAACATGGAAGTATTATATATTAATGGTGGGGAACCA
>Ga0209634_1003572_pt1 | contig 10439 bp, 8 predicted proteins | sample LinPmetageLP40_FD_184043 | JGI IMG/M metagenome (GOLD analysis project Ga0209634, IMG submission 184043) | Marine viral communities from the Pacific Ocean - LP-40 (SPAdes) (version 2) | ecosystem: Environmental > Aquatic > Marine > Oceanic | place: Pacific Ocean | collected 2010-08-26 | reverse complement strand
TTTAGAGTTGTTACAAATACAAAATAAAGATTTTACAAATAATTCTAGTTTATTTAAAAATTCTGGAATATTAAATAATAACTCTATTTGTAATGATGGTATGTCTGCTCCGCCGCCGCCTCCGCCGCCGCCACCGCCTCCACCTCCATTAAACTTATCGAAAAAAAATAAACAAATTGATATGAAAGAAATTATTAAACAAAGGAGGAAAAATAATAGTAATAAAATACAAGAAAAGAAAATGGATATGAATGATGTATTAAATCAATTAAATTCCGGACAAATTAAATTAAAGAAAACCGTAATTAATAAAAGAGAAAAAAATGAAGATTCATTAATGAATGAAATGACATTAGTGTTAAGGAGAAGAATAGCCTTAGTAGATGGAAATTAATTTTTTATAGTTTTTTACAATTCTTTGCAAGATTCTCTAAAATTTGTAAATTACCTATAAATTCTTCTTTTCTTCTTCTACAAGAATTAGTAACACAATTCTTATCAGAAAGTAATTTATTATAGTAGTTTTTAGTATTAATATATTTTATACATATTTCTTCGTATTTTTTAATTTCGGTATTCATAAATTCAGAATTCCATAAATTTATATAATATTTTTTTTATAAATATTTTACAAATTTAAATTTAATTAAATTTAATTAAATTTTATAAAATTTAAAATAATAAAAAATTTGTATTAATTAATATGAAGGATAAAGATATTCGCTTTATTTATAATAGTGATAAAGTTTTTTCAATTCAGGTATATATTCCAGTAGGAAGTATTCATGAAAAAAAAGGTAAAAGTGGAATAAGTCATTTTTTAGAACATATGAAATTTAGAAAATCTAATAATCATAATATGGAAAAATTTTTAAATTTATTTAATAAAGTTACTGTATCGAATGCTTATACAACAAAAGACCACACTAGCTATTATTTAAGAACTAATGATGATAACTGGAAAGATATTACTAAAATAATGTATGAATTAATATTTAATACATCATTTAAAAATAATGATATAGAAACTGAAAAGAAAGTAATATTGGAGGAGAAATTACTAAGAGAACCAAATGTAACAAAATATACAGAAATAGAAGTATTATTAGAAAATTCTATATTACATCAAGATAATCCATATAACAAAAGTGTTATAGGGTCAACAAAAGATATTAAAAGTATTACAAACAAAGATCTAAAGAGTTATAACAAACAATATTTTAATGATTATTTAGTAGTAATAAGTTGTAGTAAAGCATTAAAAAATAAAGTTAAAAGATACTGTCTAAAAACATTTCCTGATGCTAAAAATAATCCAGTAAAAAAATTAGAAAATATACAGTCATTTAATTACCGTATGACTGTTCGTAATTTATCTATAGACCAGAATAATATTGTGTTATTATTTAAATCTTTTAGTGAAATAGATAAAAATAAATATTATTTAGATTTCATTGAGGATTTTTTAGCAAATAATATGACTTCTTTATTAGGTAAGAAATTAAGATTTGAAAAGGGTTATACATATACAGTTAGAACGGGCAATGAAAGTTATAAAGATTATGGATGTTTTAGAATAACAGTAGCATCTAATAAAAAAAATAATGTATATGATATTTTAAATATTATTTTTGATTTATTATCAAATTTAAGAGAAAAAGGATTATCAGAACCAAACTTAAAAAAATTTAAAAAAAAATATTTAAATGATTTAGAATATTTATTTAAAGATAGAGATATAAAATTAGATAGATTTGGAAATTATTTATATTATGATAGAGATTTTACTATTCAGAAATATAAGAAAATAATAAATGATATAGATTTAGAAAAATTAAAAATAATATTTAATTTACTTTTTGATTATAATCAAATGAGTTTTCTTTTATATGGAAATTTTAAAAATATTAAAAATACAAATACAAAAATTTATAATATTATAAAAAAACATAGAAAAAAATTCTGAAAATTTTTGTATTAATAATTATAAACTCTAATTTAGATAAAAAATGAAGTTCCAATTATTCCAACAAGTACCTGACGAAGAATTTATGGTAAAATTACTAAACTGTTTTGGTATAATAGATTTTAATGATAAAAAAGAATTTACTAAAAGTAATTTAGAAGATTTAAATATAATTAGTAAAATAGAAGATTTAATACCGGAATTAGTAATTTATTATTTACCATGTAAATATGAAATGTTTTTAAAAGATTTTACAATTAATAAATCTATTACAATTTTAAGACAACTATTAAGATTATACAATTATAAGTTAAAAAAGAGAGAGCATGTGCAGAATAAAAAGAAGTCAATATATTACCACATATCTAAAATTGATGATAATAATATTAGAATTGAAAACTCAATACACAAATGTGTTTTGAAATTTAATTAAATCTATTTTTTATTAAATCTATTTTTTATTAAATGTATTTTTTATTAAATCTATTTTTTTATTAAATTTTTAAATTTATTTAAATTTAAATTATAAAATTTATTTAAATAATGAAATTATATAAATTTTTTAATAAATCAAAAAATAGTGAAATTTATGGATATATTTATTATGTATATTCCACAGAGAATTATGAAACTGTATATACTAGTTTAAAAAAAGTATTACCTAATTTACTAAATTATGAAAATATAAATATTACAAATATAACATATGAAATAAAACCAAAACTATCATTTAAAACTACATGGAATACTAATATGTTGTGTATTTTAAATAAATGTGAAATATACAATATTTACTCAATTGAAAGAAGTATTTTATATAAAGATTTAATTGATTATGATAAATTATTATATACAATTGGATATGTTGATGATTATATTGATAATGAAATTGATAATGAATTAAAATCGCCTGAATATATAGAGGATTATAAATTATTTATTAAGAATAATAATTTAGGTATTGATAATGATATAATATCAAATTACACAATAAATAGATTATTTACAGATGTTGAGTTATATGATATATCAGAATCAAATAGCGAACATTGTCGTCATTGGTTATTCAAGGGAGATTTATTTATATCTAATAATGAATATTCTTATAAAACAAAATCATTATTTAAATTAATTAAAGAACCATATTATAATGTTAAAAAGATTAATGATAATAATAGTACAATAATTGCTTTTAAAGATAATGCTTCTGCTATAAAAGGATATGATACAATAGTAACATATCCAATAAATAATAAAATAATAAAAGATAATGTATTACAGCATTTTACCATAAAATGTGAAACACATAATTTTCCAACAGCAATATGCCCCTTTCCTGCTGCTGAAACAGGTGTAGGTGGTAGAATAAGAGATACAATGTGTATTGGGAGAGGTGGAATGAATATAGCAGGTATTGTTGGTTATTGTGTAGGTAATCTAAATATGAATAATTATGATTTAGAATGGGAAGATGGAAAATATAAAGATGGATTATTATTATCAGCTGATAAAATATTAATAGAATCTAGTGATGGAGCATCTGATTATGGTAATAAAATCGGAGAGCCTATAATCCAGGGTTTTACACGTTCATTTGGAATGGATATATTAGATGAAAGATTTGAGTGGATAAAACCTATAATGTTTAGTGGAGGTGTTGGTTTTATGTATAATAATCATATTACTAAACAACCATCAAAACCTGGAATGAAAATAGTTAAAATAGGAGGTGAAGCATATCGTATTGGATTAGGAGGTTCTTCATCATCATCACAAAAAAATAACAATAATGATATTGATAAGTATCAAAAATCAGTACAAAGAGGAGACGCTATGATGGAAAATAAGGTATCAAGAGTAATTAGAAAATGTATTAATTTGCTTGATAATAATCCTATTTCATCAATTCATGATCAAGGAGCAGGTGGAATGTCAAATGTTGTAAAAGAGTTAGTAGAACCTTATGGTGCAGATGTATATTTAGATAGAGTTAATATTAGCGATAATACTTTGTCCTCTCTTGAGATATGGTGTTGTGAATATCAAGAAGTTGTATATACTTTAATAAATGATAGCAATGACTTAAATGTATTAAAATCTATATGTGATGAAGAAAATGTATCATGTATAGAAGTAGGAACAGTTAGAAAAGATAGTATATTAAAAGTTTATGATAGTAGAAATAATATAATTACCAATGTTGTAAATTATGATACAAATATTCCAGATATAAATAAGCAATATAATCTAATCTCAAATATTATAAATACGCAACCAGTAACTAAAATTAATAGAAGAAATAGCGATTCAGAATATGTAGAATTACATAATAATTATACTATATTTAATAATAATTTGTCCAAGGTTCTTTCTCTTTTATCAGTTGGAAGTAAAAGATTTTTAACAAATAAAGTCGATAGAAGTGTTACCGGATTAATATCCCAACAGCAATGCATTGGATATTTACAAACTCCTTTGTCAAATTATTCTATTGTTTCTTCATCATACTATGATATTCATGGAATTGCTACATCCATTGGCGAGAAGCCGATTAATGCCTTAATAAATCCAAAATGGTCTGTTAGAATGGCAATTGGTGAAAGTTTAACAAATCTAATGTTTGTATTAATATCATCTTTTGATTCAATAAGATTATCTGGTAATTGGATGTGGCCTGCTGATACAAATGAAGAAAAATATCACTTATACAATGCCGTGGAGTCTGTTTCTGAATTATTAGTAGAATTGGGTATATCAATTGATGGTGGTAAAGATAGTGTTTCAATGACAGCAGAGATAAATAATAAATCAATTAAATCACCGAGAACATTTGTTGCTACATCATATTGCTCTGTTCCCAATATTAAGAAAAAAATAACACCGGACTTTAAAAGTACTACATCAACATTATTATTTGTAGATTTGGGTTATGGAAATATGAGATTAGGTGGTTCTTCATATTATCAAGTAAATGAAGAATTAGGAAATAATACAACTAATTTTGAAAATCCAAAAAAATTTATTGAGGTATTTAATAAAATCCAAGAATTTATTATTAACGATAATATATTATCAGGGCATGATAGAAGTGATGGTGGATTAATTACTACTATATGCGAGATGTCAATTTCATCAAATATTGGTTGTAATATTTATTTAAATGATAATGAAATAGTAAATGAAAATAATTATTTAGATTTCTTATTTAATGAAGAACTGGGATTAATATTAGAAGTTAATAACGAAAATTTAAATAATGTTCAGGAATCATTAAATAATATAGTTCCAACAAAAGTAATTGGAATTACTACAAATACACCTGATATAAATATACAAGTTTATAATGATGAAATATTATTAAATAAATCAGTAAGTGATATTAGAAAACTATGGGAATATACATCATATCAATTAGAAATAAAACAGATTGGAAAAGAGTTAGCAAGTAAAGAATTAGACTATTTAGTAAATTATGATAAAGAAGAATTAAATTATTATTACACAAAAAATATAATGAACAGATTATTACAAATAGAAAGTTATAAATTTCTACCAGAGGATAATGATAAAAAAGAGAATGTATGTATAATTAGAGATGAGGGATCAAATGGAGAACGAGAAATGATAGCATCATTAGAATTAGCTGGATTTCAGGTATATGATATATCAATTAACGATATGATTAACAATAATAATTTACTTGATAATATGCGTGGTATAATTTTTGTCGGAGGATTTAGTTACTCTGATACATTAGGTTCTGCAAATGGGTGGTTTAATGTAATTATTAATAATGAAAATATAAAGAAACAATTTGATTCCTTTTATAATAGAGAAGATACATTTAGTTTAGGAGTTTGTAATGGATTTCAATTAATGTCAAAATTAGGTTGGCTTGATGTTGATTTTGAATTAACATTTAATGATAGCAATCGTTTTGAGAGTAGATTTGTAAATGTTAAAATTGAAAAAAATAATAATATTTTCCTAAATAATTTAGAAGGATTAGAAATGGGAATATGGATAGCCCATGGAGAAGGCAAAGTTGTAACAAATAATATAAAAGAATTAAATAATAATTCTGTAATGAGATTCTGTAATAATAAATATCCTCTAAATCCAAATGGTAGTATTGATAATATAACAGGAATTAGTAGCAATGATGGAAGACATTTAGGAATGATGCCGCATCCTGAAAGATGTATTATGAATTGGCAATTACCATATATTTCTGATAATATTTATCCTGAAATAAAAAAATTACAATATAGTCCATGGTTCTTAATGTTTAAAAATGTATATGAATGGTGCTTATAATTTAGAACTTAATAATTTAATATCTATATCAGGAAGTATAGGATTACATAACCATAAATAATCCTTTAAATATGTATCAACCTTAAAATCAGTGGGATAATAATGTAAAACACCTTGATTAATATCTGTCATTAATTTATAATGCTCCTGCTTTTCCAGTAAATCAAATGAAGATGGTGGAAGTATCATTAATAATTGTAATGGAATTGTTATTTTAATATCTGGATAAAGCTCATTAAATGGAATATTAATTTTAATATTTTCACCTTCATTAGAATTATCTAATTTTAGAGATAATAAATAATTATAAACATCAATTAGTAAAGGAGAATTATTATACCTATAATAGAATGTAGGATGATAAGTTTGATGAAAATAATATTCTAATGTAAACTGAAGAGTTTCTAAATAATTTAATGATATATCCCTGATATCCTTTGTATCAATAGTATTAAATTTATAATGATAATAGTTCTTTTGCCAATTACTACTTCCTACCTCAATAACATCGTTTCCCTTATTTAATTGAGGATACATCTCTAACATATTTTTTAAATAATCTAATTGATTATTAAATTTTTTTATAAATGGTCTCTTTTTATAATATTTATTTGTAATATAAATTAGTTTTTCAGTTTCTATTTTAGATAACCGATGAAATAACTCAATTAAGAAGTTATAATTAATTTTATAATGTAATTTCTTTTTATTCTCAATAATTAAAATATTTTCATTTAATTCATTTGATATATTTTTATAAAAATTTAGTAATTCCTCAATACTATTGTTTTTAATAGATATAAATGAAATATGTGGTATAAAATCATTACCTAAGAGAAATGATAGAAACACATAATATTTAATTAAATTTTCTTTATCAACGGGGAAATAATCATCATAAAATAATTTAATACTCTCTTTTAATTTATTAATCGAAAGATATAGAAATGGTTGTTTATCATCAACCTCTAAAAATAATGGTTCTCGTAATAAATGTATATTTGTTTCATTTAGTAAAGATAACATTATAAGATCAGCATCTAGTCCATAAATAATAGAATCTTTTGTAATTTTATTTTGTGTCATATAGTTATAAATTTTATATTCTCCTTCACCTTCTTCATGTGAATCTGATAAAATGGATTTAATATATTTATATTTACTTTCCTTTTTTAATTTATTATTAATAGCTTGGGATAATTGATTCATAAATTTAGTTCCAGGACTAATAGCAGAAGAATCCCATTCACTCTGAATAGCATTAATTTCATTAATAAGATTCTTTTTTCTTAAAGGTATTAATAATTTTTCATTTCTCCAGTTTTTCATAAATCGTCTATTTCTTTGTTGAACCATTTTACTTCTTGGTGGAATACCATCAATGGATATATAGAATAACTCTTTTGGATTTACAAAATCAAAAATAAGATCAATATATTCTAATACTGATTTAATTAAATCTTCCTCGAATTCTATATGACTTTCATATTCTTTATTTTTTTTTAGTTCATTGCTACACCCATGGATGCAGCAATTAAAATCTAAAAATAGATTATAAGTCTGATTATCTAAATCAGTTTTAATAACTTCTGGAAAATCATTAATTACTCTTTTGAAATAAGATGGTATACCCATATAGAATTATTTAAATAATAATATTTGTTAGTAATTTATATTTAAATAATTAATAAAATTCAATTTTTTTATTATTCTAAATTTATGAAATTTTAATTTACTTCTATATCTTTTGTTCCATTATATAATTCGCATTTTAATGATGTTTCTATATTTTTATCTAATTTTTTATTTTTCTCTTTATCAAATCCATTTTCTTCTATTTTTTGACATAAATCTTCCCAGTTATGAGATGAATAATCAATACCCTTTTTATTATCTTCTATAAATTCTTTTGCTGATTCTATTATATCAGGTAGCTGTTTACTTGTTGGAACCTTTTTCCATTTATTATCTTTATATATGTCCATTATAGGTGAATTAATATTTGTTAATTTTAGATTTTGATTCTCTGGATATTTAGGATTAAAATGAATTTGTTTAATAATATAAGGTATTGCTTCATAATATTTTCTTCCTGGGAATCTTTCATCACATATTTGCATTGCTTTTGTTACATAGTACTCAATGTCCTTTTCTGTCATCTCTTTTTCATTCCCATTATTATAAATATTTATAATTAAGTTCTCAATCTTTGTATTATTTGTTGTATTATTAATTGTTTTTACATTTTCACTTTTTTCTAATAAAAGTTGTTTAACTTGTTCCTCTAATTCTTCTAATTTTGTATCTTTCTCTTCTAATTTAATATCTTTTTCTTCTAATTCAGTTTCTAATTTATCTATGGTTTTCTTCTCAATTATAATTGGATTTAATAAACATTTTTTTTTATGTTTACATTTTCCTACTGCTGATTTATATTCCTTTCCACAATTTTCACATTTATAAATACCTTGCTGAACTTTATATTTCTCTCGCAAATCTTCAATTAATATATTTTTTAATAAAGGCTTACAAGTTTTTTTTATATTAAAATGTCTTCTACGATTTGCTAATGTAGTAAAATTTTTCCCACATCTATCACATTGTATTTTCTTATTTTTTTGTTTAATAATATTATCTTTTTTATTAATTTTTCTATCTTTTTGTTTAATAATATTATCTTTTTTATTCATTTATTTATAAATATATATATTTTTTTTAGTATTTGTTTAATAATACTATCTTTTTGTATTATATTCGTATCAAAAAGTGTTAATTATATGGTTTTTACTAATGAGAGAGAGGAGAAAAAAAATTACAAAAAAGTGTTTGAAAAAAAAGTATAAAATTATATAGAGATTCTTAAATAATTTAAAATAAATATAAATATAAAATGTTGACGGTATCTATATTAATATCTATTGGGGCTTTAACAACTTTTTTAATTAATTATAAACTCTATTATGATTGTATAAGAAAAAAAAAATATGATGATATTCCAGAATTAAATGAAATTATTAAAAATGAAATAAAACAGGATAAAATTAATAAAAAAAAATTTAAAAAAATAATAAATGATTCAGAAGAAAAAGATTTTGATGAGTTTATTATAATTGATAATGAATTTGAATTAGCAAATAAAGAATAATAAATTATCTATATAATATAAAAGTATTATGGCTAAAATATTTTATCCAACTAAAATAGCAGCATTAGGTTTTTTATTAATTATTATTATATTCTTAATACCGCCAAAAAGATATAATCCAGACACTGGTGAAAATGAAAGAAGAAATAATTTTACTTTTTCTCAAATACTTGGTTTCATTCTATTTTTAGCTTTCGCATATTTAATGCTATACACCATAAATTGTTTAAATTTAAATCACCATATATTAAAGAAAAAACTAGTTCCAACAGAAGGAAATATATTTTCTAGTAATACGACTTGTTTAAGTCGAGATACATTAAATCAACAACTAAAACAAGCTATAAATCCAGATGGTAAATGTATTCATATGGCATGGATCCATTCTATGATAATATTAAGTGTTTCTATTATTATATTCTCATTAGGGTATTCTACAAAATTTGTAAATACAAAAAAAGATAAACAATCACTATTTGATAAATTGGTAAATTAATAATTTATCAAATTTATTTAATTTTAAATTAAAATATTTTTAATAAATAAAATGACATTAGTAAAACAATTCAATAAATATTTTTCTAAACAAGCAAAATTAGCAGTTCTTGGTTACGCCTTACTTTCTTTAGCATTTTTCTTACCTGTTAAAGATCCTGAAAATCCCACACAAAAATATAATCTTCCTGAAAGAGCTCTATCATTTTTAGTAATGTTACTTCCAATTACAGTAAGTGTATATACTATTAACTGTATGGTTGTTGGTACTGCTAATGGAGGAATGCCTTGTAATGTTCTTGCTTGGTTAAATAGTGTATCTGTATTTTTATGGTGCGTTCTTGTATTAGTATTTACACTAATGCTATTAAATGTATCCAAAAAACCTATGGAAAACTTCGGAAGCTGTGGAACCAAAGAGAAATTCGGAAGCTGTGGAACCAAAGAGAAATTCGGAAGCTGTGGAACCAAAGAGAAATTCGGAAGCTGTGGAACCAAAGAGAAATTCGGAAGCTG
>Ga0209634_1003566_pt1 | contig 10449 bp, 3 predicted proteins | sample LinPmetageLP40_FD_184043 | JGI IMG/M metagenome (GOLD analysis project Ga0209634, IMG submission 184043) | Marine viral communities from the Pacific Ocean - LP-40 (SPAdes) (version 2) | ecosystem: Environmental > Aquatic > Marine > Oceanic | place: Pacific Ocean | collected 2010-08-26 | reverse complement strand
ATGGAAATGGAGTTTGAAGACTTTGATAATGAATTTAATACAGTAGTTATTGATGACTTTGAGGATTTTGAAGTTACTGAATTTGAAGAACCAGGTTTTGAGTTCTTTGAAGAAACTGACTTTGATATGGCACCACCAGATGATTTTTTTGAAGAAGATTATGGTGATGTTGAAATAATAGAAGAAATATTTGAGGAGGAGTTTGAAGAAGAGTTTACCGCTTTCTTAGAAGAATCTGGAATGGCTGAAGAATTTGAGGCATTTCTAGAAGAAGAAGGCATGACTGAGCAGGAGTTTTTTGAAGAGATAGCTGAGGAGGAGTTTAATGATGAACTTACTGAAGAATCTTTTGAAGAGATTGACGAGCCAATGGATGAGTTACCAGCAAACGAAGAAAGCGTATCAGAGATTGCTGAGAATGAGACAGAGGCAATGGAGCCAGAACAGATGGAGGAACCAGCTTCAGAAACTGAACAAGAAAATAACGTAGCAAAAAATGAACCAGAACCCGAAGAGCCACAAGACGAATCTAAAGAAAAGGAATCCGATAGCACAGAATCTGATGAACCCGAAGTACAGTCAGAAGAGGATGGAGAGCAAGAAATCGTACAACAGGAAGACAGAGAAGTGGACTCCAAAGACGGGATTGCTACAAATGTTGCAACAATAGAGAGCAAAGTTAACAAGAATTTAAAGAATGTAGCTAAACAAATAGCTAAAATAGTAAAACAAAATACCAAGAATCTCACAAAAGAAGAATTATTTTTTAAAAATAATGAAGGTTTAAGCGCTTATGTTGACCAGGACTTTTATAAATCTAAAGCTATATATGAAGGCAATCTAGGTTTATTCAATACACAGGTTGATTTAGGCGCTTATTCTATGGAGATATATGTAGGGGCCTCTTTAGCTGAATATACAGGCTCTGATCCAATAGAAAAAAGACTACAAAAATTAGATTTATTGTCTGGACAAAAAGCAGCAATTATGTTAGAATTAAAAATATTAAAAAGCCAATGAAAATCATAGAAAAATTATCCACATACGCCGCACTAATAGGTGTTATAGGCGCAATCGGTGGGGGCTTCTATACCTGGGGCCAGTTTAATTCACGCCTCGATGCAATAGAAAAAAAACCAGTAGTTAATTTAACTTCTTTAAAACAAAAAGATAAAGAGTTAACACAACAATTTGATGAGGTTTTACTATACGCCAATGAATACAAAGTAGATTTAATTGATAGAATTAATAAAGTAGAAGAACAGATTAAACCTACAGATTTAACTTTAGTATTTAAAGAGATAGGTAAAATTAGAGAACAGATAGCTATGCTACCTGAACGTGCTAATTTAAAACCTATTCTTAGTTCTCTTAAAGAGTTAGAAGAATATGCTTGGGAATTAGAAGAGGACATTGAAGCACTTTCTAAACAAGTAGCAATCGTATCAAAAGAAAACGAATTACAAGATATTCAAATAAAAGAAGTTAAAACTTCAATGAGCAATCCGCTCGGCGGCTAATCTAGCCCCATAGCTTTTCTTAATCTTATTTTTTCCGCTATTGTTTTTTTATTGCTCTGCACTCTGTAGTTAGGATTAATTGCTACTACAGCTTCCATTCTTAATCTATTCATATCAGGAGTATACATTAGGTGTGGTTTATTATTTAAGTTGTGTTCCGCAATCTCCACCATCAATTCTCTAATCTGAGATTGACCATCATTAATTAAATCCGCATCTTTTCTTTGACCGCCTAATATCATATCACGAAGAGCATTAGTAATTCGTGCATTCATTCTTTTCTTGAAGCCACTACCAGCTCTATCTAAATTTCTTTCTAAGTATAACAACTCTCTATTCTTGGATATTTCCGTAGGTGTAAATCCTAAAGCTTGCATAGCTAAGTCCATGCCATTTAAGTCATCTGTAATAACTTGACCATACCCTGTTTGCATGTATCCTCTACTTTTATACTGCGCAACTTTTGTTAAATTACGAACAGAGGTTGGTAACATTTTCATAGCTGCAGAACCCCATTCACCTTCTCTTAAACCTTCATTAACTAAAGCTCTTATAGGATCTATTAATATAGAACCAGGTGCCCCCAAGAACTCATCTGCTTTAGCTCCTGTTTGGAATCCTGCCAAACTTAAACCTGCTCTTACTTGTCTAGACCACGGCGCCATGCCAAAACTGATACGACCTTGTACGTCAATATTTAAATATGTGTTAAGTAAACCAGCTTCCATGGCCTCTATCATTTTAGGGCCCCAACCTGCATCATATAGCATGTTTCTAAATTCAGTTCTTATATCTGAATCAACTCCACCATTACGGAATTTTCTTGTAGCATTAATTATATCTTCAGCATCTTCTGCTCCAGGTAAGCCCATTAGCCCCCCTGTGAGACCTAACATTAACATTATTCTAGCAAACGCTTTTCTGCCTATGGCATTTGAAGCCGCACTTCTATTTGGGTTAGCTAATCCTACAGATAATCTACCATCTTTTATTTTTAAAACAGGTGGATTTAATAATCTGTACATTAAACCAAACATCTGTGTAATGTATGTCATAAATAAGGCAGGCAATGAACCAAAACTTCTTGAAATCCAAGGTCTATTCTCTTTACCATATACACCAAATGTTTCTTCAGTCATAAATCTAGCAAAAGCCGCTGGTGAATCACCATGCAAGTCTTTGTGGTTTTGATAATCTTGATCACCTTCATACAATAGTTCTGCTTTACTTATTACATTGGGATCATTTCTAGCTAATCTAAACGCTGTAATAAATGCTGTGATACGTGAAAAAGATTCCATAGTATTAAATGCACCACCTACTAAAACATTCTCTATTTTCTTTGATGTTTTTTTATTTACCATACTAGCATCTGCTAAACCTTCTGTCATACCAGCTTCTTGCATAGCTTGACCTTGTTTAATAGTACCATCTGCAATTGCTTGCATCAATGCATTATATAAATCAGGTTCTGATGTCTTGTATTTATCAAAAAAATTAAAATCAATAAAGGCATCATCGTATTGTCTTTCACCTTTTCCTACAGTTCCGCGGTATACAGCTGCATTCGCATCTGCAAAAGCTTTACCTAATTCTTTTAACGTTGTAGTTGTGCCCCCTAATTGAGACAGTATCGGGCCTGTAAATTGTACAGCTGACATAGTTTGCAATAAAGCAGATGATAAGTTGCCACCTAAATACCATATGAATCCCATACGTCTAAGAAAAGCAAATTCGTGAGTTGGATCTTCTTCATATTTATAAAATGCTTCAGTTCCTTTTTCTAAACTCACATCTCCTTTGTCTTGTGCAAACTTTATAGTTTCTGTGTAAGCTTTGTTGGCATCTCTTGCAAATCTATTTCTGGCTAATGCTTGTGATCCAATTGCAATGTATTGTAAAATTGATCTGCTAAAGTCAGGATCATAACCAGGTACACCTTCTGCACCTACGCTTTTGTCTCTTGGTGCAAAAAATTGATTAATTCCAATTACATTCTTATCTAAACCTTTATTTGATAAAACTTCTCTTAGTTCTTTCATAGCTTCATTAAACTTCTTGGCATTGGTATCTGACATAAATTGTGCTACAAATTCTAATCCAGGTGGTTTTTCTGTGCTTCTTATAGTCGATCTAATATTTTGTATTGTTTGTTTTGCTGGTCTGCTTACTTTAGCATTAGGATATTTTATACGCAACTTTCTATAAGCTTCTTGTGCTTCTGCATTAGTTTCAAACTGTTGATAATCAACAAGTTGTTCTACTTGTTTAATATTTCCTCGACTGTCTTTTGCGTCAACCATCTGTTTTACAGATATGTAAATATCACCAAATCGTGCAAGGGGGGCATAGTGAAATTGCTTTCTACCCTCTACAATATTAGCAGTTGTTTTTAATTTATTTAAACCTGATGATTCGTTGCCTAGTAAAATGTTTATTTCATCTGCCACAGTACCGTCCATAGATGTTGGCATAATCATGATGTTAGATACTTGTTGATGTATAAATCGGATCTGCTCTGGGCTTAATCTTTCTAATCTAAATGATATTTCTTCTTCAGTTAAACCCTCAAAATTAAACATTGTTTGTAGTTCTGGTAATCTAGGAAAGAATCTACGCATCAAATCTAAAGCAGACAATAAACTTGGTACATGCTCTCTAGCTATTTCAGACGCCAAATACTCATCAGCCATTGCAAAGATGACAGATTCATAATCCGCAAATGCACCTGCAACATCACCTGTTAGTACAACCATTTCTCCTGCTTTAACAGTTCCGTTTTTATCACTGCTGTCTCTTGGTGCTACAAATACTAATTCTCCGCGCTCATTCATCTTAACACGTTGTCCAGTCATTTGACTTATCATATGTGCTTTGTTTAATAACTGCGCCATATACGGATCTTTTTTAACTTCTAAGTATCTTCGTCTTAATAGATTAGTCATAGAAGCTTGAATAGATCTAGCTTTACGTAAGCGATTCATAACCGCGCCATATAGTTTACCAAAAGGTGAGTTTGGATTCTTAGCCCATGTTCTTGCATGCCCAAATATTCTTGAGAATGCAGTCATGTTTTCATAGTTTATTGAATTAGCTGAACCATCAAAAGTTGCTTTATCTTTATCTATATTCTTATCTATCTGTCTTTCAGTATTTCTATTTTCTTGTCTGTTCTGCTGACCTTCAAAGTCTGCGGCTGTCCCTAAACTAAACATTGCTATAGACAAATTGTCTTCGTTGTTGTATTCTTTTGTAAATCTGTAATCGCCAGTATCTGTAGTTTCGTACTCTTGAAATACTTTATTAATTACTGTAGAAGGTTTTACAGTTGGTTGCAGGCCTGGGTTCATTCTTTGAACTTCAGGAAAGCTAGTAATGTTATCTGCTGTTATTGTATCATCTCCCATTCTTATCTCTGTTCTGAAAGTACCTTGTGCAAACAGTTTTCCTTTTTCAATAAAATCTGCAATTATTTTTTTGTTAACAGGGTCTTGTCTGCCTTGTGGATTGTCTTTTACCATGACATTATCAATTTTAAAAACCACAGCTACAGGCATAACAGTTTGATCTCCATGTATGGTTTTAGTAACAAAAGACCTGTGTCTACCTTCATGACTCACTACCCGCCCTACGCTATTTTTAGAATTAATATCAATTTCTAACATAGGTGCAGCCACAGCCTTGCCTTGTGCAACACCTTTGGTAATTGCTGCAATTGATCTAGTGCTTCTAATATCTTTAAAATTCAAATAAGGCGCTAAGTTTAAGTATTGTGCTGCTGACATTGGTACATACATAGCAGTGTATGGGTCAAGTATAGCTGATCCACCCATTGCTTCTGCATTTTTTGACCATCTAACTTTATTTAAATCCATAGAAAAACGTAAATCAACATCAAATTTTCCAGGTTTAATTATCTGACCTAGAAAGTTAGTATATATTTCTTGAGCTATTGCAGTATTAACTTCACTATCAACTATTTTATTAGCCATAACTATATCGCCACCAAAAGATGATAAAGTCATCTTATTTATGTCTTTGTGAATTGCCATATCTACAGCTTTATTTTCTGTTTTAATTCTTTCTCCCACAATACCTGCTTGAATATTATTAAAAATATCTAAAGGACTGTTTAAATTTGAAGATTTTAAACTATAAACTAATGATAATAATATAGCTTTTAATTTTCTAAAAATTGCCGCAATTACATTTTCTGTTCGTTTATTTTCATCTGCAAATACATCTACACCTTGGATAGTATGATCAGCAAACGCCATTGCTATTGCTTCTTCTACTAGTAAATCTTCTATTGTTTGAGTGCCTCTTTCTCCTGCCATTGATTCTTCTTTAAATTTACCCTCATAATGCTGTCGTGTAGCAGATCCAGCTGGTAGGTATCTTGGTATAAATTTTTCTTTTGCTATTTTAGTTAATGTTTGCCATTCTGTTTCAGTAAAAGCTCCTGCTTCATATAATGCATGTATGGCTTCATGATTTAAAGTATGTCTTGCCAGACCCACTAACATGCCAGCACCTTCTGCATCGCCTTTTTGTAAAGCAGTTTGAAATGCATCAAAATCAAAAGCTACACTTATTAACCTCATGTCTTGAGTTAACAAATCTGTAGTTTGATACAATGACGTTTCTTTTTCTATAATAATTTCTTGTGCTAATATTTCTCCTTTTTTACTAGGTTTTTGAAAAGCACCCTTTGCTCCTAATTTTGCCAAACTTTTTGTAACGGCTAAATCTACATTCGGTAAACCCAACTGATCTAATAATTGTCTAAAACTATATGCAACTGCTAGTCTTATTTCATCTGCTGCTTGAGTACGAATTGGATTGTTACCACCTGAATCATCAGCTTGAAGCATAGTTATAAAACTTTTAATAGGAGTTTTCTTAACTTCTGCTCGTTTTCTATTTACTTTATTAATATAAGATGTGAGAGAACCTTTTAGTTTAGAAAGAGTAAATGTTTCCCAGTCTAAAATTGGTTCTAAACTCATGCTTTTCAACAAGTCATTTAATTGTTTACGTGCAAAAGGTGTGTGATCTATTATATGTTGATAAGCTTCTATCTGTTGTATAATTGGCCCACTGACATTTGGATCAGTAGAACGTGATCTAGTATCTGCCCTTAAGTTTTGTAATTCTCTTTCAGCTTGTCTAATTGCTTTAGGAGTTAAAATAGGTATTAACGAAAAAGTCCCTGCGGGTGCAAATGGATTTGCTAATATATGATTCTCTTGATTTACAAAATTCTTTTTAGATTGTACGGCTTGTTTATAACTTTTACTTAATACACCATATTGAAATTTAGCTGTTGCTATAGTACGGTTATGAGCCGCAATAGCTGCTTTCATATGTTTGCTGTTTATTACTTTATTTTTCCAACCTTGTGAATCCAAATGTTGTGCTAATTGAACTGCATCTCTAATTCTAGTTTGCAGTGGCACGTCATACAAATCTTCAAATGTAGAACTTTCTGTATATGTACGTGGGTCATATTTGATTACATTAATTAATCTTTCGCCAGTTAAACTAGCTCTTTCTTCTGCGCTGACTGGTTGATTGGTTTTAATTTTTTCACCAACTATACGCTCAACCTCAACTGGCCCCCCTTTAGTATCTGACAAACTATTAAATCTAATTGGGTTTTCTGTTTTAGCTGAGTTGATAATTTCTTCTAATCTTGTTCTTCCTTCTGTTTTAGTTTTAGTTTGAGCTGTAGTATTTTGAACTAAACCATCTATCAAAGATTGACCACGTTCACCCCAGTAACCTAATTCATCTAAAGTTTTTCGTTCATCTTTTGTTAATTTATTTTCTTGCGCAGTACCTTCCGCTTCTCTATTTAATGTTTCTTGTAACCAATAATTGTAATCTTTTGCCACCGCTTCTCTAAGGGGGGCACCTGAGAATGCATCATACTTCTTAAATACGTTATCTACAAAATCAACAGGCCCTTCATCTGTTGTACTGTCTTTCTGATTCTCTCTTTGTACTTCAATCTCATTTACAACATCTTGCAGAATCTTATCTTTGCCACCTAGTAATGCTTCGGCCTCAGTAGTTGATCGGTCTTTCATGTGACCTGTTTGTAATAATAACTCTTTATTTTTTGTAAAAGTTGTTTTTTGTTGTTTATCTAGACCTTTTTGATTTTCAGCTTCTTGCGTATATGTAAAGTTCTCAGCAGGATCGCCACCTGTAGTTCCCTCATCAGCTACAACAGTCATATCATTAATTTGATTTAATGGAACAAATACTGTGGCTGCTTCTATATCTAAAGATTGTAAAACAATTTCAGGTTCTTCATTTACCATTCTCGTACCTAATACTTTAAATTTAGGTTTAACAAATCCACCTTCTAATTCTTGTTGTCTTTCTGGCGACACATCTGAATTATACACATTTGGTAAAATAACAGTACTGCCAATATTTAAATTAGGATCTAATGTCCCACCAAAAACAGTTCTGTTTACTTCACTGCCATCATAATTATCTAAATCAAATATACCGCCTGTGCCTTCTATATTTTTCTTAACACCACGTTTGTTGCCTAATTCTTTTATTTGTTTAAGTGCTGGGTTGACTACACCAAAACCAAAACCACCAAAGAAACCAGCTGCGGCCGCTTCACCTAATTGTTTTGCAAAGTCTTTATTTCCGTATAGTTCTTCAAAACTTTTACCTGCTTCTAAACCACCTGCAGTTGTTGTAACTGTTTCTTGTATTGCTTCCGCCAATGCTTCTTGACTACCAGTCTTAAGCATGCCTTTACCTAATTCACCACCTACTTTTGCAATTCCTTTTCCTGGTATTGCTTTTTCAATTGCATGTAATATACCGCCAGGTTTTTTCATAGCATTGAGGGCGCCTTTTCTACCTAATGTTTTAACTAACGAAGGTACAACTCCACCAATACCCAATCGCTCTGCGGCGGCATATGGTATACCTAAAGCTAAAGATATAGCAAGATTAGGATCGTCTGTTTCTTCTGCTTGTGCTAAATAATTTTCTCCAACACCAAACATAAAACCAGACATTAGTGCACCTACAGTTGCTCCACCAGCTGCCCCTACAGGGCCGCCTGCTAAGAATCCTACACCAGCACCAAAAGTAGATAATAAAAGAGTGGGTATGCTACTAGCCGCCGCACTACCCATAGTACCTTTTACGTATCTAGTAAATGCAGTTAGTTGTTCTTCATTAGAAAAAATGTCTTCTATTGTATTTGGACGTGGTATTACTTTTCCTGTTTCAGGATCATACCTATATGCGTTGGCTGCAGTGTCTAATTGATACTGCTCTGCTATTCTTAATGCTTCTTGTTGTTTTTCTTTATTGCCAATAAATTGATTAAATGCCGCTACACGACCTTGGCCTAATGCTTTTAAATTTTTATATGATCTTTTGAATCCTGCTTTAAAACTACCATCGTCAAGGTTTTCCATCTCAAGCATGTTGACTGGTTGCAGTCCATACTTAAATAGAAAGCCCTTTTCAAACATGGCGTTCTCTACTTTTTCAGATTTGAGGTAATTGTCTATTTGAGTTTGATCAAACTCTTCAGGTATTGCAAGACGAGGTGCTCCCTCTACTTCGTCAAAGTTAATATACTTAACGCCTTGCGCCATTTTAATTCCCTACAATGTATTCAGGGGCACGCCCCTTGGTTTTTATTTAAGTACCTAAGTATGATATCATATTATCATCAAAACTTCCCATAGTACCCGTACCGCCAGTAGATAAAGCTGTTAACTTATTTTCTAGCATTTTAATTTGTTTATCAATTTGTTCTGCAGAATCTGGACTAGTTACTTTTTGTAATCTTAAAGTATCGAGAGTATCTACTGTATTTTTTATTTCATCAGAAACGCCTTCGCCTCTAAGTCTACCACCTACATAATCTGTATATTCTTTTGTACCAGGTTCATAACCTAAGTTAATTGCTTCTGATCTAATTTCTTTCATTTTAGAAGTATAGTTTTGAAGTGGGTTAGTTGCTTGTGCATATTGTCCTCGTTTAACTAATGAGTCCAAAGCAGCGGCATCTTTGCTGGCAATTTTTGCTTCACCTGCTCCTAATCCAGCAGATACATCGCTAAGAAAACCTCTTGCTTCTCCTGGGTTAGTTGGTCTAACTAGTTGTTGTCCTACGGAACTTATGTAATCAAATAATTCATCACGCTTATCTGCGTTCTTAGAAAAGTATTCTCCAAGTTTACCAAACGGCCCTTCATAAGGCGCATTATCTCTTTCAACTTGTTCTCTGGTAGCTTTAGTAACAGCGCCGCGTTGAATAGCTGCTGTTACATCATCTTCCTCGAAAGGTTTTGGTACAAGCTCACCTTTAGAATTTTTCATAAATCCTTCAAACCTAGGAGTTCTAAGTGCATCTCTTTTGCTTGCATTATCACCTGCCCCTCGATTTGGAAATTGAGAATCTAAGGCAACAAGAAGACGTTCTTTTCCTTTGTCTAAATAACTATTATCTAATCTAGAAATATCTGCAAAAAGACTGTAAAAATCTTTTAAACTTCTTTCAGCTGGATCTTTTTTTAAAAATGCATTAACTTCATTGTTTAATTCAGTTCCACCTTTTTTTTTACTTTTGTCTGATTTGGGTTTATCAAATTTTGGCCCCCCTTCTATATCAGGAGTTTCAGAATCTCCAAAACCAAATATATCTAAAAATTCTTTAAATGCGCTCATACTATATCCTACTTAAATGGTGACCAACCAAGGTTAGCCGCTATACCCAAACCTTGTGCCCCTAGTCCAAGAGCTTGTTGAAAGAATGGTGCTGGTTGTTGAGCAGGTCTTGTTGATGTTTTATTATAAGGTGCAAACGATGCTTGCCCTGATATAATATCAGATACAAATCCAAGTTGTTGTTTTGGAAAGTCTCTTTCTTCTAAGA
>Ga0209634_1003565_pt1 | contig 10449 bp, 7 predicted proteins | sample LinPmetageLP40_FD_184043 | JGI IMG/M metagenome (GOLD analysis project Ga0209634, IMG submission 184043) | Marine viral communities from the Pacific Ocean - LP-40 (SPAdes) (version 2) | ecosystem: Environmental > Aquatic > Marine > Oceanic | place: Pacific Ocean | collected 2010-08-26 | reverse complement strand
TGTCCCGTTTATGTTTTATGGGGTGGGTCTTGATCAAACTGAAATTAGTCGATTGAAAAATGAACTGGGTTGTATGCCTAATCACTATTTGATTAGCCTGCAGGTGGCTAAAGTATTGGGTTATGACATTCTCAACCCAAATGAAGAAATGGGAAAATATTATCTCAACGGTACGGATGTGTTTGGTGAGGCGGGGTATATGCAGTACGACTTAAAAGAGATACAAGAGCAAACCTGCCCTGAGTTTGCTCAGTGATCCTCATTCTCACTGAAACAAAAAAGCCGCTCTATGAGCGGCTTTTTGCTTTTTAAATCTGTGGACTATTTATAACGCGCCCCACAAAGTATCAAACATCATCTGCTGTGTGCCGGCGATGGCATCACTGTCAATTACCACCACTACAGGGTAGTTGTTATCAGAAAGGCTGATCATGGCCACCTTGGGAGGGTAGATAGCAATATATGACGCGTCCCCCTTACCTTGTAACCATTTTCGTTCGGCAAGCTCCGCTTCATCCCCGCCCTCACCAATGGCAATTACTCGAACCTTGATGTCTTTGGCAACACGCTGTTTGGTGAAGTTAGGAAAAGGTCGATATAAGTGCTCGCGTAGTGCTTGAGTCGATATAACACTGTATTGCTTTTGTTTCATTCGGTCGACGCTGCTTAAGATATCTCGCAGAACCAATTCCACTCCATCATCACCCTCATAAAAGCGTACGTTACCTGCCACCATGTCTGTTTTAAGGTGCTTGAGCCCTGGAATAATGTCGGTTTTAAGTTCAAGCAAGGTTTGCTCTAAGGTTTGGCGCTTTTGCTCGGCTAAATCCAATAAGCGCTCAGGATCTTCAGCCTGAAACACGCGGCGTTTGCCTTTGGGCAGGTAGTTGACGATGCCCTTGCTCACGAGCACCTTCAGAGTTTCATAAGTGGTGCCACGGTTGAGTTGCGACTTGGCAGCAAGGTCCCGAATAGAGGCTGGACCCAGGGTCAGTAAACTGTGATAAACCGCGATTTCCCGCTCGGTTAAGCCAAGTTGCGTAAGACTATTTAAATTCATGGTTGTCATTTAATTTGTGACAAAGTGGATTGTAAATCCTAACAAACTCAATAGACTGAACAACCTTTTTTATTTAATGTCAGGCAAGATTTGACACATGGCCTAATAAAACGGATTGCCTTAATCAGTGAAAACACGGTTAAGACACGGCCATAAACGGAAGATAGAGAATAATAATGATCGATGTGGTTATTTTAGCGGCGGGACAAGGTTCTCGCATGAAATCAGACTTACCTAAGGTATTACACCCAATTGCTGGTAAGCCTATGTTAGGCCATGTGATTGATAGCGCCCGTAAAGTCAGTGCCAACGCCATGCATGTAGTAGTGGGCCACGGTGCTGAGCAAGTAACATCCCAGTTTGGCGAAGAAAGTGATATTCAATTTGCGCTACAAGCCGAACAAAAAGGCACAGGCCACGCAGTGATGATGGCCCTAGAAAACCTAGCGCAATCGGGCACTACGTTGATTTTGTACGGTGATGTGCCTCTTATTCAAAGCGACACCTTAGATGCACTGATCAAAATTACCCAGGAGGGTAATGTTGGGCTACTAACCGTTAACATGGACGACCCAAGCGGTTACGGTCGAATCGTGCGTGATGCTGAGCACAAGGTAAAGGCCATTGTTGAACATAAAGACGCCAACGAATCCGAACTGACCATTCAAGAAGTAAATACCGGCATTTTATCGGTACCTACCGAAAAGCTACACGAATGGTTACCTAAGTTATCGAATGATAATGCTCAGGGTGAATACTACTTAACAGATGTGATTGCCATGTCGGTAGCGGCAGGCATTGAGGTTGAAACCTTGCAACCTGAGTTCGCTGAAGAAACCTTTGGCGTGAATAATCGAGCGCAACAAGCGGAATTAGAGCGCTGGTATCAAGCCCGTTTAGTTCAAGATTTAATGACACAAGGGGTAACCGTACTGGACCCTGCCCGTTTAGATATTCGCCCTAGCAACACTCTTGGTGTGAAGGTTGGGCGTGACGTCGTGATTGATGCTAATGTCATTCTAGAAGGCCAAGTCGTGCTGGGCGATGGTGTGCACATTGAAGCCAATTGCATTATTAAAAACGCATCCATTGCTGCTGGCAGTAAAGTAAAAGCATTCAGCCACATTGAAGATGCAGATGTAAAACAAAGCTGCGATATCGGCCCATACGCTCGCCTGCGCCCAGGTGCCGTTTTAGAAAACGGCGCCAAGGTGGGTAACTTCTGTGAAGTGAAAAAATCCATTATTGGTGAAGGCAGCAAGGTGAATCACCTAACCTATATTGGTGATGCTGTGATTGGCAAAGGCGCCAATATCGGTGCTGGCACCATTACTTGTAATTACGATGGTGTGAATAAGTTTAAAACCGAAATCGGTGATGGTGCGTTTATTGGTTCAAACTCGTCATTAGTGGCACCGGTAAAAATAGGCGCTGGCGCAACAGTAGGTGCGGGCTCTACGATTACCAAAGAAGTTGAAGCCGACAAATTAGCAGTTGCCCGTGGTAAACAAGTGAATTTGAACTGGCAGCGCCCAGTAAAAAAATGATTTAAATATATCAATGTGTGAGGGCGCTTGCGCGCGATGAATAGGTAAATGCGTTGAGCTTATCGCGCGCAAGCGCCCTCACACATTGATGATCATAACTAAATACAGATATTAAGCCGTGAGCAAAAACTCACGTACCGAATAAAAAGGAAAACGAGAGTCAAGATGACTTTAGAGCATCTCCCGTTTCCCGTTAAGCAAGGATTAGAACATGTGCGGAATTGTCGGCGGCATCGCCCAGCGTAATGTAAACGAAATACTGCTAGAAGGTCTGCGTCGTCTTGAATATCGTGGTTACGACAGCGCAGGTTTAGCCGTATTAAACGATGCCAATGTGATTGAGCGTTGTCGTCGTATGGGTAAAGTAAAAGAATTAGAAGACGGCATTGCTGCTGCCCCTTTCTTTGGTAAAACCGGTATTGCGCACACCCGTTGGGCCACTCACGGAAAGCCATCAGAAGAAAACTCTCACCCACACATGTCCGGTGAACGTTTGGCCATTGTGCACAACGGTATCATTGAAAACTATGAAGAGCTGCGTGAAGAATTAAAAGTAGCAGGCTATGAGTTTTTATCACAAACTGACACCGAAGTGGTTGTGCATCTTGTACATCAGAATTTACAAAAAACGTCATCACTGACCGACGCAGTAAAAGAAACCATTAAACGCTTAGATGGCGCCTATGCATTAGGTGTGATCAGTGCAGACCATCCTGGCAAATTGGTCGCCGCCCGTCATGGCTCCCCGTTAGTCATTGGCGTGGGTTCTGGCGAGCACTTCATTGCCTCTGACCAGCTTGCATTATTACAGGTTACTGATCGTTTCATCTTTTTAAACGAAGGTGATGTGGCAGAACTCACCACAGACCATGTACACGTTTGGGATAAAGATAACGCCGAAGTGGTTCATGATGTGAGTGTGTTTGAACACAAAATGGGTGTGGCCGATAAAGGCGAATACCGCCACTACATGATGAAAGAAATCTTTGAGCAGCCACAAGTGATTCGTAACTGTCTTGAAGGTCGCATCAGCAAAACTCACTTGCTTGAGCAAGCGTTTGGCATCAAAGCCAAAGACGTATTTGATAAAACTCAAGCGGTACAAATCATTGCCTGTGGTACCTCGTACCATTCAGGCATGGTGGCAAAATATTGGATCGAAAGCTTAGTGGGCATCCCTTGCCAAATCGAAGTGGCCAGCGAATACCGTTACCGTAAAACCGTGGCTTTACCAAACAGTTTGTTTATTACTATCTCTCAATCAGGTGAAACCGCGGATACATTAGCGGCACTGCGTAAAGCCAAAGAAATTGGTTTTACCGCCAGCTTAAGCATTTGCAACGTGCCGGGTTCTTCATTAGTACGTGAATCGGATCTGGCCATTATGACCAACGCCGGCCCTGAAATTGGCGTGGCCTCTACCAAGGCATTCACTTCACAGTTGGTTGCATTAATGATGCTCACCATCGCCCTTGGCCGTCGTCATGGCATGGTGCGCCAAGTAGAAGAAGAGATCGTCGCTGACTTACTAAAACTGCCTGAGCTAGTTGAAAAAGCATTAGCCATGGACTCAGATATTGAAGTTATGGCCCAAGACTTTGCCGAAAAACATAACGGCTTATTTTTAGGCCGCGGTGTCATGTACCCCATCGCCATGGAAGGGGCGCTTAAGCTTAAAGAAATTTCGTACATTCACGCCGAAGCTTACCCAGCTGGCGAATTAAAACACGGCCCACTGGCCCTAGTGGATAAAGACACGCCAATCGTCACCGTGGCCCCACAAAACGAACTATTGGATAAACTAAAATCCAACCTAGAAGAAGTGCGTGCCCGTGGCGGTGAGTTGTTTGTGTTTGCCGATGAAAAATCAAAAGTGAAAAGCACCGACAACATGAAGGTATTGAACATGCCATCGTGCAGCGATTTGATGGAGCCGATTTTGTACATCATTCCATTGCAGTTGCTGAGTTATCACGTGGCCGTGCTTCGTGGTACGGATGTGGATCAGCCACGGAATCTCGCCAAATCCGTAACGGTCGAATAATCCCTACTGCGCTCTACTAGGCATTTGTCGGTTAACAATAAAGTTGTTAACTTAATAATAAAGTTGTTAACTTGACAATAAAGTTGTTAACTAAAGCCATCTCAGCTATCTTATTTAAAGAATAGTTAAGGTGGCTTTTTTCATATGGCTAGAAAAAAATATTGGAATTCAGAGGCTACTAATGCTCGCTGGATAAAAGAAGGACGTGGACAAGGGGTTGGTAATAATTATAAACCTTGGTTAAGCGTAAGAGATGTCGCTTCTGAAGGCCGCTCTCACAGAGTTTATGGGCATCTTACCAATCGAACTCATCATCTTTTATCAGACCTTGAATTAGCTACTTTTTTGCTACTTCAGTGGCGGCCAACAACTACCGACATTCGAGAACAATTTCCCCTAGACCCTACCACTACTAAGCAAATCAGTATCGACACTGGTATAACACATCCTTCTCACGCAGGTGTCATTCAATACATGAGCAGTGACCTTGTTGTTAATAGTAGTGAAAAAGACAGATCTGTATTTGCACTTCAGGTAAAACCATCCTCGAAGCTGGAAGATAAGAGGACAATTGAAAAACTAGAAATAGAAAGACGTTATTGGTTACAGAAAGGGATACCTTGGTCTCTTGTAACAGAAAACCAAATCCCTTCTACAGTTTTTAAGAATATTGAGTGGCTTTATAGTTTACAGGCCGAAAATGATGATGAGGCAGACCATAAGCATTTAGAACAGTACTCGGCCTGGATTTTACAGAATTCAAACTTAAAAATAATTGATCTATGCAAGGACTTAGACTCCTCATACTCCCTTCCAATAGGTGAAAGCCTATTCCAGTTAAGAAACTTGTTAGCAAAGCGGTACTTTCATTTTGATATTAGAATTCCATATATAGAATTGAGGTGTAGTGATTTAATTTCAGAGCCCATTGAAGCAATAATTGGGGTTTCACATGTTCCAAATTAATGAAGTCGTGGACCTTGATGGGCAGCTATACCGAATATTGAAAACTGTAGGTGATCAGATTATTTGGATAGAAGTAGAAAATAAAAAAGCATTCCCTTCTTTCATTCATATTGATGAGTTGGAACAGTTGATAATGAGTGAGAAACTCACTCGCGTATCTGATCCTTTTAGTTATTTATTGCAACTAACACCAACTCCTGGCTCTAAAGAAGAACAAAAAAGAGATAAATACTTCGAAATAATTAAACCATTGGTTATAAATGATCAGTTTTATATACCAAAAGTACGCGCTGAGTATATTAAGCAAATCTTGCAGGGAGGCGAAATTTCCAAGCCCTATCTGTATCGATTAGTGCGCCAATATTGGCAAAGAGGTCAAATTCAAAATGCTCTTTTGTCTGATTACCACAAGTCTGGAGCAAAAGGGAAAAAGCGCACAGCTAATGATATAAAGCTAGGAAGACCTAGGAAAATTACTAGTGGAATTGGTGCAATCATCGATGAAAGGACTGAGAAACTATTCCGTATAGTGATAGACAAATACTTATTAACGGAGCAAACATTCACGGTAGCTTTTGCTCATCGCAGATTAAAACTACTGTATGAGCAGTATTTTCCGAACCTCTCAGAGGCCGAAAAGCCAACTAGAAGACAGCTGGAGTATTTTTTTAATAGAGAATATTCAGATGCACATAAGCTAATCTCAACGAATGCTCCAACAACTTACCGTAAAGATATAAGACCCCTACACAGTACTGCCACCATGCAAGCCTTGGGGCCTGGGTCACGTTATGAGATAGATGCAACCATTGCAGATATTATTTTAGTTTCTGATGATAATAGAAATCAACCTATTGGAAGACCAATTTTATATATCTTAGTGGATGTGTTTTCGCGATTTATTGTCGGCTGGTATATCGGCTTTGAAAACCCATCATATGTTGCAGCCATACAAGCTCTCCATTTAGGTATGACGGATAAAAATAAATTTTTACAGAACAAAGAGCTTAATTCAGAGTCTTTTGAATGGCCGAGACCGGGTTTACCAGAAGCGATACTTGCAGATAGAGGCGAGCTTATTGGTCATCAAATTGAAGGGCTAGAGAAGAGCTTTAATATTCGAATAGAAAATACACCGCCCTATCGTGGTGATGCCAAGGGAATTGTCGAAAGAAACTTTAAAACACTTCAAGCAGAGTTTAAACCCTATGCACCAGGGATCGTTACAGGGGTTACAGTAAAAAAAGTAGGTGGCAGAAATTATTGGCTTGATGGAAAGCTAACCCTTTCTGAGTTCACAGAAATTATTGAATCTTCCATCGTTATGCGTAACTTTGTTGATCCATTGTCTAAATACGACAAAAGTAGTGACATGCCAGCTGATTTGCCTTTGATTCCAGTTCATCTCTGGAATTGGGGTTTGCAGAATAGAACAGGCCGCCTTCGCACAGCAGACCCTGAAGATGTTCGAATTGCATTGCTACCAACGGAAAAAGTAACAGCCTCGGAAAATGGGATTTGTTTATTTGGTCTTTACTATTCTTCCCCTGAGATATTATCAGCTGGTTGGATGCATAGAGTTAGTAGCTCCAATAGACCCAAAAAATTGATGGCAGCATATGATCCCAACCATGCTAATGAAATCTATTTGTTCCATGAAACGAACAGTCGTGCATATTGGGTTTGTAGGTTAACTGATATGTCGCGTGCATATCGTAATAGCTCATTTTGGGAAGTATGGCGAAATCTTGAGTTGAAAAAGAAAGCAATGAACCAAAGCAGATTAAATGCTGATAAAGTCAGAGCTGTGCATGAGAAAAAAATTGAAAGCATCATATCTTCAGCAATTAAATCAACACCGAAAGCAACTAATACTAATACCGAAAGAATGAGGAACGTAGGTCAAGCGCGTGAAAAGCAGCTTGAGAGTGAGCGTTTAGACAGAAGACCAAAAACGAAGGTAACTTATCCATCATCTAAAGTAATTTCACTAAGGGATAACGATGATATAGATGAATACCCTACTTATGAAGATGAGTTATTTGATGATGGGGATGATTAATGCAAGTACCTAAGCACTTCGTTAAAGCGGAATATTCTAAGACAGGCGTTCGGCAATATGACAATAATCCGTTTATCGAAGCTTTACCCCCAATAATTCTTTCAGTCAAACAAGCTGGTTCAAGCCTAAAGGGACAAGTAGAGTTTGAGCCGTCTGATCGACTTGCTCCCCCTAAGGCAAGAATGCATATGGTTGTGTCATTACTAGATGATTTTTTCCAGCCTTTATCGCAACATATTCTACTAGAAGAGCGATTGGGCATGATGATAAGGAGAGGATATGTTGGTAGAAATTTGAATGATGGTTCTCTAAATCAAAAGCTACAAGAAGGCTACGAATTAATAAAGTCAGGTGAAAGCAGTTCTATTAATTTCGCTACAGAAAAAACAACTGCTCGCAGCATGTCTCTGATTGGAATATCTGGCGGGGGAAAAAGCAGCTCATTAAACCGAATATTGGAAACATACCCTCAGGTCATTTATCACGAATCTACTAATTTCATTCAAATAAGCTACTTAAAAATAGAGTGCCCAAGCAACGGGGATCTTGAAAGTTTATGTTTAAACTTCTTTAGTGCGGTAGATAGCATTTTGGAAACAGATTATGAAAGACGGTATGCCAACCGCCGTCTTTCTGTACCTAAAATGCTCGCATTAATGCGTCAAACTGCAAATCACCGAGCAATTGGTGTGCTGGTAATTGATGAAATACAGCGACTCAGTCAGGTCAGATCTGGTGGTAAAGAACAAATGTTAGAGTTCTTTGTTGAATTGGTAAACCAAGTTGGAATTCCGGTCGTGCTTGTTGGTACACCGAAAGCACGACCCATCTTTGAGCTTGAGCTCCAGTCTGGGCGTCGTAGCGCGGGTATAGGTTCAATTTATTGGGAAACAATTCAGAAGAAGACAGAAAAGAAGGGGTATGGACTTGTAGATAATCCAAACTGGGTTGCTTTTACAAATAGTCTTTGGAAATATCAATGGCTAAAGCATGGCGATGACCCTTTAACCGATGAAATTCGTGATTGCTGGTACGATTTATCACAAGGCGTACTTGATATTGTTGTGAAATTGTTTGTTTTAGCGCAATTAAGAGCGATAGCGAATAAGCGCGAAAGAATAACGGTGGGTATCTTGAAATCGGTATACGATCAAGAGCTAAAGCCTGTTCAGCCGATGCTTGATGCTCTTCGATCAGGCAATGCCGATATGATTGTGAAATATTCAGATTTACGAGTATTAGATCTAGAAAAAAGATTGATTGAGCTTGGAAGTCAGATCATGTCATCAGCCCAAAAAGAGGAAGAGGGGCTTTTTGGTGGGAACAATGAAGCCTTAAAACTGTTTAATTTAATGCTACAGCTTGATGGGAATTATGATAAAACTATCTTAGTAGCACTTATTAAAAGAATGTTTAAAGAAAGCCCAGAGCTAAGCTTTACAGAAATGCTACCAAGCATGATCAACTGGTATAAAGAATATACTGCTGAAGAAAAGGTTAATAAGAAGGTCTCAAAAATTAACACCGTAAAGCGTAAAGACTGGTATGACTTAGATAAAGAAGATTTAAGGTATTTGTTTGATTATAGTGAATCAGAAGGTCTTAACTTGAGCGATAACTTAGAGCAGCGCGGCTTGTTTTTTAATCTTGAAGACTGGGCGGCAAACTACTAGTGCTGGGCTTTCCTACTCCATATGCAAATGAGTTGCTTTATAGCACTATTGCACGAGCAGGAATACACGATGGTGAGATGTCACCAAAACAGCTTCTTGATTCTGTATTTTCGAATAGAAAAGTAATAGCAACAGTAGATTTACCAAGCCATATACAGGACATTGAAGACCAATATCCAAAAGCTTTAGGCTTAGATGTAACACAGCTAATTAATTCACACACACTTCTGCCTATCTACGAACCATTTATCCCCACTGAGCGCATAACTGCTATTAGAAATTGGATGAGTGATGACTCTCAGGGGGCTGCTCATCTCGCTTCGGGTGTAGCTGCTTCTCGAATTAAAACTAAAGAAAAGCTGTTGTTATGCCAAGAGTGCGTTTCAGAGCAAAGAGCTATCTATGGAGAAGCATATTGGGATAGGCGCTGGCATGTGCCGCTAGTCAAATATTGTATTAAGCATGGGCGGCCCCTATTCGAAACTGATATCGAACTCAATGGGAACCAGCGACATGCATTTAGGTCTATCCTAGAAGTTACCCAGATCCACCAATTAAATGTGACTGATAGCGATGTAAAATTTGCAAATCTTGCATATCAATTAATTGATTTTAAAACGACCAGCTCACCAAGTATTGGTCAGTGGACGGCATTTTATCGAAGACTAGCGGTTGAATATGGATTTCAGCTTGGAAATAGAATTGATCATCGTAAGATAGATGATCACTATAATGGTTATTGGGGTAAAGCTTGGCTTGCTAATTCAGACTTAAACACGACAACTAAAGATACATCCTGGTTAAAAGGTATATTTCGTAAGCATAGAAAATCATTTAGCTTTGCAGAGCATCTTACAGTAATTGACGCTATAAGCTCTGGTTCTCTGAGTATAGAAGAAGCTATAAATCGAGCGATGAATATTCCAGTTCAGCACCATAAAATAAAAAAAGAAGTTCACGTTAAATTAGTAGCAGCTCATACTGAATCGCCCCTAGTTCACTAGACACTCTTTAACTATATAATGAGTTAACAGAGGAGGCCATTATGGCTGGTGAACGATATAACGAAGAATTTAAGATAGCAGCAGTTAAGCAAG
>Ga0209634_1003560_pt1 | contig 10459 bp, 3 predicted proteins | sample LinPmetageLP40_FD_184043 | JGI IMG/M metagenome (GOLD analysis project Ga0209634, IMG submission 184043) | Marine viral communities from the Pacific Ocean - LP-40 (SPAdes) (version 2) | ecosystem: Environmental > Aquatic > Marine > Oceanic | place: Pacific Ocean | collected 2010-08-26 | reverse complement strand
TGCTAGTTTTCTTAAACCAAAAGTATATGTAGCATCATTAGGAATTCTAGGTGTAGTTTCTTCTAAATAATTATACTGTGTTACATAAAATGATTTAACAGGTTGTATAGAATTATTTTGATCATAACTAGCATATAGAGTACTATATTTAAATATGTCTTTTAAAAACTGAGCCTCAGCATTAAAGCTAAATAACATTACTAATATTAAAAGTTTTTTCATTAGTTTCCTTTTTTAACACTTCTTGTAACAACAGGACGTGTATAGTTAGTACTTGGTTTTGAATTATAACTTGGTCTAGAATTAAAACTAGGTTTACTATTAAAGCTAGGCTTGTTGTAATTAGGTTTATTATAAATAGGTTTTGGCTTATTATAATTAACTCTTGGTTTTACAACTGGCTTATAGCTTACAACTGGTTTCTTATTTAGAATGACTCTAGATCTGCTTGGTCTATTAATTATATTGTTTTCAATACTAGTTCTTCTGCTAGAATTATAAACTACATTATAACCTTGATTATCAAAAGGTCCTTGCGTCCAGCTAGGTCTCATGTAGTAATCCCAGTAATTCCATGGTCTATAAAAATGAGAGTAATAAGAATAATAACTACCTTGATAGAAATTAAAATCATACCACAAAGGTCTCATACCCCAGTATCCATAGTTATTAGCAAAGTAAAACCTTGGTTTTATTGGTTTAATAACAAAACGTATAATATCAGCATCGTAGTTGCTAAACATAGAAACGTCTGTAGTTTCTGTTATAAGCATAGTATCGTTAATATATTGATAACTTCCACAGCTACATAGTAGCATAACTAATAATATAAGTTTTTTCATATTTAAAATTTATTTGATTGTAATTCGTTTAACTCTTTCTGTAACTGTTCAATAGTATTTTCAGGTAACTCTAATGATATGCCACCGTCTATTCTAAAAACAACATCACCATTATTATATATTATAATAGTTGGTAAATACTCTACTTCCTCTTCTTTAAAAAACTTACCATGCTCGCTTATAAATAAAGTATGCGTGTTAAATTCTTTAAATTTTTTTAATGATATTTGTTTGTCAACTAAAAACTTAGCGCTAAACTGTACTACGCTAATGTCATCTTTATATTGGCCAAAGCTTAAGTTTGTGAATAAAAGCCCTATTATTATTATCACATGTTTCATGGTCTTTTTTGTATTTCATACAATCTTGCGTCTAAAGTTTTCATCATTTCTTTTATTTCGTCAACATCTTTTTCAATGTTATCAACCTGTTCTATTACTTTTTCTACGTTAGATCGTATTAATTCGTCTTTGTATTTAAACTCTACACTAGATATTTCAGGTTTAGGAAGTTCCATTGCAAGAGATATCTCAGATTTTAAAGTAAAGTAAGTTGTAGCTAATGCTATAGTAAATCCTACTATTGTACCTATAGTTTTAAGATCAAGTGTTACTTGAGTTTTTTCGCCAATTTCTTGTGCCATTATTTTGAAAGTTTTTTTGCGTTTAAAGTGTTATGGTAATGTAAATCGAATTTTAGTTCCTTTTTTCTTTGTTTTAGTTTTTGAATCTTTTTTATTTTCTTTTTGTAATCTTTTATATTCATCAACTATAGCTTTCTTTTCTTCTGGAAGTATATAAGGATTTATACCTAAACTATATTGGTCCCAACCTGCCATAAGAGATATTTGTTGCCAAGTTTTAGTGTTATCTTCCATAGAAGTTCTTATGTTGTCTACTTTTTTAACTAATCTATCTAAAGGTAAATTAAGAAGAGCAGATGAAACTTGCGCAGTTGCTAATATAGCTGGATTATCTATGTCTAATCCTAAAGCTTTTATTTCGTCCATATTATATTCTACTGTTTTAGCGGCAGATCTTAATTTTTGCATTTTAGATCTTACAGGAGGAGATATACTAAGCGTTTGCATAGCTACAGAAGTATAATCTGGTCTTTTCTTTTTATTTTGTCTTCTAATTTCCATTAAAATATTTTTAAGCGTAGCTCCAGCTGCTCCATAAACTCCAGAACCTCTTAATAAAGAATCAGCCATACCGTTTAAAATACCAATAGACTTTTCTTTTCTCATATCTTTATCTGCCAACTCTTGTTCTTCATCTTCTGGTTCTTCTTCCCATAATAATCCAAATAAAGCTTGTTGAAGCGCGTTAAATATAAAGTTTTGCGCAAGAGCATAATAAGCTATTTTAGATATATTAGTTTTAGCGTCTCCTCTACCATTTTTAAGATCTAAATAAGCTTTCTTCATTAGTCTATTATATTGTAATGGAGTATTAGCAAAAGCTAATATAGTACGTCCTAAAGGCCCAGCTTGCTCTGTGCTAATTCTATCAGGTCTACTTGATTGTTGAGACTCTTCAGTTATTTCCATAAAATCAAACATAGCTTTTTCTTCAGCTTCAGCTAATTCAAAACCTTGTTGAATATATACATCTGTTCTATTTCTAAAAAACGAAGCACCACCTGTAGCAATAGCAAAACTATCCATCATTTGCGTAAGTATAAAACCTTTTCTTAACGCATAATTTAAAGCTGCTTTCATTTTATTGCCTTTGCCTTTTACAAAAGCTGCAATTTCATCAGCGCTTACGTCAAATTTATTACCTGTTCTTCTACTTTTTAAGAAATCAGAATTAAATATTCTAGCAAAATCCGCCCAATATTGAGGTTGATTAGCAAAAGCTATAGCTGCTTTAACTGGATTGTTATCACTCCAGTTTATATAATTTATCATAGATATACCTTGTAACACAGCACTTCTAGTGTTAATAAACATTATAGTAGCAACAGAATTGTTAATCCAGTTCATGAAACCATTAACCATTTTATTTGTTCCAAAAGTTCTGTGTCTTCCAGTTTTCATTCTATAAAGAATATCACTTAAAGAATCTAAAAAATCTGAACCATAAATAGCTTGTATTTTATTAGCTGTGTTACCAACTAATTTACCTTGGCCGTTTAATTGACCAAACATTTCCTCTGAGTTTTTTATAAACTCTGCTAAATAAGCAGCTCTATTTGTAGACGTGCTAGCGCTTTGCAGGTCAGACTCTATTGTTCCAACTTCCCAAGACTCGTCAGGTGTAACATAACCTTCTTGAGTCAAGCCATAAACGTTGTCACTAAAATCTTTTAACATTTGATCGTTTTCTACAATATCAACTAAAGTATCAATGTCTTGTTTAGATAAACCTGGGATATCATAACCAGCCTTGTTCCACATGTAAACCCTTGAAGCATCTCCATAAGTAAAACCACTGTAATCTGTTTTTTTATTTATTTTGTTCTTACCTATAAAAGGGAACATTTCTGGAAATTGTTTCTTTAAAGCGTTGTAATTGTTTTTAGTACGCAAAGAATTTACATTAATAGCGTTTATACCTTTGCCAAATGGGTCTAATAAATTAGCTTTAAACCAAGCTAATTGTTCTTCTCCTTTTTTACCTTCGCTTAAAAATTGATATAACAAACCAGTAAAATCTTCTGCCGTTGGAGGTAAAAACACTTTGTTTTGTTTTATTATAGCGTCTGTTTTTAATGCTCTTTTTTCAGAGAATATCTCATCTGCTGGTATTTTAGATACATCAAATAATATTTGATTAAAGTTTTGGTTTAAAGTAGCGCTATTTCTTAGCTTAGCTAATTGCGTTACTCCTTTAACGTCATAGGTGTTTAGTAGATCTTGAACTGCTTTAACATTTTTCTTAGCATCATCAGCAAAGTAAAAGTCATTATAACCTTCGGTAATCTTTTCTTCGATCCATTTTGCTTTTGCTTCTGCTTTACCATCTTCTAGGCCAGTTATATTAGATAAAGGTATATTTAAACCTACGCCATCTAAAAATGTTTTAATAGCTTTAGCAGCTTTCTGCGGTCTTGCTGTTAATACAAATACGTTTTCTGTTCCTTTTTTATCTTGAATAGCTTGAGCAACTTCAAATAAAGGACCTTTTTTACCATCAATAACTTCGTTGAATTCTGTAAAATCAAAAACAGCACCTTTGTCTTCTAACGCAGCAGACTTAGCGGCAAACTGAGTAGCGTTTAATTTACCTGTTTTACCGTTAGGCAAAGCATACAACACTTGAGAATTACTTTGTGCTAAAGTATCATCAAAGTCAAATACTCTAATTTTATTAATAGTAGAGCTGTTTCTTAAATTAGGAGTTAAAGGAACTTCAAAGCCCATTTCTTGTTTTAACATAGTTTTAAGCTCAGCTAAAGCTACATCATACATGTTTTTGCCAGTTTTTAAATCCCATATATTTTTAGATTCTTTTGGCGCTAGTAAAAATCTTAAATTACCTAATGGACTATTTCTTCCTCCTAGTTTATCAAATAAATCTGCCACTCTTTTTTCTATTGCTGATTGCTCAAAATTGTTTAATATTTTTGATATATCCTGTTTTATTGTTCCTTCGTATATAGATTCAACTATGTTAAATGTAACAGTAGAAGCATCGTCCACATGCTCACCTTTTATGCCTGTAAATTTATCATCAATGTTTTGTGGTCCATCTGTAAATTGAAAAGAGCTAAACGCGGCATATGCTCTTGCGGAGAAAACAGCATTTGTAGTTTTTTGAAAATTAGTAGCTACAAACTTAATTGCGTCTACCTTAGTCATACCATTAGCAACTTTATCATTAACTAAATCGTTAACGCTAAGAGCGTAAGCTTCAAGAAGTAACTTACCCATTTCTATAGCAGCAATACCATCTTTACCTAATCGTTTTCTTAGTTCTTTAATTTTTTCTTGAGCTGTGATTTCAGAGTTAGCAATTTCTCTATATATGTTTAAAATATGACCAATTTTAGCTGCTCCTTTGTTTCCTAGTTCTATTTTATTTATATCAACTTTTGCCCAAGCGGCTATAGTTTCTTCGCTAGCTTTTGTGTCTGCGGCTAAAGCTTCTTTCAAGGCTATATTTCTTTGATTATTTAAATATGCTTTACTTATTTCAACAGCCTCGTTAAACTGCTCATCTGTCATGTTTATTTGATCTGCTTTAGACAAAGGTCTACCGTTTGAATCAACAGCAGCTACAGGAGCGCCTACTATACCTCTAGCACTTCCAAGGTTCATCTCTACCATCTTTTTAAACCAATTACTGTTTTGATTTTCTACATCTAACGAAGATTGTATTTGGTACGCTGGTATAAATAAAGCAATGTTCTGTTCAAAGTTTTCTAATTGATTTAATAATTCACTTGAATCAACTATATATCTTTTTTTATATATAAGTTGTTCTAATAAATTATCATCATCTAACTTATAATCAATTATAATTTTTTTACCTTTATCATTTTTATAGAAATGCTCATCAATTAATTTAGTATCCATATCTGGAAATAAAGCTTTAAGCTTTGTGGTAAACCCTTTATTAATCGGTGTAACGTTTAAATTTTCAACACCTACTATTAAGTTTTCTTCAGAAATGTTATTTAAATCATCTACAAATAGACCAAGAGAGTTTGCTAGCTCAACATAGCTATTATTTATTGTTGCACTATTTCTAAGGTTTGGAGTAGCTCTGTCTAAAGCTTTACCTAAAGCCGCTGCTTGGTTTTCTAAATTATCATTATTCATCAAGCTTTGTACACCTGCAAACCTAGCTCTAGCTTCTTTGTTATTTTCTAAAACATCTATAGTAGCATCAAAGCCTAATTCTTTACTTAAAGTTTTAGCTAAAGATTCTTTTCTACTAAGATTTTTAGTAAAGTAATCTACAAACTTATCTGAATTATACTCTTCTTTTTCTGTTATTAAATTACCAGCTGTTCTACTTTTAACTTTAGGATTTTTATCTGACAAAGCTACATTACCTCTACCTAGGTTTATCATAAACGTTTGGTAGTTGTTGTTTATAACTTCTTTAGACATCTTATTGTATATAGATTCTCCGTTTATTTCTAAAAACGTAGTAAACGACTCTAGGTTTTGAGGACCTCTTTTGCCTTTTTGATGATTAAAAACATCTGTATATATTATATCATATAACATGCTCTCAAAAGCTTGTTGTAATTTCTTTTTAAATTCTATTTGATTTATCTCAGGTAGTTTAGAACCTAAAGCTGAGATTGTTTTGTCCGCAATGTCTTTGTATATAGGGTTATCTTCTTTAATGTCTAAAAGCTCAAACCAAGTTTTTTCTTGTTCTTCGCTATAAACTTCTTCGTCTAATAAAGATCCAGTGTTTGATTCATTTAGCTCATTAGTAAATTTTTCTGTAGTAGCTCTACCACTACCTAGCACATTGTTTATTTTATTATTTACTTGAGAATTAATCCAAGCAGCTAAATTATCATTTTTAGAAGGATCAAAGTTTCTAATATGTGGAATTAATTCTATTTTTGTTTCAGCTATAAAATCTTCTTGACTAAAATTTGGTAAAGCTCTTAAAGAAGAAGTTATTTTAGCTCCAATTAAATTATCTAACGTAGGATATATTCTAGCTATAACTCTATCTGATAAAGCATCCCACTCAGCTTTAGACATGCTTTTATCTGTTAACGTGTCTGGTCCTCCCATTATCCTGTTGGCCATATCATTTATTGTTGCACTATTTCTAATAGTACTACCGCTACCACTGCTGTTAGTTCCTTGGCCTGATACTCTTACCTTGTTGTTACCTAAAAATGTTCTATTGTAAGTTTTAAGAAAATTAAAAGCTTGTTCTCCAGTTCTTATATCAGAAGTATTAATAATTTCATGATCAATACCTAACCAGTATTGAAAATAATCAGTCATACTGTCAGCAAACTTTTGCCAAAACTTTTTATCTGCTCTTTCCCATGAAATATTGTTGATACCCATTTCATCACTAAAAGACGTAAAAACCTCTTGCGCGTACGCATCGCTATCTTTTCCGTGGGTTTTTTCTGCGTTTAATAATCTAGTTTTTATTCTACCAATAGTTCCTTTACTTATGTTTCTGTTTTCTACAGGTCCTTCACCTTCTTCTAAATAAGTTAAAAGCTGCTTACTTAAATCTTTAACTTGTTTCTTAGAAAAAGTTCTATCTAATATAGCGTGAAGTATTTCGTGAGATATTGCTACACTTGCTGATTTACCGCCTTCTTGAGAACTAAATAAACCACTTACAATAGACTTTTTCTGGTTTTCTAAACTTGAAATAACCCAAGTTTTTTTACCTTTTTCGTAAGGTGTTATAAATGCAGAGTTTTGTCCATTGTTCTCTGTTAAATGATTTATAATAAAAGCATTTGCAGTTGCTTCGTTAGTTATTGAAGGAAAGTTTTTGCTTTCTATTAAATATTCTAATAATTTAGGGTCAATACTATTTATATCTATTTTACTATTACTATCTATTTGGTTTACGATAACATCACTATCTATGCCAAACATGTTTAAAATATTTGAAGCATTTGTCAAAGCACCTTGTACGTTTCTTATTTGATCATTTATAGTTTGAAAACGATTTTCATTACCTTTTTCTAAAATACCACCTGTATCAAGTATACTTTGTATTTCTCTTTCAATGTTTTTTATATTCTTACTAGCTTCAGACAGTGTAGTTTTGTTTCCAAATTTTTTCAAAAAATTTAAAGTATTATACAAATCCGCTAATCTGTTTCTTACTTTACCACTTCCTTTGATTTTTCTAGATACTTTATTATCAGTTGCGTTTGTAGCTCCTTCGTTTATTTGATCGACTACTAGCTGGTTTTCTAGCATTGCTTCGTAAGTATCAATGTCAATAGTTCCATCGCTCAAAAGTCTAACAGCCATAGCTTTGACTCTATTGCTGTCAAAATTAGAATTAACAGCAAAATTTGTTGACGCAGCTAATTCAAGAGCGGTTGCGCCTGCTTTGTTGCGGAAAAAATCATGAGTTATTTGAATTGAAGCTACGCTAGCAGAAGATCCAAAACCACCTAAAACTTCATTAGTAATATCTGTTTGTAAGTTTCCTTCTCCTGAAACTAAAATAGCTATAGCTTCACCACTTGCCTCTCCTAAAGCATCAACACCAACAACTTGGGTTGCGACTATAGCTCTTCCTACTTGTGACTTTAAAGCTACGCCTTTAGTTAGCCTTAAAGATGCCGCAGAAGTTACCAAAGTCATAGCAGCAATAGGAAGTCCTCTTTTTATACCAATACCTTGAGCTCTATCAATAACGTCTTGATCGGTAAGTAATTCTTTTATTTGCTCTGGATTTTTCCAAAATTGATTTAAATCATAACCTCTTACTTTTGCTTCTTTTTGCATTTCACCCATCATAGCATTACCCATTTCCATGTTAAAAGCAGTTATAGCCTGCCAACTCATCAAGCTGTTTTTAATTCCAGTAGCTAAACCAGCATATGTAGGTCCTTTTGTCAAGCCTGTTCCTACGCCTATAGCAATAGATGGTGCTATAGATTCTGTGGATAAACCTGTAGACAAAAACTGCCCCATTGAGTCAAGGAATAAACCAGTCATAATTTCAATAGGATTTTTTGATAAAAACTGTGTTTGTTCTTGGAAAGTTGTAGCTTGCATGTATCTATCCATTTGCTTTGTAGTAAGTAGACCTTTGCTATGAGCTTGGTTTACTACTAGTCTTGCTACTGCTTCATCAATTGATTCATCGTCGGTAGCTCCATAAATAGTTCTATAAAAATCTATATTATTTTCACCATTATTAATTCCTTTTACAAAACCATTGTAAAGACCTTCTGTTACGCTTTCTGTATGTGTCCCTACGTAAGTAGTTAAGTCTTTATCGTTGACAGCTACATTTAAACCATAAGCTACAACGCCTAATTTATTAAACCCTTCGCCAACAATTCCAATTTTTTCTAAAGTTTCATTAACAACTGACATGTCTTGAACAATTTTATTGTATTCATCTAAAAACACATTAACTGAATCAGCTTCTTCTTGATCTTTAGCTATAAAACTACCATCAAATATTTTTTCAACAATTTCCTCGCCTAGCTCGGCGATCATATTGTTTTTAATTTCTTCAAACTGCATGTTTACACGCGTGTTTAAATAATTTAAGTTTTCTTGTGTAGGCTCACTTCCACTACCAGTTCTTAATCTTTCTTCGCTAAGGATTTTGCTAACTATTGGTAACGAACTAAATATCTCCGCTTGTTTATCCCAAGCTTCAGTAAGTTTAATTTTATCTTTTTCAACATTTTCTTTCATAAGTTTTTCATACTTAAGAACTATGTCTTTAGAAGCGTCCACCATTTCAAGATAAACTTCGTTGGTAGTTATTTCTGAAATTCTATCTAATTCAATTTCTGCTTCACCTAAAGTAGTGTTTTGATAATATTCAGATTGCATGCTTGCGCCATCAACTTCATCAATTCTTGTTTCTGCTCTATAACCCCCTCCTTCTGGAACCATTGGTCTTCTAGATCCTGGGCCAATATATCTAATCGTTTCTCCTTCTGCGGTCATTCCTTTATTGCTAATAGGATTTCGTTCAAAGTATTCACTAAAAAATGGATTATTAGTAAGCTTATCAATTTGCTCTTGGTCGTAACCTTCAAAATCATCATTAATAATTAAACCTTGATCTTTAATAGTAGGAAATCTTGTTCTTTTAGCTCCAATTATAGAACCTTCAACAAAATCATTATTATAACCAGTAGGATAATAAGCTGCGTATTTTTTATTAAACTCTTCTATATTTTTTTTAATTTCATAATTTGACGAATATTTATCACCATAAAAAAGATCATCTGCGGACATTAGATAAGCATTGTCATAAATATCGTTCCATTGAGTTATCATTTCAGTAATTAAAGCAGTTTTATTTGCTAAACTATCTTTTTTGTCTTCTAAAGCTTTAAACTTATTCCAATCATAACCTTTGTTTGCAAAAACAACCTGTTGTACATAGTCTAAAAATCCGCCGCCATCTGGATCTGTATTAAAAGCAGTACCAAAATCATTTATTAAATCTAAACCTGTTTCTGATTTATATTTAATAGCTTCGTTAAATTTTTCCATCATTTGGCTTACGTTCCAGTTTTTCATTTCTGGATTGTAAGACGGAAAATCATCTGAGGCAGTATCCAATTCTCCAGTTTCAAAATTATATTTTAAATTTGATTCTTGTAAAAATTGTTGATCCCAAGTAAGTTTTGAATTAGGATCAACGCTTGGTGATGGAAATGTAAAAGGCATTAACTCTCTTACCTCTGTATTATCACCTTTTATAGAATTAATTAAATCTATATTAGCATTATCTTTTAATGGTAGATTAGATTTTACACGTGCAGGAACAGGTTTTATTTCTGTAGGAGAGTCCAAAGTAATATCCAGCGACTGTGACTCCGATGATGTCGATGGAATTGGCTTTCCCACGTTAAGATCTATATTTAAATCTTTAACAATTTTTTTCTTTTTAAAGCTTTCTTTTAATGCTTTAATCTGCTCGTCAGTGTCGGTAGCTTTTTCTGATACCAAC
>Ga0209634_1003559_pt1 | contig 10467 bp, 6 predicted proteins | sample LinPmetageLP40_FD_184043 | JGI IMG/M metagenome (GOLD analysis project Ga0209634, IMG submission 184043) | Marine viral communities from the Pacific Ocean - LP-40 (SPAdes) (version 2) | ecosystem: Environmental > Aquatic > Marine > Oceanic | place: Pacific Ocean | collected 2010-08-26 | reverse complement strand
ATGTATTAGGACCAGTAGGTGATGTAGTATCTGAATGGATCATAAAAGGTGCGTTTATTAAAGATGCTTCATTTAGTGATATGAATTGGGATGATGATGGAACAGCAAATACTATCGACATGACAATTGGAATGGATTACTGCGTTTTAAATTTCTAAAAAGAAAATTATATATTTTAAAGAATAGCTTGGCTTCGGTCAAGCTTTTTTTTACATTGTATATGTATACATGAAATCAAGTTATAACAAATAAAATTTATATGAGCGACTTTAAAATCCCTACTGAACAAGTAGAATTACCTTCGAAAGGATTATTATATCCTGAAGACAATCCATTATCTTCTGGCACAATTGAAATTAAATACATGACTGCTAAAGAAGAAGATATCTTAACTAATCAATCTTATATTAAAAAAGGTATTGTATTAGATAAATTACTTCAATCACTTATTATTGATAAAAAAATAAATTATAGAGATATAATTATAGGAGATAAAAATGCATTATTAATAGCAGCTCGTATTTTAGGTTATGGTTCAACATATGAGTTTGAATATGATAATGAAAGAGAATCAGTTGACTTATCTTCATTAGAAAATAAACCTTTTAGTGAGGAATTAGTAACAAAAGGATTAAATTCATTTGATTATCAACTCCCAAAAACAGAAGTAAATATATCATTTAAAATTCTTAATGGAAAAGATGAAAATAATATAGACAAAGAATTAGAAGGTCTTAAAAAAATCGATAAAGATGCAAGTCCCGAAATGTCTACTCGTTTGAAATATATTATTACCGCAATTGAAGGTGATCCCGATAAAAAAGCAATACGAGAATTTGTAGATAATTTTCTCCTGGCTCAGGATTCCAGAGCACTTAGAAACTATATTAAATTAGTTCAACCCGATGTTGATCTAACTTTTTTTCCCGAAGGAAGTAATAATGATGCAACAATCCCCATTGGACTTAACTTTTTTTGGCCTGACGCCCGCTAGTGCTCCTCATTTTAGGGTAAATTTATTTAGTACCATACACGAAATTGTATTCAACGGTAAAGGTGGATATGATTGGAACACGGTATATGATATGCCTATTTGGTTACGTAAATTTACCTTTAATAAACTTAAATCATTTTATGATGAAAAAGAAAAAGCTCATAAAAAATCACAGCAAGGGAATAATACTCAAATAGATTTAAATAACCCAACTGCCCCGGCACCTTCAAACCAAATACATCCTCCATCTTATGTTACAAAAAGATCTAAAAAATAAATATTTTTAATATTTATAATAAAACAAAGATAAAATGGCTAATGATGCTTTAGATCCTGCTAAGTACCAACAAATAGTTGCCCTTCTTAAACAAATAAGAAGAGGCTATTCCGACTTGGGCAAAGCAAATCCTTTTAATAAAAAAGAAGCAAAAGAATTTGTTAATGAAATGGGTAATGCTAATGATGCTATTATTACTTTAGTAGATGCATTAGATGATGTTGATAAACAATTAGATGGAGTTGGGAAAAATGCTAAAGCCTATTATGAAACTTTTATAGGATTAAATGGAGCAATAAAAAAACAAAATGAAGCTCTAAATGTTACTAAAAGAGCATCTGCGGCGATTCAAGGAATTACCGAAAAATTAAAAAATGATCAAGAAGATCTTGAAAGGTTAGACTCTAAAGCTTTACAAAAATTAAGACAAAAATATAAAATACAGCAATCAAATCTTAAGATTGCTAATAAATCATTATTGGTAGATAAAAATGGTAATGAGTTAAGTGCAATCAACCTACAACGTCGTCTCGCATCTAAAGTAGTCAGTGGAGAAATCACTCAAGGCCATGCTGATTTGGTAATGGAAATGAAAGGTGAGGTTAATGTTTTAGACGATATAGATAAAAAAATACAATCTAGACTTGATAAAGAAAAGAAAATAGCAGATAATCAAAGCCTTTTAAACGATTCATTTGGACAAGCCGGAGGTTTACTGAAAAAAATGGGTCTAGGGAAGTATGCAGGCATATTTGATGATATGTCTAAAAATGCAAGCGATTTAACTGAAAAGCTTCATGACCAACAGGAATCAGCTGTAAAATTTAATGAAGAATTAACAGAAGCTCAGAAAAGTGGTGAAAGAATGGATGAATCTTTTGAAGATGTAATGGGTGATGCCGACATTGAAGCAGAAGTTTTATCAAAATCTCTTGTTGACGGTGCTAAGGCGTTTAAAAAGGAAATGTTAGCTGCTCTTGATGTAGCAATTTTTAAAGGTTTAAAAAACGGGGTAAAAGAATTTGGGGAGAGTAGAGCAGCCCTTGCTAAAACATTTGGATTATCAAGAGATGATGCAAATGCATTAAGAACAGATTTAATTTATGCAGCTGATAGTAGTCAAGGAATGGCCTTTAGTATTGAGGATTCTCATAAAGCAATGCAGGAATTTAATGCTGAAATAGGAGGCGCAGTTAGACTAAGTAGGGATGAATTAGAAACCTTTTCAAATTTAACTGAAGAATTAGGATTAACTAATGAGCAAGCAGCTCAATTTGTTAAAACTGCAAAGTTAAGTGGTCAAAATGCTACTGATCTTACATCACAGTATAGAGGCCAAGTTGCAATATTAGCAATGCAAGAAAACTCTGCAGTTAATCAACAAGATGTTTTTGCTGAAATTGGTAATATTAGTGCAGCCAATAGACTTTCAATGGAAGGTCAAGGCAAATCATTAGCTAATGCAGCTTTTCAATCTCAAAAATTAGGCTTAAGCCAAGCTCAAATGGAAAATACAGCTAATTCATTATTAGATTTTGAAAGCTCTATTGCAGCTGAGATGGAAGCTGAATTAATGACTGGTAAGCAATTAAATTTAGAAGATGCTAGAAGAGCAGCATTAATGAATGACCAGGAAGGATTAGCTAAAGCTATTGGACGAGAAATAGGAACAGCAGCTGAATTTGGAGAGTATAATGTTTTACAACAAAATGCATTAGCCAAAGCATTTGGGATGTCAAGAGATGAATTAGCAGAAACTTTAGAAACTCAAGAACTGTTAGGTGGTAGATTTAAAAGTATAGGAGATGCTACTGCAAAATACAACAAATTATTAAAAGAGGGTAAATCCACAAAAGAAATAGAAGTAGAACTAGGTTCCCAAGCATTAGCAGATCAAATTGCAGCTAAGGCAGCAGCAGATAGGTTTGGCGATTCTATGACAAAGTTAAAAAACAAATTAACTCCTATTATGGATTTGCTTGGTAGTATTTTAGATGGTATAAATGATATGATTGATGGAGCTGGAAAAATATCAGGTTTATTTGAAAGTATTGGTAAGTATATGGGTATTCTTTCTGGTATTAGAATTTTTGCAAGATTTAAAGCTGGTCTTGGGGTATTAAAAAAGATGTTTGGATTTTTAACTAAAATAGCAGAAAAAGCTGGGGGGGTTGCAAGCATGTTAGGATTTGGATCAAAAGCTGCAGAACAAACAGTAAAATCCGGAGGTGATGTTGCAAAAGGAGTAGTCTCATCTACTGCAAGTGCAAGTACCAAAGCAACTGCCTCTGCGGGTGGAGGTATAATGGGTAGTTTGAAAGGTTTTATTGGTGGAGGAGTAAGTAAAATAGGTTCTTTCTTTGAAAAATTAAATCCTGTTGCTAGACTTAAAGATGCACTAAAAGGTGTTTTAGGTAAAAAAGCTTTAGGAGGAACTCTTAAATCCTTAACAAAAAGAATTCCTTTAATAGGAAGTTTTATTGAAACGATTTTTGCTAACTCAGATATTAAAGGAATGATTGCTAGTGGAGAACCTGTAGCAGATATTAATCAAATGGTTGGTGAAAGAGTATCTGAAGGGATAGGAAGTATTGTTGGTTCCGTTGGTGGAATGGCAGCAGTTCAAGCCTTAAATGTAGCACCAGGCTTAGGACTTGCATTAACACCAGTTGCAGGCATAGCTGGAGATTGGTTAGGTAGAAATCTTGGAGGATTTATAGCACGTTCAGTAGGAGCTGAAGGTTTAGGTAAGATTGTTAGAAATACATTTTATGATAAAGAATCACAAGCAGCAGGTATAGCAGAAGATTTTATTTCAAGACCAGGACAACCAATTCAAAAGTTTAGAGCCGATGACATTATATTAGGTGCTACATCTCCCTTTGGACGTGGAGGTAATGATAATAGAGAAGTAGTAATGTTATTAAAAGACTTAATAATTGCAATAAATAAAGGAGGAGATGTATATTTAGATGGAGCTAAAGTAGGAAAATCATTAGCACTTGCAACTTCCAGAATGGGCTAATATTTATAATAAAATTAACTTAAAACAATAAAATCATGGCAGAATCAATTTTAAAAATGTTTGATGGCAACGGTTCACCTTTAGCAGTACCAGTATCACCTGCAAATGGTGTTACTCCAGATGATGTTAGTATAGTGGGTATTTCACAACTACATAATCAGTATTCAAATATCGGCGATCCTAACCTAACAGCACCAGCTTATAATAATATGGGCGCAGCGGCTATGGGATATTCAAACCCAAAACCATCGCAAGCAGGTCAGGCAGCAAACACATACCAAGGAGAAACAAATAGGTATAGTAATAATGCTCCAGAAAACAGATCATTCTAAATAAAGCTAAATGCCTTTAATAACCTCTACTACAAGCTTAAATAAATTAAAGTTTGGAAGCGGTAATGCTGGTGATAGGTTTGATAATGGATTTAGCAATCAACCCTACATTACAACCGATATTCCAGGTGTTAATGTGGATAATTCTAATCCAACTCCTATTACTGAATTGGATAGTAATGGAAATCCTATATATGGTGATGTAACACCAGGAAGTTTAGACATATTATTTAGAGGTGGACTTAATGCAATAAAAGATTCCATTACAGATGTAAGTAGATTAACAAAAATGTTTTTCGATACTAAATCTCCTAATGGTTTAATATTTATTGGAAATCAAAATCTACTATCCCGTACATCAGTAATGACAGAAGCGTCATACGGTTGGGGTTATGGTAGAAATAAAGAACCAAATTTTATAACAGGTAAAGGTGGAGGAGCTCTACCAGGTGGTATTTATTTACCATCAAGTACATTAGCTCAAGCAGCAGTAAATTTTACAGGAACCCATTTAAATTTAATGGGAATAGATCCAACCTCACCTAATGGTATAACAGGTGGTCAAGCTGGTGGTATATCAGGTTTATTTTCAAGTCCTGATGATGTTAATGTAGCAGGTGCAGGGTTAAGATCTTATTCCATGGTAATGGATGAAAAGCTCCAAAATGATGGAGAGCAAGATTCTAGAATATCAGGTGCTGATTTATCAAATAGATTAGTTCGAATATTTGAAGATAAACAAGCAATTAAACCTGAAAATATTGATCCTAATGTTATAAAATACAATGGAGGTCCTGGATCAATATTAGGTATTGGAAAAACAAGAATTAGATTTGCAGGAAGCAATGGTGCTGGTAATACTAGAACAGGATTAAATAATGCTTTAGCAGTTGATAACCCATCATATTTTTTCAATAGTGGGGACAATAAAGATTTTACATATGCAAATAAATACCAATATACAACATTACCAGATGGTGTAACTTCGGCATATGGAATAACTGAAGTTAATAATGGAATAGCAGTAGGTGATTTATCAGGTAAATTAGGATTAAGTAAAAAAATTCCTAATTTTAACCCATCAGAAGCAAGAACAATATTTGATATAAATATGCTATCTGCCACTTATACTTTAGGATCATCATTTGAAGATTTGTCAGATACACAAGGCATAGGAGCAAGAGGAATATATACTGCTAATGTTACTAACGATTTATTATTTAATACAAGGCAAATTTTTGAAGCATCAAACAATAGTCTTGGTAGTGAGGGAATAACAATTCCGGGTGCTGGTAAAATTGGAAAAGCTTTTAATAATATATTAATAAGTGCTTCATTAATTGAATCAGGATCATTAACAACATCAAATATAACATCTATTTCACCTGATTATAACTCTAAAAATTTAAATTTAAGAACAAATTTTGGAGATCCTGGATCTATTGGTCCTAAATCAAAAGGTATAAATACTACACATAGATTAAATTATGGTATTGATGCTACAGAAATGTTAGCTGTAGATAAAATTAATGCTCAACTTATGTACACTAATTCAGGTGTAGCTCAACAAACCCAATTTGCTAAAAATGATTTAGTTAAGTTTAGAATAGCAGCTATTAATAATGATGATCCAGCAACATCTGTATTTATGCATTTTAGAGCATTTATAGATGGTTTTAGTGATAAATATTCTTCAACTTGGGATAGTGTTAAATATGCAGGTAGAGGAGAAAATTTATATCATTATAATGGTTTTGATAGATCAATTGATTTATCCTTTACTTGTTATGCACAATCTAAAGCAGAACTAATACCGATGTATAGAAAATTAAATTATTTGGCATCTACTTTAGCACCAGATTATACTGCAGCTGGGTTTATGCGAGGAAATGTTGTACGTTTAACTATGGGAGGATATTTATATGAACAACCTGGGTTTATTTCAGCATTAACATATGAAATCCCACAGGAATCAACTTGGGAAATTGCTATTAATGAAAATGGTGAAACAGACTCATCAGTTAAAGAATTACCGTTTATGATAAGAGTAACAGGCATGACATTTACACCAATACATAATTTCTTACCTCAAAAAATCAATTCTAATGCTGCTAATGGAATTGAAGATGATGGAAAAGTAATAGATCAAAAATATATAGCATTATCAAATGGGTTTAATAATAATTATTCATCTATTTATCAAGTTCAACAAGCTGAAAATGATACGACTGAAGAAGAACTTTCATTAGAAGAAGGAAGATTAATATCAACTTAACTTAAATATGAATAGATACGAAAACATAAAAACATTAAGAAACGAAAATGAATTCGTTGGTACTTTAGGTGATGTATATTATAGAACTAATTATTATCCTGAAATAGAACCACAAGAATCTGATATATATGTTGAAACTGAGTTTGGAGATAGATTAGATTTACTAGCAAATAGGTTTTATGGGGATACTTCATTATATTGGATAATATCGATATCAAACCCTAACGTTTTAAGTTTTGGTTCTTTATTCCCTCAAGCAGGGTCACAGTTAAGGATACCAGTTAATATAAATGGGATAGTATCAAGTTATAATCAATTAAATGCGTTATAAGAATGAATATATTAGGACGACCTTTTGCACCTTGGGTAACTAAGCAAATAGAAACAAGACAACAATCTTTAGGGTATGTAGACTATGATGCTAATGATTTATTATATCAAAATAATAAAACACCCTGGATCAGATTAGCTAGTTCAGTAGATATAACGGCTGTGGAAGGAAATGATGGTGTTTTAGAACAATTTGAAAAAATGGGGGTTCCTAGAAATGCTATGATAGGAGGAAAGGCTGCTAAAAACTTCATATTACAAGGAGGAGCTGTTGGTGTAGATGATAATGGTAATATAATTACGTACCAAGGGTTAAATACAACAGATGAATTTTATAAAGGAGCTTATGGTTGGGGAGAAACTACAGAAAGAGGATTTGTACCTTTACCTGGTATTTTAGATGCTAATTTAATATATCAAAGTAATGGGGCTTTAGCAAAAGCTACTATTAATATGAAATGTTTTAGTAGAAATCAACTAGCATTAATGGATGCTTTATATATGCGTCCTGGTTATAATTGTTTATTAGAATTTGGTTGGTCTTCTTGGTTACATAATGAAACTAAAAAAGTTACCACATTTAATCAATTTCAATCCCCAGCCTTAGAACATCTTCTTTTAAAAGATCAAACTGCTGAAGGTACAAACCCATCAAATTTTGAAATTCCTTTTTTAATACAACAAGAAAGAATTAAAACTTATGGAAATTATGAAGGGGTATTTGGTAAAATAACTAATTTTAATTGGACTTTTAATCCAGATGGTAGTTATTCATGTCAAACCATTCTAACAGGAATGGGTGGAGTAATAGAATCATTAAAGATAAATGGGGCTGCTTTTACAAAAGATGAAATTAAAAAAAGATTAAATAGAATCACAGTAGCAGGAGATCAAGATGGAAATGATGTTACAGAAGAAATTGTCGGAGAAAGTGTAAAAGAACAAAGAGCTAAGATAATGGACGATCTTAGATCCGTAACAGAATTAACAAATAAATTAGTTAAAATTAAAGAAAGTTATAAGAAGGTTGGAGCAATGGGTAGTTTAAAAGGCAACACAAACCCGAAATTCATGACTAAAAGTTTAGAAGGTTTTGCAGATCCCCAAGATAACTTTAAAAAAAAGAAACTAACTATTAAAAATGCCCTTATAGGAATTGCTAATATTACTTCTGATAAGGAAGACGCTTCTAACCCTCAATTATTTCTAAGTTTTGGATATTTTTTAGCATTAATTCAAAATGAGTTTTTAATATATAATGAGAAAGGTGATCCTTATTTTACATTTGATATGGATTTTAATAATCTACCAGAAGATGATAATTATATTTTAAACCTCCCGGGACAATTTTCAGCAAATCCTAATATATGTTGGACACCCTATACTGGTGTACCTATTTTTGAAGATCAAAAAACAAGTCTTACAACCGCATTTAGAGTTGAATTTGATATGGGTGAAACTGCCATGGGTAAAGCTTTTGAAAAAATAAATAAAGATTTTCTTGTAGATAGTGGAGAAAGCCAATTTTTAGGCAGATTAGCTTATGTATATTTAAATTATGATTATATTATAGATTGTATAGAAAAAACTGATAAAAATAAGGATGATAATTCTATGGCGTTATTACCTTTTTTAAAATCAATACTTTCTGGTATATGTAAATCCAGAGGAGGATTAAATAGTATTGCTATTCATGAAGATATAAATACAAATACAATAAAATTTATAGAAGAAGTACCTCAAAATTGGAAAAATGAAATTCCACCAAAATCAGAAGCAGATAGATTTTGTAAAATTAATACTTTTGGGGTTAAAAATAAAGTTGAAGGGAGTATAGTTAGAAAGATAGAATTAAACGGTACAATTTCAAGTGATTTTGCTAATATGATTACTATAGGAGCTCAAAGTAATGGTAATAAAGTAAATGAAAATTCAGTAGCATTCTCTAAATTTAACAAAGGTTTAATTGATCGAACTTTTAAAGAAAAATTTACTGATAAGGATGAAGTAACCTCTACAGTTCCCCCAGATAAAAAAGAATTAGATACTTTAAAGTCTATATGGAATGATCAAATGAATAAACAACCCTATACAGATGCAAATGGAGCAATTAGTTTATGGAATCAGTTATTTAATGATGGGAAATGGAATATTGGCAATGTAACAACTATACAAAATTCCAATATAACTTTTGTTAGTTTATTACAAGGAAGATTAGCCTCAAATAATCAAATTACATCTCCTTCATTTCTTCCTTTTAAATTATCACTAGATATAGATGGAATATCAGGAATTAAATTATACCAAAAATTTAATGTTGATGATAATGTATTACCTCCATCTTATGAACCAGACACTGTAGACTTACAGATTTCATCAGCAGACCACACAGTTAGCTCTACAGATTGGATAACAAAAATTACAACCCAATCTGTACCAAGAAGTAAAGAAACTGTAGAAACAGAAGTTCAAAGCCTAACAGGCCAAAAACAAAGTACAGTAGCAACAAATCAAGAAAATGTACCAACAGTACCAGATGGAACTGTTACTATAACTTCTGGATTTCCTTTAGGAGATATTTATTACCCTCAAGTAACACCTAAAACTCAAATTTATATTCATCATACAGCCGGGGGTCAAAATATTGAACGAGAAATTGGATTTTGGAATGAGGGAACAGAACATATTTCTACTCATTATATAGCAAATAATAGTGGGTTAGCAGAACAATTATATGTTGATGAGTATTGGGCTAATCATTTAGGTGTTAAAGGTGCAACATTTAAAAAATTAGGTCTTAATTATATAAATTTAAATAAAAAAAGTTTAGGAATTGAGTTATCTTCTTATGGAGGGTTAGACGTTGTAGATGGGGGATATAAAACTATATGGGGTCAAATATTACCTGAATCATCAGTAGCCCGACCTGTAAATGATAAAGGAGAAGTAATTACATATAAGGGATATGCATATTATGAAAAATATTCTAATGCTCAAATAGCTAGTCTTAAAAGTGTAGTACAAGGATGGATGAGTAAATATAATATTCCGTTTATATATGATTATGATGTATTATTTAACCCATCAAGTTTAAGTAAAAAAGCACTAAAAGGAGAAAAAGGTGTTTATACTCATAATTCTGTTAGGCTTGGCAAACAAGATGTTTCCCCACAAAAAGATCTAATTGCCATGCTTAAATCTATAGCTACAGGCAGCAGCTCAACAACAACATTT
>Ga0209634_1003556_pt1 | contig 10472 bp, 13 predicted proteins | sample LinPmetageLP40_FD_184043 | JGI IMG/M metagenome (GOLD analysis project Ga0209634, IMG submission 184043) | Marine viral communities from the Pacific Ocean - LP-40 (SPAdes) (version 2) | ecosystem: Environmental > Aquatic > Marine > Oceanic | place: Pacific Ocean | collected 2010-08-26 | reverse complement strand
CTTAAAAGGCGGTTTTAGGGCCGCACTTTTCAACACCTGGGATGTTGTCCACCTTATCGCCCATTAAGGCTAGATAGTCGATGATTTGATCAGGGCGAACACCAAACTTCTCGGATACACCCGGCACATCCATAAAGGTGTCCGTCATGGTATTCATTAAGGTGACGTGGTCGGTGACCAGCTGGGCCATATCCTTATCACCGGTGGAAATAATGGTCTCAATGCCTTTTTGGCTGGCCTCAAGCGCCAGAGTACCAATCACATCGTCTGCTTCGACACCGTCAATGACCAAGAGCGGTAAACCCATGGCCTTAATAATGTCGTGAATAGGTTGAATCTGTACGCGCAAATCATCAGGCATGGGTGGGCGGTTCGCCTTGTATTCACTGTATAGGTCGTTGCGAAAGGTTTTACCCTTGGCATCAAATACCACCACGATTTTTGAGTCGGTGTAGTCTTTTTGCAGTTTACGGATCATGCTGATGACGCCACGAATGGCATTGGTAGGGAAACCACTGGAAGTGTTCATCTCACGAATGGCATGGAATGCGCGAAATAAATAAGATGATCCGTCAACCAATATGACTTTTTGTGCGTTGGATTCTGTCATGGGGCTATTCTTTTATGAGGCGGTAGCCGTACAATGGCTATAAATGTTCAATTTGTCGGTGAGTTTACCATGAAATCTGTTCTATCTTGGCTAATATTAAGCCTGCTGTTTGCCAGTCCTCTTAGCTTTGCGGCCGATGCTATTGAGCCATCCATCGTGATTCGTCACAGTGAAGATAAAACCTTTTACGAGTACACCCTAAACGGTGAAGTGCAAGAGATCAAAGTGGTACCAAAAGTGGGCGAACCCTACTATCTGATTCCCATGGGCCAAGACAACGAGGACTTTAAGCGTCAAACCCAGTCTAAATTAGTGGTGCCTAAGTGGGTAATTTTCCGCTGGTAATTTTTCTTTAATAAACGAAGTAGCAGTATGTCCGTTTACACCCAGCTTGATCATAAGCAGTTCGATTCTATATTAAGCCAATACAACCTTGGTCGCCTGCATGCCTTCGAGGGCATTGCAGCGGGCATCGAAAATACCAACTATAAAATCACTCTTAATACATCGGATGGCCAAGCGCCTTATTTCTTAACGATTTTTGAGCAACTGCATAAACAAGAGTTGAACTTTTTTATTCCTTTCTTGGCCCATTTAAAAACACAGGGCTGTGCGTTGCCAGCCCCTAAAGCCAATATGAATGGTGAGTTTTTATTTCAAGTGGGGGAAAAATGGGGGGTTATTTTTGAATGTTTAAGCGGCCATCATCTTGATGCAATTAATACCAGCCACGCCCAAGCTATAGGAAAAGAACTGGCTCGTATTCATCAAAGTGCTCAAAGTTTTGCGCAAGCGCCTGCTAATCCACGTGGTTTTTATTGGCTACAAAAACAAGCCAGTTGCGATTCCCTTGAGATTTCAGATGACGATCGCAGCCTGCTACAATCACACTTAAAAACCATGCAGCACTTGTGGCAAAAATGGAATGGTCATCCTCAGCTTACAAAAAGCTTCATTCATGGCGACTTATTTTTGGATAATTGTTTGTTCTTAGACAACGGCAATTTAAGCGGCGTGATTGATTTTTATGCCGGCGGCTTTGACTATTGCATTTACGATATTGCAATCTGCATCATGGCTTGGGCTAAAAAAGACGATGCCACCATTGAACCTGCAATTTCTGATGCCATTGTACAAGGCTACGAGAGTGTCAGGGTGTTAACTGAAGACGAAAAACAATACTTGCCGGATTTTTTAAGATTAGCGGTACTGCGTTTTTGGGTATCGCGCTTAATTGCTAAAACCCAGCAGCAAGGTGCAGCGTTAACCACGGTTAAAAATCCTGATGATATGAAAAGTATGATTAATAATCTATCAAGGGTATAACTTGATTTTAAATACTGTAACGCCAATAAAAACACCCTTTTCGCATATATATAACACATGTGAAAAGACCTCATTTCTGACGTATTTTAATAATTACTTTATTCTATCAGAATTACAATGGGAATACGGTTACGGTGATTTAACTCTTGATAATATTCCATCTACATTACAACCAAAATTAACGTTAGAGTTTAATAGTTTAATTGTCTCTTTTATTACATCATTTCTTCAAAATAATGCCGTTACATTTAAAGAAGGGAAAGTTCACTTTTTTAATCATAATATAGCTGTCATCTTATTGGATTTTGAAATCGATGAAGAAAATTTTATATCTACTATCGATTCTGAGTTTGATCATAAATTAAGCGGATTACTTGAAAATATATATACTTTAACGCTTGAGAAACCTTTAAATCTATTACAAAAAACCCCTTATACATGCTTAAACATCGATATGGATGAACAAAAAAAGAATCATATCAATTTCATGATTAACAAGCCTGTTTTATGGACTGCACGTTATTTAATATTACCAGATAAATATAAGTCTAATCATAACTTGCTTAGCTGGGCTTCTATAGATGAAATCAATTGCGAAGGCATAAAGAATTTTAATTTTTTCATTAGTTCAGGTAATGGCTTAATTTTCACTAGTGATATTTATTATTTTTTAAATGATTTCAAAAAAACGATTATTCTCCCCCAATTTTATTATGCATTTCTTAACAACTATAATGATTATTTTGAAACAGCATTAAAACGTTTCAATTCTTTAAATAAAAAGATGTTTTCGCCAAAAAGAAGTGTTGATAAATTATTAAATAAAACTCAAGAAAAAATTGAAAATCAAGAGTACCTTGCTTTATCTATTAGCGATGCAATTCGTGGAACACAAGGTGTTCGTTCAATTTTGTTGCAGCATATTTTTAAGAATTGGAATTTAAAAGAGCTAGAAGAAGACAGCGCTAAAAAAACCAGCTTTCTATATAAGAAACTTGATACATGGATGAAAAAAATTATCCAAATGCAAAATCGAACTGTAGAAGTCGTACTCTCTCTAATGGGCGGTATTGCTTTAGTTGATTTTATTCTTAATTTACTTGTTAGTGCCCCTGTATTAAAAAATAGAACCATTGAATCATATAGCATCATTCAATTCTTTAACAAAACAACAGCAGATATGGCTATTTATACTTCTTCGAGCTTACTATTTTTAGCCTTGATTTATATATATTTTAAAAGGAAGTAGTATGAATACGGACAAACGCACTATATTTTTATGCTCTGCCACTGTCCCAACCAACCAATATGAAGACATTAAAACATTTTTAGGTTGTGAATTAAGTAAAGTATTTGGTGGCGCCACCATTTATAAAGGCAACGGATTTTGGAGCGAAAATGGAGAAGATAATCTAGAACGTTACTCTGACAATATAGAGCAGAGAACCGTTCTAATTACCCATTTATCTGTCATAACCGATTTAGAAGAAAGAGCATTACAAACACTAAAATCAACCTTCAAAAAAATTAATGAAGCATTTAATTTAAATAATACTCATATTCACGTTGAGAAAATTTCAAGCCTTGCTCGCCATATCTCCATTTAAGCAAATCATAAACTTCTGCTGTAAGTAAGCATAAAATTCTAAAAATTGGCCATCTTTGACGGCGTAGGATGACGCCAACGGGTCAATTAAAATCACGGGCACATTTGTACCTTGTTGTAATTTATCGACGATACTGGCTTTAAATTGAGGTTCTACAAATAAACACGCCACATTGCCTTGCTCAAGCAATTGGCGAACCTGTAATAAATGACGGGTACCAATTGGTTGCTCAGGGTGAACCGCTAACACCGCCGTCTGGTTAAGCTCAAAGTGTTCAACCCAATAATGGAACGCATCATGAAAGCTGATAAAACCTTTTGTTTGGCCTGTTAACGCCTTGCTCGCTTGCTGCTGCCAATTGTCTAGGCTCTGTAAAAATTCTTGAGGTTCAGGCAAGCCCATTTGGGTTTGCACTAACGCCAATATGTTTTTGATCATGCTAGGGTTTAACCAAATGTGAGGGTCTTGATCACCATGGTTGTGGGCATCGTGATCTTCATGCTCGTCTTGATCAAGCTCTGCGCGCTCATCAAATAAGATAGAAAGATCAAGTACTTGCTCATTGCGCTTGAGTGACTTGCTCAGGTAAGGCTCCATGTCCGAACCCAGCCAAACCACATGCTGAGCTTTTGCAATAACCCCACGGTGACTGGGCTTTAAAGCAAAGTCATGGGGGGATTGATTGGCTTGCATCAAGGTATCCACTTCAAGCTCAGGCCATGCACTTTTGATTAATAGAGCAACAGGATGAATGGTTACCAGTACTTGTGTCGCAGAGGGGGTGGAGGATGCCCATGCACTTGATGCACACAAAAGCGCCATTACCATCAAGCCAATCTTTATATTCTGCATGGTGCTCACCTATATTTTTACCGCGTTTGAAGGGGCGGTATGATACCCTATGGGCCGTTTATTTGGCGTAAAAAGTGTGAAGGAAAGCCTCTGGCATGAATGACTATTTAATCAAACTGCGCAATGTCAGTTTTGTTCGCCAAGGCCGTGCCATCTTAAAAGAGGTTAACCTTGAGATTAACCGTGGTGAGATCGTCACCTTAATTGGCCCCAATGGCGCAGGCAAAAGCTCACTGCTAAAGCTTGCTCTGGGTTTAGAGACCATCAGCAGCGGCCAACGCATGAGTTTACCGGGCTTGCGCATCGGCTATATGCCACAAAAAATGAGTCTACCTGAAACCCTCCCCTTGAGTGTTAAACACTTTTTAGAACTGGCCAAACGCTACCATAAAAGCGAGTTGATGCAGGTTTGTGAACGCCTTGGCATCATTGATCTGCTCAAGCGCCCCATGCAAAAACTCTCTGGCGGAGAACTGCAGCGTGTCCTGCTGGCGCGCGCATTATTATCAAAACCTGAATTATTGGTATTAGATGAACCCGTACAGGGCTTAGATGTCAGCGGCCAAGCAGAGTTGTACCATTTAATTAGCGACCTAAAAGACGAACTCAACTGCGGTGTATTAATGGTCAGCCATGACCTTCACCTTGTGATGGCCGCCACCAATAAAGTAATTTGTTTGAATGGCCACATCTGTTGTGAGGGTCACCCTCAAGCGGTGCAAAACGACCCGAGTTACTTAGAGCTCTTTGGGCGCTCTATGCCGGCTCACCTTGTGCCTTATACCCATCACCATGACCACACCCATGGCGAACACTGCAATCATGATCACTCACATGGCCATGATTCACATGACACACATTCATACAGCCATGACACGCACTCAGACAAGGGGGCACAATAATATGATGTGGTTATTAGATTCATTATTGGCCGGCTGGTTATTGAGCCTTATGAGCGGCCCCTTGGGTAGCTTCATTGTTTGGCGCCGCATGGCCTACTTTGGCGACACCCTTGCCCATAGTGCGCTATTGGGGATCACATTAGGGTTTATGTTTGATGTGCAATTAAATATAGCCATCGTGTTGTGTGCGGTATTTGTGGCCTTGATTCTGGCCAGCCTTCAGCGTCAGCACTTTATTCCCAGCGATACCTTATTGGGCCTCATGGCTCACACTACTTTAGCCGCTGGCTTGGTCACGCTCAGCCTTGTGGATAGTGTGCGCATCGATATAAATGCGTATTTATTTGGTGACTTACTGGCGGTAAATCGCCAAGACTTAATCACATTAGCCATCGGCAGTGCACTGGTATTACTGGTGCTTTCGCGTATGTGGAAAGGATTACTGGCCGCCAGTGTGTCAGAAGAATTAGCCCAGGTTGAAGGTTATCAAGTAGCACGATTACGCTTGTTGTTCATGGTGTTATTGGCCGTGGTCATTGCCGGCGCGATGAAATTGGTGGGCGTATTATTAATTACTGCGCTGCTGATTATTCCAGCCGCCGCTGCCCGGCCTTTAAGTCAGGGACCTAAACAAATGGCCGCCTTAGCGACCATTATTAGCATGCTGGCTGTTGCCATGGGCTTGGGGTTATCCTACTTCTTCGACACCCCAGCTGGTCCGAGCATTGTATTAACCAGCGCATTGTTCTTTTTGTTAAGCCAAAGTGGTTACCGATTAATCAGACCATCTTAATTCAAGGCACTAAATAAGGCTGTTTAGGTAATCACTCATTTCTTCGGGGTTTAACGGGGCAGTAAAAAAGCCCTGATATTCCCCTTCCGGATTCACCAGCACCACCTGTGAGCTGTGGTCCATCAAGTAGCTTTCACCATAAGGCTGCTTTTGAAAAAAGATATGCAGCTGGCGCGCGAATACTTCGATGCTATTAATGTCACCACTCCAAGCTTGAAACTTCGGATTAAAGTATTCGATATAGGTTTTTAGCTGTTTCGGGTTATCTCGCTCAGGGTCCACTGAAACCAAGACCACTTGCAATTCATCACTGGTCACCTTACTGGCCACGCGGTTCAGCTCAGCTAACGTAGTGGGGCAGACATCTGGACAATACGTATAACCAAAAAATACCAAGCTCCATTTACCCAGTAAGTTTTGCTCATGAATGGTGTTCGCATTTTGGTCATACAGGTTCACATCGCTGAGCTTAATGCTCTGGGGGAGTGGTTGATAACTTTCCGGCATGGGCTCACTGCACCCGCTTAAGGTGACAAATAAACCAAACAAGACAATCAATAGGGGCTGTCGCATAATGTTCTCCATTGTATCGTCACATCATGCCAATAACCGTTGAAGATATGTAGCGCTTTTTTGCGCCTATCTTGCTGGTGCGTTATGAATCAAAACAGTGAGCCCCTTTGAATACACCCAGCAATATCCACAAGCAGCTTTGGCATCTGGCCATACCGGTTATGCTATCTAACATCTCCGTGCCTCTTTTGGGCTTGGTGGATACGGCAATACTGGGTCATCTTGATGATAGTCGTTACCTAGCGGCTGTGGCCATGGGCACTAGTTTATTTACCTTTGTATTTTGGAGCTTTGCCTTCTTACGCATGGGCACCACCGCCATGGTGGCAAAGCATTATCAAAGCCCAGTACAACTTAACGGCGTATTACAAAGTGCCACTATTTTAGCGGTGGCCATCGGTTTGCTGCTTTTTATTGCGGCTGGGCCCTTGATTCAGTTGATGCTCAACCTTGTGGACGCGGTGCCTGACATCACGCCCTTAAGTGAGCGTTATCTTGGCATTCGATTTTATTTTGCCCCCATCAGCTTATTAAATTATGTGGCCCTTGATTCAGTTGATGCTCAACCTTGTGGACGCGGTGCCTGACATCACGCCCTTAAGTGAGCGTTATCTTGGCATTCGATTTTATTTTGCCCCCATCAGCTTATTAAATTATGTGGCCCTGGGTTACTTGATCGGCCTTGGTCATACGCGCATCACATTAATTATTTTAGTCACCACCAATATCATTAATGGCACATTAAATTATGTTTTTGTTTATGCTTTGCATCTCAATAGTGAAGGGGTGGCGTATGCCAGTAGCATTGCAGAGTCCATTCAACTATTAATGGCCATTTATTTTATTAAACCCCAATTATGGGCTCGTGATTCATGGGCCTTTGCTAAGACCTTTTTTAAAGGTTTTTTACACCTCAATGTTCAGCTATTTATTCGTACTTTTTTCCTACTTTTTACCTTTGCATTTTTCATGAGTAAGGGGGCTCAGCACAGCGCAGCATTACTCAGCGCCAATGCGATTTTAATTAATTTACTGATGTTTATTAGTAATGCTCTGGATGGTTTTGCGATTGCTTCTGAGTCATTGGTAGGCAAGGCATTGGCCGATAAAAAAATACAGCGCATTCGTCAGGTTATACAAGCAAGTGGTTTTTGGTCATTGATGTTTGCTATAGGGTTTTCATTCACATTATGGATAGCCAACGGGCCTATTTTAGCCATGCTTACCAGCCAAGAAGACGTGTTGCATATTCTTGACCAGCTACACTACTGGTTGATCTTTTTGCCCTTGGCTGGATTTGCCTGCTATTGGCTAGATGGTATATTCATTGGCTTAGCCGCAGGTAAAGCCATGCGTGACAGCGTGTTATTTGCCTTGTTTGGTTTGTTTTTACCTTTGCAGTTTTTCTTTAATGACTGGCACCTTCATGGCTTGTGGTTGGCGCTTTTTGCCTTCCTGATTGGACGAGCCGCCTGGCAGCTTTTGGCACTTCCTAAAATAATGCAACGTAATGCCAATCCGCTCACACAATGAGCGTGTCATGCCCTGATTTCTGGCGCTCTGGTTATTTTCGACTATTCTTACTTGCATCATCTAAGTGCTAACAATAAAAACGCATTAAAGTCTTTTTTTTATGGGTTTATCTTCTAATAACCAGACGATTGTACATTGTGGTTTAGACACTTTTTTCGTACCTTAAATGCGCAAATCGAGAATAATAAAAATAACAAAAAACGATAATAACAATTAAAAATAATCAGCAAATTAGGCTGCAAAAAAAGCCATGTGTTTGCAAGGAGACAAGAATGCGAGTTGGCACGTTACGCTCCATTATTAGCAACGCCTTTTATCATGAAGAACGGACACACTGCCTTGAACGCCACTTAAAGTTTCATATCGAAACCTTACCTGATCGTTTAAAAATCGAAAAAGATAATGAATTAGAATCACTCAAGCATTTTGCTATGGAATACATTCATCATGTACCGGAATTCCTAGACGCTCTAAAAGAAGCTTCACAACAAGCCGGCATTGAAGATCATGTTTTTCCTTTTTTACGCATCGCTGAAGAATATTTTATTTCACCACCGCGTTTACCTAATCACCACATTGGTTTAATGGCCATGATGGATGAAGCGTATTTAGCCCATCGTTTATTTGAAGAATTAAACGATCGCTACATAAGCCGAGTTGGTATGCCGCTTATTCCATGGGATATGACTCTTGCCAATGTAGTGGCACATCAATTAGTGGGGGAGGAGTTAGCTAATCGTCTAGATTCAATTGTTTATAATACGGTGAATGAAATGATGGATGCCGAACGCCATTATGAAAGCGATGGCTTTAAAGCTTTTGTTGAAAAAGAAAAAGGCAATACCACATCCATTTGGCAAGAATGGCCTTGCATGGGGAAAGCCTCGGGGATTGATTGGGCGCTCACTTAGTGAAAAGGACGTAAAAAAGAGCAAAAACATTTATCAATAAAAAAGCGGCATAGCCGCTTTTTTTATCTTTTAAATTTACTCTTTCATACGAATACGTTCAAAACTTGCGAATCTTGGTAGGCCACTTTCAGTGAAACCTTGATGAGAAAACGTAATTTCACTGCCAATAGGCGGTGGTGATTGTCGCTCTTTATCTGAAAAACCGGTGCCTATTTTAAACATCTTTCCGTTTTCTAATTCTACCCAAACCGCACCCAACATATTTTCATATTTACCACGACCTGCTTGATACGCAATGACTCGCGCTTCACTATCTTGTCGTATTTTTAATTTTAATAAATGATCACTACGACCCGATTGATAAATGCTTTTTGGTGTCCGTAACATTAAACCTTCGCCACCTTGCTGCACGATATTATCTAAGGCTTTTTCAATAGCAGGTAAGCTTTCAAGTTTGGTTTGTTTCACCCATTGAATATGCGATGCAGGATTATTCTCTAAAAGTGTTTTAAGTGCTTTTTGGCGTTCTTCAAATGGTGCCGTACTTAGAGGTAAATCAAACACCTGGTAACTTATTTTTTGCCATTGGATGTCATCCGGTATTTGATCCAATACAATCTTGGTTACCGTCTGGTACCCGCCACGGCCTGCCCACAACTCACCATCTAATGGCTGTGAAGGCAACTGATCAGTAAACCAGACAGGAGCCTTAATGGGTTTGGCATTACGCGTTAATAATTGCTTACCGTCCCAATAACAGCGAATGCCATCAAACTTTTCACTGCTCCAATAAGCGGTGCCTAGCATGACGCCATTAAAGTGTTTAGCTAAAACTAGGGGGGTAATATGCTCTTTTGCATAAAGGATACTTGGTAATAATATGCACATTACCAAGCACGTAATAATGAGTGCTTGTGACATGGTTCTTCCTGAACACGAATAAAACTTCCGAAGCTCGCACCATAACAAACACCCACTGGATTAGAATAGGTTAATGGTATGAAGTGGCCATTTTAAACACCCCGTCACAGGAAAAGTGCCAAGTGCGCCCTATTGAGGCTCATTGAGGTAATTGTTTTTCAATTTCACATAATTACTAGCGGTGTATTTGAAGTAGCTCAATTCTTTTTCGTTGAGTTCACGGATGGCTTTGGCGGGACGACCCACGTAAAGGGATCCACTTTTTAACACTTTACCCGGCGGCACCAATGACCCAGCTCCAAGAACAACTTGGTCTTCAATCACTGCACCATCCATCACCATAGCCTGCATACCAATGAGTACCTCATTGCCTATGGAGCAGCCATGCAACATGGCCATATGCCCCACGGTCACATCATCGCCAAGCGTTAATGGATAACCGCC
>Ga0209634_1003555_pt1 | contig 10474 bp, 24 predicted proteins | sample LinPmetageLP40_FD_184043 | JGI IMG/M metagenome (GOLD analysis project Ga0209634, IMG submission 184043) | Marine viral communities from the Pacific Ocean - LP-40 (SPAdes) (version 2) | ecosystem: Environmental > Aquatic > Marine > Oceanic | place: Pacific Ocean | collected 2010-08-26 | reverse complement strand
ATCTACGAACCTTGCGTAGTCGTTAAATTTTTGTTGGTCTGTCATGTCTGTCCTTAATGTGTCTGGTTGTTCTTTTTGTACCACTTAGCTAACCAAGTGTCTATCTGTAATTCAGTCCAATTACTTGGAAAGTATACTGATAAGTAAGGTCTATCTTGTAATACGACTCTCATAGTCGGCATAGTCCTCGTTCCACCAATGTGGTTTGTCTCTGTATTTCCAGCTTGCAAAGGTAGCTTTATCTAAGTGGTAATAGTCGCGATAAGATTGAATAGGATTACTATAGTCCTTTAGCTCTTCTGGCATAGCTAAACCGAATTCTGTAAAGCTAATGCTTTGCATGTTTACTGGGTCTGGTAATTTATTTACTACTTCGTGTATGGACTTATGTTCTTTGCCATATCTATATCTATACTCATCATTCAAAGCATTACCATAGCAATGTGTCCACTCGTGATTATCTAATGATGAACGAGCCCAAATAGTACATGGGTGGTTATACATCATAGGTAGATAAGGTGTGATTGGTCTTTCTGCTGGGGGTAGATGTTTTATCTTTGCTTTTTCTTCATTAAGCACATCTCGTTCTTCTTTGTTGAGTGCACGAGGTATAAAGCCTAAGAACTTGTCAATCCATATGCTAGTGCATAGTATTTGAGCAACTTCTAGTGGCATCTTAACAATATGTTTGTCAACATGAGCTTCTGCGCATTTGTCTAAATCTTCGTCTAAGTAAAATAAATTCATACAACTATTATACAAAATTTTGAGTGCTATGTCAAGTATTATTTTTTGCTTCTTCTATAAAGTTGGGTTGTGTGAAAAAGATTCCGAGAGTAAATCTATATTGTGGAGCTATATGAGATGTCGGTCTTATACTATGAGGCGTAGTGCCATCAAAAAGTATTGAGCGATTTTGCTTGTATAAAACACTTTTTGTAGCTTCTTCCATTGCGTCATCATAAAATATAGTCTCTCCATAGTATTCATTTTTCCAATCTGGATTTATATCGTACACAAGAACTGTGCTACCCCCATGAGTATGAGGGAATTGAATTGAAGAAGGAAAAGATAGATTAATAGTAGCAGTTTCAAACTTCAATCCCTCTAGTCTATCCATGAGATTAGTATTAATCATGCTACCCATGAAGTCTATCTTGTTCCATTCTTTTTGTGTCATAGTATGGTGAAGGCAAGGATATTGGCGAGTTTCAAAAGTTGATACATCGCCCCACCCTATTTGATAATCTGTAGAAGCACAGAACATATATAACTGTTCTCTAGTATCTTCCATTACTGTATTATCAAAAACTTCTACCATTTACTACTTACTATTAATTTTGTCTTTCGCTGTTCCAGCATATAGACCGAACCAAGCTGCGCCTGCTCCTACTACTACTGAAATCAACCCTGACTGTTCAAATGTTGGTTCTGGAAGTTCCATGAACCAAATTGTGCATTTATATAATAATATAATATACACAGATAAAAACGCTCTAGGAAATATTCTCCATGCGTCTATCATATTGGATAGCCATATCCATTTTTGCCATGGATTATCTGGCTCTTTATCGTTCTCTAGCTCCATTATTTTTGCTTTGAGTTCTCCGATTTCAGATACCATTGCCATGAATTTATTAAGGTCAATCTCGACCTCGTTGCGACTCATGTCGCCTTGAAATTGTTCACTAGGTTGTGCCATTTCTATTTCCTATTTCTAAGTTTCCTTAGCCTTGGGTTGAGTCTCGCAACCACTTATACTCATCGCCCTCCAAATCTATAGGAGAGACTGATGTTGCATGAACATGCTTAGTATTTTCTTTGAATTTCCCTTCTTGAACTGCATCTAATATCCAGTCAGCAGGGTCATCATTAATTTTATTTTGGGTAAATACAATCTCTACTTTATATCCTATTAAGTTTTTTGCCATTTCTTTTTTCCTTTGTTTCTTTTCATTACTAGCATGCATAGCTTTAACCCAACCATCGCTGTTTTTTTGCCACCTTTTGTCATTTACCACAATATTCACAAGTTCCTTTCAGACCTAGTAATCTTCTTTCTGTGTCCTCTTTTTGCTTTTCTGTAATCAATTCATTGATTCGTCTATAAGCAGCACTTAATTGTTTTTGCATACTAGCAATCTCATTCTTGAGCATATGAATTTCATCTATTATCATATTTGTTTAATACCTAACACAAAGTTTTCTGCGCAGTCTTCTGACCAGCTTTCACTTTTTGTAGGATAATACTCTAAAAATCCTGGCTTATCACCATTCTTCATATAAACTCCCCAAGAGTCATTAATTCTGTGTCTTACTACATGAGCTACTTTACTGCCTTCAGTATAAGTAGAGTATATTCTATATTCATTAGTGTCTTGCATTGTTTTGTTCCTTATATAATGTGAAGGCTTCAGCCACATACTCATCTATAGTCATGTTTCGCTTCTCTGCATCTGCTGTTATAGCGTCCCACATTTCTTGTGAGATAGAATATTCTTTACCTTCGAATTTAATTACCACTGCTAAAGAGGTCAGCTTCTGCTTGCCTTCTGCGTGTTAATCCTTCTAGTACTTTGCCTCCAGCTTTGTTCCATCTCATTATTTGAGCTGGTACATTTACCATGTCATTGGCATTTATTACTTTTAGCATTGTTGATGCTTGAAAGTTAGATGAGCCTAAATTATAAACCCAAGATACTAACGCATCAAATTGATTTTGTGATAGAGGTACTGTGACTAATGTATTTACATAATTTTCATACTCTACCAACTCTTCCATTAGCATATCATTAGCTGTATCTTCTGATATTACCATTCCTTCTTGCACACTTTTAGTATGCCCATAGCCTATTGTCCATACGCCTGCAGCGCATTTATAAGCATTTAATTCTAAGCCTTCGAATGTTTTTATTAACTCTAAGCCTTGTATTCCTAATTTCATATTTGTCCTATATGTAGAAGCTTTCGCCACAGCCGCAGCGTCCACTCTCTTGATTATTTGTGATAACAAACTCCTCATTAAGTCCATTAACCACCCAATCCAATTCTGCATCTGTTAGATACTCCTTACTGTATATATCAATTACTAATATATCTTGATATATCACATCAGTTAAGTCAGGACTCTCGGCATAACTTAACTCATATGTATATCCTCCACAGCCGCCACCTGTGACTTTAAGGCGAGCGCCCCAAGCAGAACTTGAGGCGACTCTCTGTTTTAACATTGTTAAGGCTTTACCTGTTATTTTCATAGTAATGGTAGCATCGCTAGATACATTGTTCCAAAACATACAGTAAACATAATAATTACCTCACATAATGCCCCATCAGGGCAATAGTTATCTTTAACTTTCCGAATCGCTTGCAAAAGTGCATAACGATTAAGAAATCGTTTTGCATATTGCATTAGTCTCTCCTAGCCTATTTTAATCGTCTTAGGCTTCTCTTCGTCAGGTGTGTTGACCTGAAGGTTAATAACTAACATACCATTTTTGAATCCCGCGTTGGCTATCTCTACCCAATCGCCCAAAGTGAAAATTCTGCTAAAGGTTTTACCACTAAGTCCTTTATGGACATAGCTTTCTTCACCAGAATCAAGACCTTGCTTTTCTGTTCCTTCTATAGTAAGTTTATTCTTGTGTTGCTTGATGTCGATATCATCTTTTGACCAACCTGGCAGAGCCATCTCAATACGGTAGCCCGTATCTCCAACTGCTACTAAGTTGTATCTTGGATAGTTAGTAAGAGGTGAACTCTCATTTCTCCTTGTTAATTCCTTATTCAAGCGATCGAACCCGACAAATAATTTGTCAAAGTCGTTAAAGTTTAATGCTGATAATCCAGTCATTGGTTTTCTCCTATTTGCGTCCTTGCGGCACGCTCTGTGAGACCCTTTCGGCATCTCGGTTATTATAATTATATGTCTAACAAAACCCGACCACTGGTGGAAAGTGGTGCTCCTGCCTCAAAACCCTCGGAATGATTAATTCCTACTCGTGCCAGACATATGAGGGGTTTTGATTTGGAAGTCCCCACAACTCCGCATAAATTAACATAAATTATTTAAAATTTATACTACTATTATAACAAAAATTACCACCCTTGTCAAGAATTAAATTTCAGTCCTCATCAAAGTCTATCTGCCCATCGGCTTTCAGATAATCTAGTGTACTACTAATACCCTGCTTCTTACCTAATTGATAAAAGATGTGTCCACTAGCACATGCTGTGAATATTAAAAATGTTATTTGCCAATCCATTCCACATCTCCTCTAGGGATTACTTGATATGCACCCTTGTTATATGCAGGGGCTACTGTAAATTTCTTACTTTCTTCAACCTTCCAAGAATTATCTTCGTTTTTATACTTAGTTTTAGTACTATGTATCATACTAGGTATTTTTGTGGTTGTATCTGGCGTCTTAAATTTTTTAGTTTCTTGTGCTACAAAGTTTGGCTTTTTAGCTTTCTTCCATGCGTTTGTTTTTCTTTTGCGTCCGCTTGGTGAATAACGCATACTACAATTTATAATCATAAAAATTCCTTATATTATTTTAATATAGATATATTATACACTTTTTCAGTAGCCAAGTCAAGAAAAATATAAAGGGTTGCTGAAAATAGTTCTTGACTTTGGAACTTAATTTTGGTATAATAGTTGTATGGAAAAAACTAATAGATGGACTGATAAGCAAGTCAAACAACTGAAAAAGCATTACGGACACATGGAACTCATGGATATTGCCCATATGCTAGGAAAAACACCATCAGCGGTTACGAGTAAAGTACACTATCTTCGCAAGAGAGGTTGGACTTTCGACTCAAAAACTATTAGTCGAAAAGAGTTCGCACGCCAGTGCAACGAAATATATGGCGACAACATGCCAGACCTTATATGAAAAGAACTCCAAGCGCCCCAAATTATAACTTCGACAGATTACTTCGTAATTTTCGGAATAAGACAAAGCGTGATGGTAAGATAGAAAAACTCAAAGAGAAGACATACTACGAAAAGCCAGCTCAACGAAAGCAACGGCTAAAGAACGCAGCTATCCGCAGAGAAGCAAAGCGCAACCGTGATGAAATGTTAAGACCTCAGAGAGGCTTCGTCTCCAAATCCAGAAAAAGATAACTATCTACTTCTAAAATAAACTTTTTTGCGTTAGATAAAACCTTCCCAGAGCATACAATCAATGACATGCTCAAAAATATACATTGCTATTTTGTTAAAGTTATGGTATAATATATACATAATTGATAATAACACTGCTAACTAATATTCATTCAATTCAACAAAACCTAATAAAAGAGCATTACCTGAGAAGGTTTTTATCGGGAGCGTAAGCGGGAGATAAAAATAATCTCGAAGCTAATGTCTCATTATTATTGTTGTTTCTAATGCGATTAAAGCAACTAATTAATTCACGATACGAACTTCACTTAAGTGGGGTTAACAAGCTAAAAAGCAATTTACTACACTTGTATCTAAAATTCAACCAAATAAACTTCCATAACTTTCGCCAACCGAAATTATTTTTTGGTCTATTCTACTGTAATATACTGTACTCGATTGGTACTATACTGTTGCAAATCGCACACAATTTCCCCTAGACTTTGATAGCCTCGTTACGGTTTAGTTAAGGGGTATGGGGTCAGAACGACCCCGCTACGGTTTAGTTAAGATTTAGGTGTTCCATCAAAGAATAGATAGTATATCCCAGCCATCACAAAGAACCAGAATATTAAATCATATAATATACTAGTGAAGTCCATCTTTGTACTCCATAAATTCATCTACACTTAATACTGTAGACTCCTCAATCCAGCTACCATCTACATGGTATTCTTGTTCTTCTACATCAACTACTTCGGTATTATAGTCCATGCCATACATTCCACTAGAAGCACAATAGTTATCTAAATGCTCCTCAGCTTCTTTTTCAGTTTCACATACAAACTCGATTGTTTCGATTACATAAACTGTTTTCTCTACTTTAGCTATATATTTCTTTAGCATATGTTCAGCCATTTTCAACACCTCCTATTGTGTCATGTAGAAACTTTATTACTTGTTTCGGGGCTTTCTCTAGTCCCATAAGTTTGCTACTATCTATTTCAAAGAGGTCAGCTAATCCTAAAATTAACTGCTCTTTTGTCACTGGCACTTCACCAGTTTTTGTGGTATAGACTTGTTTTTGGTATACGCCTTCTCTACTTAGTTTACCTATTATAGATTTTATACTCTTATCTAAGTCCTCTGCTAGCATATCTACTGTTGTTCTGTCAGGTTTTTGAGTATATGCTTTTACCATGTGTTCTACCTGCTCTTCTGTATAATTCGCTGCCATTAGTAGTACAGGTTAAGACCTAGTTTTAGTACTCTGCCATTCTCTAATGTTATACTTGCGTTACCACCGCTACTTGCTACTAGTGTAGTTTTACCACTAGCTGAGGGGCCAACTTCTTGGTTAGGGTCTACTACAAAATATAGTAAGCCATTATCCTCATACATATTTATTGAGCCTTCTTTGCCCATTTTTACTGCCTTTTCGTTCATTTAATCCTCCTTTGGATTGTCGTCATCTGGTAGTAGAGGGCTTAGGTCTACGCCAGTCATTTCTTTAAATTCTGACATTGAATTAACTAAATCGCTTTTTACTAGACTTTCTAGTTCTTTCAATATCGCTTGTATTTCGTGTAAATTGTTTTCTAACTGATTTGCTAAGTAGTCTATATCACCATTTAGGTAATCATTCTCTACATTAAGCTCAGTTAACCTGTTTTCTAGTATAGTTTTCCTACTAGGTCTGCCCCCACCTTTTTTGATGGGGAACTGTATGATATTATCTTTTGACATCGAACTCCGCCTTTGGCATTGAAAATTCTACATCTAATAAGCCAGGCTCAAAACCTTTTTGTTTGGCTTCTGCACACATCATTTCATCTACTCGCTCTTGAAACTCCTCTGCACTAGCTGCTCTAAGAATTACATCTTCATCTTTTATAAAGTGCTTTTGCACTCTACCAATCCATAACTGTCTACCTACAATTTTGCCATCTACTGTTGTTTGGCCTGTTACTGCATCAGTTTGTATTAGTTCTCTTTTGAACTGCTCAAATATTTCTTGCTTAGTCATTACACTAACTCCTTATTGTTTTTGATGTCCCACTCGGCTTGAGTGAAGAAATCTATTTTAACACCGCGTCTTACTAATTCGTTTAGAAATTTAATTCTATGCTTAGGTTTAGTTCTAGGACTATTAATCGCTGTGAATAACTCGTCTTTAGAAGTACACTTTAGCCAATAGTGCTTAAACTTCTTGTTTTTAGCACTTGCTGTGTTCATGCGTTGTCCACGCACTCTGTTAATTATTCTTTCACTTGGTTTAAATTTAGCTGGCATTTTTCTCTCCTATCCTTGCTAGAAAGGTTTTTACACTTTCAAATTGTTTTGTTTCGCTGTCATAGATTTGTCCTCTAGCCAGCCCTTTTGTTTGTAGACTATCTACTATGTACTCATAGCATACTTCTGTTATGTGTTCGTATGTTATGCCATAGTCAAATTTTATAGTATTGTATGCGTACTTGATCGCTCCTAATACTATTCTTTCGCTGACATCATCTATATCACAGATGTAGCCATACTCTTCTTTTTCGCTATCTTTGCAGAAAGCGTTGTAATACTGTAGCGCGTCTCTTACTTCTTCTGTGGTAATAACCATAAATACTACTGCATTATTTTTTTCTTCCCATTGTGTCAATTCATGCCACATATTACTCTCCTGAATTATCAGCATGTTTCCATGCTTTTGTTGTTAATTTTTTTCTTCCGTTGCCGTCCATAAACTTGTGCTTTGGTTCAAACATTACAGGCACATCATAGTCGTCAATCGTTAATTCTGGTGTAGATTTCTTACTTAGTTTATCTACTATCCACTTTAGCCAATTCATCTTTTTGCACCTACTATAGTTACTTGGCCAACTCGAGACTCTGTCTCAACTGTGGCTTTCGCTGTCATAAATAATGTGCCGTCAGCAAATCCTACTAACTGGCGTCTTTTAATTTCTCTTCTCGCTTCGCTACCGTCTTTAGTCTGGTCATCGCGCATAGCATGAAGAGCTTTGTCTGTTTTGTTTAAAAATGTTAAGTTCATCGCTGTCTCCTTCTAAAATTCTTTTATTATTTTTTAATATGTATATTATATCAGGCTTTACAGGGATTGTCAAGAACTATTTTCTGCTACTTTATTCTAGGCACAAAAAACCCGACGCTTTGGCCGGGTACAAAAATGTAATCATTTTAATTTCACGAGAGGGTTAACGCATTCCGACTCATGTGTAGTTTTGGAACTGCTTGCGTGCGTATAAGACTTACATTCCGCCTATTATCCCCTGCTTTATCCACAGAGCGGCATACTACTCTTTTACTCTATCTGACAAGCGCGACTTGTCGTCCAAAGATTTCCCAACTTACTTGCTTCTTCCCTTAGAACTTTCACTCTGTGTAGCTATTTACTTTCGCTTCCTAATGAGAGGCGAGGATTACACTTTCGCTGGTTAGTTAGTTAGTATATCGCTGGTAGATTGGAAACTACTTCCGCCAATCTGCTATCCCTACTGTTTACACAGGTGGGCGTCCTTCACCAGAGCGTTGTCTGTCGTGCAACGAAACGATAGAAGTTTTTGTTTTATATCAGCCGTCTCTCTATTAGCCATACTGATAGTTTTTACACTCCAAAGTCTTATCGCCTTCTTACCAGACCGAAGTTCAAGGTGAAGGACTTATTGCTAAGTGTAAGAGCATTCCGCTCACGAGATTGTATAGTCATAATCTACGCCTCAATTACTAGTATTCTTATCGCTATCACCCTGCGCCACACTACTTTAGGAGTCGGTGGTCGACACCCCTACGCTTATACCTGCGAGGATAGGTGGGAGCTTGGGCTTTCGGAGATTATTTATTGGCCGAGGCTCAATCATTAATTTTTTCTCTTAGTCGAAAACTCTTGCTTCCCTGTTCTCTTTCTGATATATATATTATATAGAAATTTAACTGCCAAGTCAAGAACTATTTTTCACTTGCTTAAAATAAGTTTGATACTTTACTTTAAGCAAAGGAAATATATTCCTCTGAGCTCGGTAGCAATCCTACTGAATTGCTACTCTGCTGGTTAGTCTAGGCATTTAATGCGTCGACTAGTTTTTGTAAGTCTGCTTTACTAGCTTTTACAAGGGTTGGAAGTTCAATTCCGAAGTGCTGTACTACTTCTGCTACTAGCTCTTGTTTTCTGACTACAGGCTCGCCTGATTTAGTCACTTTAGGTTGAGCTACATAAACTCCTTCTCTTGAAAGTTTAGCAATGATGCTTCTTACAGATTTGCCCATTTCGGCTGCTAAAGCGTCGACTGTGTCTCTGCTTGGGTTAGCTTCGTATTGAGCTGTCATAGATGCGACCATTTCATCTGTGTAGTTTTTAGGTCTGATTGCTGTATCTGCCATGTTTAGTTTTTCCTTTATGTATGTGATTATGTTTTTCATTATGAGTATATTATATCAACTTTATACTCAGCTGTCAAGGGTTTGGCTGAAGATTTCTTAATTAATTTTCAGCCAGTTCCTTACTATAGCTCAAAGCCGTACACTATCGCCATGGAAATTATAATCCATGTTAGCGGGTGGAATCTAATAACTCTCCAATGCTGATGCCATTCTTCATGCTTATCTTCATTGTGTTTTAGCCACTCTTGTATATCGAACTTCTTTCTCTTTTTCATAACTATATTATATAGGGCTAACTGTCGCGAGTCAAGATATATCTTAAGCGGATTATCATTATTTAACGCTAGCGAATTCTCGGGGGCGGGACGCGAAATGTCGACACTTCGTGTCAAATCCTCGCAAATGTCGAAAATTGTACGCAAATCGCACCAAATCTGCACATAACCCCGCATAAGATTTATCTTGACACGCGCAACCCCGCCATGGTACAATATACTGTCGTAAGACTACTACTTTAATGCACGCTAGCGCGTAATTTCATAATTATACTACTTAGTTTTTGCACTGGCGCGCTACGGCGCTGGCGGAAGCTAAAATTTCACTTCACTACTGCACTTTGGCGCCTCGCCAAAGCAAAAACGATGGAGTCTACAAGTAAAATTCCTTCATTTTGGGGAAGTAGCGGGGATATTTAAGGATTTGGCGGGGTTATTTTGGGGTTTTGCGTAATTTTACACAACATAAGACTAACCCCGCTAAAGTTTTTACATCTTTTCTTAAAAAATCTCTTGACAAACAGACCCCGCTATGGTATAATGGGCGCCGAAGCGGACTTTTGTCCATAAAAAAACCCCGCGATTGCGGGGTTTGGAACATTCGTTTCGTTATACGAGGTCGCTAACGAATTTGATTGTTTCGATGTTAGCTCTTTCGAGACTTTTGACGATTTTAGCGTCGACACCTTTTGCC
>Ga0209634_1003554_pt1 | contig 10481 bp, 5 predicted proteins | sample LinPmetageLP40_FD_184043 | JGI IMG/M metagenome (GOLD analysis project Ga0209634, IMG submission 184043) | Marine viral communities from the Pacific Ocean - LP-40 (SPAdes) (version 2) | ecosystem: Environmental > Aquatic > Marine > Oceanic | place: Pacific Ocean | collected 2010-08-26 | reverse complement strand
CTTTGGTTTCCAAAAAGGCAACTGCAGCTTCATTGAGTAGGTAAGCTTTGGTTTTATCGGATTTGAATTTCTCAGAAAATGTCCTGCCACTAACCAATGCTGTTTCTAATGTCTCGAAATAGTCGTGCCCGACCACTATAGTAGGTATCGTGATCTCTTTTTCCTCAAATGTATATCCCCGCCAGTTTCCGACCCGAGAGGTTGGATTGTTGTTGCTGACTGATACTGAAGTAAATGCGGGTAAACTAAGATACTCCGTTTTCAATGACTCGTGCTTCCCTCTGATTTCTTGAGTGGGTAAAGTGATATACACTATACCTTCAGTATTGACACCTAGCTTTTTACTACTCATAAAATCTAATTGCTGGCTGATAAGCAATGTTCCGACAAGTAGTGTCGCAGTAATGGTAAATTGTAACACCACTAAGATTTTTCTAAAAGACAACACGCCCCCTTTGATGTGCATCTTTTCGCCAGAGATCACATTGAGCGCCTTGAAGCCCGACAAGTAAAAAGCAGGGTAACTTCCAGACAACACGCCTATGACAACCCCTACCACAAATAGCCCTCCTACAAATCGAAAATCAGTAATGATATTTTGAGTGATCGACTTACCAGATAGCTCGTTGAAATAGGGCAAAATGAGCTCTGTCAAAAATCCACTCAACAACATGGCAAACAAAGCAATGATGACCGACTCTGTAAGGTGCTGAAATATCAACTGAGCGCGATTCGCGCCTACTATTTTACGAAGTCCCACTTCTTTCGATCTATTGACAGACTTGCTTATCGCCATATTCATATAATTGATACACGCGATCAGTAGGATTAGAAACCCTACACTCAAAAAAATATTGGTGTAGAGTAAGTCTCCATTTGCTGATAGCTCTCCATTGAGATCAGAATTCAGATGTATCGATTCCAGTGGTTGTAAAAAATATGTAGGTGCATTGTCATATTCATAAGTCCTCTCGACTACCTTACTCAAGGACTGCTCAACACCAACTGGGTCAAAGCCTTCCGAAGTTTTGATATAAGTATAATGACTCGTCCCGCTTCTGTTGGTCAACACCCAGTTAGGATAAAATGGAATCATAGTCGCCATCGAAATAACAAAATCAACCTGGATGTGGCTATTGCTAGGAAAATTCTCCATGACTCCCGTCACTACAAGATTTTCCTCCTCAAAGGTCAAGTTTTGTCCCATTGGGTCTAGGTCTCCAAAATACTTTGTTACCATCTCCTTACTCAGGATAATTTGGTTGACTCCATTCAAAGCTTTTTCTGGGTTACCTTGACGCAGTTTAAAATCAAACACTTTAAAAAATGTGCTGTCAGCTGCAATGATCTCATCTTCTTGATAGACCTGATCGTCAAGTCTTATAAGTCCAGCAGTTGGCTGTATTCTCACCCATTCATCAACTCCAGACACAGCGGTCAACTCAGGAGCTAGTAAGAATGTAGTCACCGCGCTTCTATTGCGTTCTTCTCCACCTTGATCATAGCTTCCAGCAACTCTGTATATAGACTCACTATTGGTATGAAAATTATCGTAGCTCCATTCGTCTTGCACAAATAGTAACAGGAGAAGACAACTGGTAATTCCAGTAGTAAGGCCGAGTACATTTATAAATGTAAAAGCCCCTTTCTTCTTCAGGTTTCTAAAGGCAATTTTTATGTAGTTTTTAAGCATTGTACTTAATCATGATTTATTCTACTGCTCAAGTACCAATATAATACCTGTTTTTCAATATAGCACCAGAACTCCATAAGGGGTGTTTCCTCAAATTCTTTAAACTAAATATGTTCCACAACGAAACACTAAGTTGTTTCAAAGTGAAACAGATTTTGATTATCTTCGTTATGCTACTTCTATGTCAAAGACTCCTGCCAACATACTTGTCATCGATGATGATCCCGATGTATTACACACAGCTCGGTTTGTGCTCAAACCCTATTTCACCAAAATCATTGTAGAGAGCAATCCACAGCAGCTTAACTATCTCATCTCTCAGGAGTCATTTGATGTAGTGCTTCTCGACATGAATTATACAGTAGGAGTAACCAGTGGAAAAGAAGGTCTATTCTGGTTAAAAAACATCAAGGAACTCGCTCCTCATACTCAGGTGATTATGATGACTGCCTATGGAGATCTCAAACTGGCGGTAGAAGCCATGAAACTTGGTGCCATGGACTTTGTGATCAAGCCCTGGGAAAATGAAAAACTCATCGCCACCGTGCAGACTGGTGTCAAACTCAAGAACTCTGAGCAGGAAGTACTCCAACTTAGGCAGCATCAAAAAGAACTTCACAAAGTAATGTCCAGTGATGCGGTCACTCTGATAGGTGAATCGGAAGCAATGTCTAAAGTACGGGATCAAATCAGCAAGGTTGCGCAGACCGATGCCAATGTCTTGATACTTGGTGAAAATGGAACAGGCAAAGAATTGATCGCTCAGGCCATTCATCAACAGTCTCATAGATCACAACAACCTTTTATCAAAGTGGATCTGGGGGCTTTGACAGAATCACTCTTTGAGTCTGAACTTTTCGGACATAAAAAAGGCGCATTCACGGATGCCAAATCAGATCGCACCGGAAGATTCAAATTAGCTAATAACGGGACGCTCTTCCTTGATGAGATAGGCAACTTAAGTGGTGCCATGCAGGTTAAGCTATTGTCCGCTCTCCAGAATCGAAGGATCACTCCGGTTGGCAGCAATGAGGAAGAAGACATCGACATTAGACTGATTTGCGCAACTAACCAACCGGTGTTGGAGATGGTTGCTAGTCATCAATTCCGAGAGGATTTACTTTATAGAATCAATACGATTGAAATCAATATCCCGCCATTAAGAAATAGAATTAGCGATATTGAATTATTGCTAAAACACTTTTTGCAAGTCTATTCTAAAAGATATCACAAAGACCACTTCGGGTATGGAAAAAATTTGATTCCATACTTATCGGCCTATCAATGGCCTGGAAATGTCCGAGAATTTCAACATGCCGTGGAAAGAGCGGTGATTATGTGCGTTGGCAATCAATTATCATCTGAAGATTTCATGCTTAATAAGCACGATAACACTCTCCCAGAAACAGCGCTAAATCTGGATGAACTTGAAAAAAATGCCATAGAAAGAGCATTGGACACATACAATGGGAATATGAGTAAGGCAGCCAAAGAGCTCGGCATAGGCCGAACTACACTCTATCGTAAGCTAGAAAAGCACAGCATAAAGCTATGAGTATCCATCAAAAAATACTGCATGGCTTCCGTACACAGATCATCATACGCGTGGTGGTTTTGCTCGCGCTCTGTATCGTATTAGGTGCCGTATTGACGAGCACCAATTGGTTCTTTACTCCACTAGTAATCATCCTGCTGATCTTAATTACTACCATCAACCTCATTCACTATCAAGAGGCTACCAATCGAGACATTACTGTATTTTTGACTTCGCTCAAACAGTCCAATTTTACCAATCACTATTTCCCGAAAAAGAAGGGGAAATCTTTCGACCACCTCGAAGAACTATTCCATGATATCAACGAGTCATTCCATAAAGTAAACCTGGAAAAGGAATCTCATTACCAATACCTACAAGCCCTCAATGAAAATATTGGCGTGGCGATCATCAGCTATCTAGACAATGGAGAAATACAACTTATCAATACAGCAGCGAAGAACCTTATAAAAAAACCAATGCTGACAAACATCAATTATTTGGAGCAAATAGCACCAGATGTTTACCATCAGATCAAGGCACTGGAAATATCAGGTGGCACAAAGGTTATTAGCACAATACTCGCTGGAAATCAATATGAATTATCAATCACTTGCCGTTATTTTGTAGCCAAGGAGGTGCCTTTCCATGTAGTCCTCATTCAAGACATCAAAAAAGCACTTGATGACAAAGAGTCTCAGTCTTGGCAGAGATTGGTGAAGGTTCTGACTCATGAAATAATGAATTCGGTGACACCTATCGCATCACTAAGTGAAGCGGTAAATCAATCCATGAAAGCTTCGGATATCAAAAGCCTAAATCAAGAAGACATCAAAGACTTACAAGTGAGCATAGAAACCATTGAGAATAGAAGCAAAGGCATGGTGAAATTTGTCAATGCCTATAAAGACTATTCAAGAGATCTGGAGCTCAACAAAGAAATCGTTGCAGTAGAAAAATTGGTATCACAAGTATCTCGCCTTTTAGAACCTCTATTGGATCAGCATAACATCAAACTATCCATTCGAGTTGAGCCAAAGACCATGCAAGTCAATGTAGATGCAGGGCTCATCGAGCAAGTGCTCATCAATTTGTTGAAAAATGCTACTGAAGCACTCCCAGAAGTTGATCATGCGACCATCGAAATCAAGGCACATAAACAAGGTTCTCTATGCGAAATCAGAATAGCTGATAATGGCCTAGGGATACGTCCCGAAAACATGGCAAATATCTTTGTCCCATTCTTCACCACCAAAAGAAAAGGATCTGGTGTAGGACTTAGTTTGTCTAAGAAAATCATACAACTCCATGGGGGAGATATAGAGGCGACATCATCTAGCGCGGGCACTACTTTTAAGATATTAATGCTGGCTGAACCCTTTACTTGAGTAAACAGTGATAAACAGTAAGATTTATTCTAACTAATTATTTCACTATATTGGTTTGTCCTAATAATCGCTATCCTATGAACTTCAGAACCCTACTCACAACAGTATTTATCTGCATTGCCTTTCTGGCGCATTCTCAAATCAAAAAAGCTCCACCAAGAACTGAAGGAGAGGGGCCATGGTCTCAACTAATTATTCGAGGAGTGACACTCATCAATGGAAATGGTGCACCGCCAACCGGCCCTGTTGATATAGTAGTAGAAAAAAACAAGATCGTCAGCATCAAAACAGTCGGGTATCCCGGCATCGAAATCGATCCAGCGAGAAGACCAGAATTAAAAAAAGGAGGAAAAGAACTGAATGCCAACGGTATGTATCTACTTCCGGGATTTATAGATATGCATGGTCATATCGGTGGAGATTCTCAAGGGACAGATGCAGAATATGTATTCAAGCTTTGGATGGCACATGGCATCACGACCATAAGAGAACCTTCGGCAGGCAATGGTATCGATTGGGTATTAGATCAAAAAGCCAGGAGTGATAAGAGCGAAATTACTGCTCCTCGAATTCTTGCCTACACCTCTTTCGGTCAAGGCAGTGATAAGCCAATCAGTACTCCTGAAATGGCGAGAGAATGGGTTAAAAGGAATGCTGATAAAGGAGCAGATGGTATTAAGTTCTTCGGGGCGGAGCCACAAATCATGGAAGCTGCCTTAAGAGAAAATAAGAAGCTAGGTCTCCGTTCAGCCATGCATCATGCGCAGATGAGTGTAGCAAGATGGAATGTAATGCATTCTGCCAGAGCTGGTCTCACTTCCATGGAACATTGGTATGGACTGCCAGAGGCACTTTTTGAAGATAGAACGGTTCAAGATTATCCATTAGACTACAATTATAACAACGAACAACATCGCTTTGGAGAGGCTGGCAAGCTTTGGAAACAAGCTGCAGCGCCATACTCAGACAAGTGGAATGCGGTCATGAATGAGCTGCTGGAGCTAGACTTCACACTTGATCCAACCTTCAATATCTATGAAGCGAGTCGAGATCTTATGAGAGCCAGAAGAGCCGAGTGGCATGAAGAATACACCATTCCTAAGCTCTGGGATTTCTACCAACCGAGTATGAAGTCTCATGGGTCATACTGGCACTATTGGGGCACAGAGCAAGAAGTAGATTGGAAGCAAAACTATGTGCTTTGGATGAAATTCATCAATGAATATAAGAACAGAGGTGGGCGGGTAACTGCTGGATCAGATTCTGGATTCATTTTCCAGCTATATGGATTTGCCTATATCCGTGAATTAGAATTATTGAGGGAGGCAGGATTTCACCCGTTGGAAGTGATCCGAGCAGCAACACTCAATGGAGCAGAAGCACTTGGGTTGGATGATCAAATCGGATCAGTGGAGATTGGCAAGTTGGCAGACTTTGTCATCCTAGAGGAGAATCCATTGGTCAATCTCAAGGCACTTTATGGAACTGGCGCGATCAAGCTCACAGCGGACAACGAGGTGATCAGAGCGGGTGGTGTCAAATACACGATCAAGGATGGAATCATCTACGATGCCAAGGCATTGCTGGAAGATGTGAAGAAAATGGTCGCAGATGAAAAAGCCAAGACAGGATATAAGATCACACAGCCTGGCATGAAGAAATAATGAGTGCGGTCACTTTATCTCGAAACCACTATATTCATATGAAGCACGGAGATATAATATATCTCCGTTTTCATTTACTCTCCAGCTCTTTCTGGACTTCGGGAAATGAAACCCTTCTACTTCGATTGATTCTAGGTTGCGGACTAAAGAATAGTGATCTAGGTGTTTGACTGTATATCCTGTCATCAAATAGGAGTCCTTATCAAAATAGACCCACCATGTATCTGAAGTAGTAAGATTGTCATGTGATGCTGAATTGTACACCGCCCTAAGAACGTGTACTTCCTCTCCTGAATTCAGTATTTTGAGGCCTTCATATGCCAATTCTGGTCCTTCATCTGCGAGTTTGAAGGGCTGACTGATGACAAATAGAGAACTTTGCATATTATTCATGAGAGACTCTTCATTGGCTTGTTCGTTGAGCGTATCATTTACATATTCCTTGATCTGTCCATTCTCAAATACAATTCCCTTTTTATCATTTCCTTCATGGCTGACGATACGAATTGCCATCTTTGGCAAGAGCTCGTAGTCATGGGTTTGTTCAGCTGACTTTTCTACTTCTCCTGACTCCAAATACAGTTCATAGCTCTTCTTGTATTTTAAGGAGTGCATAGCATTCCATCTTTCTAAGCCACCATTTTTCTCAAACATTTTTTCCAAAAATGCTTTGACTTCAGCAGATTCAATATGTTCCAAGGAATTCTCAGATGGCTGACCGCAGGAAGTTAAAAGAACTAGTATTGCCAATAGCTGGGTAGAAATTATGCTCCTCATAAGACCAAAGATAGTAAATTCAGCTTGACATTATTTGTGAAACAAAACGCACTAAAAAACCCGATACCTTAAAGTAAGGCTCAAGCTATTATTCCAAGCATTCTGCGTTTCGAATATGGTTTTAAAAGAGTATTGTCCTTTGAGTACTGCAAATAGATTATCCGCAAGTTGATATTCTGCTCCGATGGTCGGAAACAAATCAAATTTATACAGTGACTTGTCTTCAATCACATCTGATTTGACCTTGATAAATGCCCCATATCCCACTCCACCTATGAAACCCCATTTGTCATTGATCTTTTTGTATGCCTGAGCGATGATATCTATGTAGTCAAGTCGCTTGATAGAGAAATTGTCAAACGACAATTGTTTGGTGGTGGCTCTACTTCCTCTCTGAGAATAGACGATCTCCTGCTGAAATGACCACCCATCTTTTAGTTTGAAACTGGTGACTCCTCCTGCTACAAGTCCAGCTTTATTATAGCCGCTGAGCTTGTCGCCATCTATTTGTGAGAAATTCACCCCACCAACAATATAAGCTTCAAAGCCTTGTCCATATGATACAGTGGTCAAAATCAATAGTAAAAGGGAGATTGTGCATTTTTTCATCCTACGAATAAACTGGAAGTTATCGACTATAAAAAGAAATAGGAAGCATTGTGGATAAGATTGTGGAAAATTGTTCAAAAACTGTGGAAAACTACCTGCTTTTAACATCTCCTTTTTGTGCAAAAGTTGTGCAGAACTTAGACCCGATAATTTTGCCAGACAAAAGTATTATGTGGACATTAGATGTACCAAGTGAGAGATATTCACGACAAGTACAAAAGGGTACTAGGGTAGTATTGAGAAATACAAAGGTTTGAATTTGGTCATGCGAAAGCAATGACATAGCCTCACGGATCAAAGGTTGGTTTCGATCAATCATTGAACAAATTCAAGGTCAATTAATTACTTCGATTCAGTTTACTGAAAAGAGTTTTTTCATCTAGCGGCTAGCAATAGCATGATGGGTGTGATCAAGATTTCATACAGACTATGACTTCGGTCTATAGTCAAGATAGTTAAGTCTATCGTGGATCTTCCTAAGTCTTGAGATGGAGGCTCGCAAGGGTGGAAATTGTCAAGATTACATTGACTAGGGATATTGTAGAGCTTTGCTTTATAGTGTTTTTAAAAGCTTGTAGTGATATGAGCAAAACAAATAGCGCAAGCTATGGAAGTTCGATGTAAGTGTTGTTGGTAGCTTCGGTTGCCAAACTTATCTAAAGCTAGAGATAGCGATCAATGGGAGTTTACTCTTGGAGAAATTAGACAAGCTTTCTTCGGAAAGAGCATTGTATCTTCAAAACTAGCCAGATGTTGAACGAGCTGCCTCGGTAGTGAGACCGCAACAGAAGTCTGATAACAGTAACTTGGCATACTTAGTGACTACGGTCATTATCTATGGAACGGGGGTTTTTCTTCACAGAAAAGTCCCCGTTTTTGCTTTTATAATTTCAAGCTTGATCCTTGAATAGCACGCTCCAAAAAGCAAAATAGCCTCTCAGTCCCCCTTATTTTTAGTCAATAGTGCTATATTAGAGGTTATTCAATAATTTTCATCTTAATGAAGTATTGACACCTTTAATCTGCTAAACGCTGTTCATTGTGGATATTAAGGTCTATTAGAGATGTGTTAGTGCCACTTTTACGCTTTAATATGAAGGGCTAGTATTTAGAAATACGTCAATTGTTCAAGGAGGAAAACAAAAAAATGCTCATGAAAAAACACTTGCTAATAATCACTTGCCTACTTTATTTTTCAATAGGTGCAGTAGCCCAAAACCGCGCCATGATCGACAGTCTTAAATCCATTTTGCCGGAGCATACTGGGGAGCAAAAGGTGAAAGTGCTTAGGGATTTATGCTACTACAGTGGTTTTGTCAATTTTGATGAAGCGGTCTCCTATGGAGAAAAGGCTATTGCCTATGCTGCTGAAATTAAGAGTGAAAATGGGCTGGGAGCATCTTATCAAGATTTAGCAATTGTTTACGAGCGTTCAGGGCGATACGAATCGGCTTTGGGTCTCTATCAAAAGGCCATCGTTCTATTTAAGGAAACGGAAAATCTGGAAAGTGAAGCTTTTACCTTACATAATATCGGCTTGGTTTATATGAACAAAGCGGACTATCCAACAGCACTCAATTACTTATTCAAAGCCCTTGAAATGAAAAATGCCCTGGGAGGAGTGAAAATGTCAAGCACGCTTAGTGCTATAGGAGAAGTTTATCGGTTTAAAAAGGAATATGACAAGGCCCTGGAATATTACTTTCAGGCATTAGAAGAAGGGCGAAGAATAAAAAACAATGACAATATTTCTGGTGCGCTTAATAATATTGAAATCATATATCGAGATAAAGGTGATTACGACAAAGCACTGGAGTATAGAATGCAGGTAATAGCGATTGACACAGAGTCGGAAGATGATCATGGCTTAGCTATCAGTTACAATAACCTTGGTGAACTCTACAGTGCTCAAAACAGATTAGAAGAGGCGCTGAAATATTTTCACCAATCGCTGGAAATAAAAGAGCGTTTGAATAATCGAGGCGGTATAGCCCATACATCAGAAGAGCTGGCACTTTTATATATCAAATTGGGCGATTTCCAAAAGGCTAGTGCATTTGCAGAAAAAAGTATGTCACTAGCAAAAGAGATGGGCAACCGCAAGAAGCAATTGGATGTTTACCTTTCCCTTTCCCAAATCTATCAGGCCTTTGGTCGGTACGAACGGGCACTTTCCTACCATATTGATTATACAGCTTTGAAAGACTCGCTCTTCAATACCACCAAGGAAACTTTGACATCTGATATGGAAACAAAATACCAAACAGCAAAAAAAGAAGCAGAGAATACAGTGCTAAAACTCGAAACAGAGCAGCAGCTGGCTACTATTGCCCAAAAGAACCGCCAGGTTACTTTATTCATAATTGGCTTATTGATATTAGTATTGTTGGCAAGCTTACTTTTTCGAGCTTATCGACAAAAAAACAAAAACAACAAAGTGTTGGTAACCCAGAAAGAAGAATTGACGAAGCTTAATGCTACTAAAAACAGGTTCTTTGGCATTATTGCACATGACCTGCGTGGACCACTTACTGCGCTGCAAGGAATTTCCGGATTACTGAACTACAATATCAAAAAAGGAAATACGGGAAGTCTGAATAAAATCGCTTTACAGATTGAGGATTCTGCACTAAAAGTAAATACGCTGCTAGACAACTTACTCAAGTGGGCTTTGAGCCAGGAGGGCGCCATGCCGCATCAGCCGCAACAACTGGCACTCAAACCCCTGATTGACGAAAGCCTTCACTATTTTAAAGATATGGCGGCAGCAAAGGACATTCACCTGACAGCTGAGGTCTCCACAGAAATACATGTAC
>Ga0209634_1003553_pt1 | contig 10481 bp, 27 predicted proteins | sample LinPmetageLP40_FD_184043 | JGI IMG/M metagenome (GOLD analysis project Ga0209634, IMG submission 184043) | Marine viral communities from the Pacific Ocean - LP-40 (SPAdes) (version 2) | ecosystem: Environmental > Aquatic > Marine > Oceanic | place: Pacific Ocean | collected 2010-08-26 | reverse complement strand
GTGGATATGCTCTCTCAACAACTTCTTTTGCAAACTGTTGAGCAATTACATATTCATCATTAACTGTTTCTCTTGCTTGAAGAAATGCCTCTCGTTCTTGCGTGTCCTCATTCTCAAAAACATTTTTCATTTTATTAAAGAGTTTGTTTCGCAACTCTGTATTCATTCTAACTTTAGTCATGTTTCCTCTTTCTTGGTTAATTAATTTAATTTGTTTTAGCACTTGACAATTAATCTGTCAAGTATTATATAGGAGAGGTTCCCTTTTGCTAATATACGGAATTAAAAAACTCAAATTAGCATTGATCATTAGCAAGGATACACTGACAACTTGCTACTGATCCCTGATCCAATTGTGTGCAACCACACATCGTCAATCAGTGACGGGGCGCAATTGGATCTGGGATCAGTCTATTAGTGCTGTGGTCCATGGATCCACTAGTGTGAAGAGACTGGTCCACTTTAGAATGATTCTAAAAATTATTCTAAAGAAGAAAGCATGAAGCGGCAAGCTTCAAGCAGCAAGCAATGCTTGACAATGGTTCAGGGATCATGTAGGATGGATTTAGAAAGGATATATTATGGATACAACACAATTGAAAAGAATAGCGGATGCGCTGGAAGAGGTGCTTAGGTTAGTTAAAGAAGATCAGGAGAGATCTAGAAAATATATGGAAGAAAAAAAAGATGAGTAGAAAGATTACCAGTCCAGCGGTGTACATACACCACTGGCACTGGCTCAGAGAAAATGGATATAAAAAAGAAGCGGCAAGCTGCAAGCGCCAAGCCGCAAGCTTGACAAGACAACATTATAGTGATATAACATCCTATAAAATAAAGGAGAAAGATTTATGAAAACAATACTAAATAAATTATTTGAAAAAGAACTTAAAAAAATTCTTCCTGAAAGAAGAAGTTTATTTTTAAAAGAACTTAACAAAGAAATTAATAAACATAAAAAAAGAGTTAAAAATGAAAACAAGTGAAGCGTGGAAGCTGGTCGGTGGCTTAAGTAAACCGTCAAAGATGCCTGGATGGTCAATCGGTATACCAGCCAAAGAATGTAAGACTGGCGGCAAGCTCCAGCAGGTGAAGGGCTCAGTCTGTTATGATTGTTACGCTCTTAAGGGCTGTTATGTTTTTAAGGTTGTGCAAAAGGCGCAATATAGAAGGCTGCGAGCTATCAGTCATCCTGACTGGGTGCTGGCAATGTCAACATTAATTAATTCAAAAAAACCTGATGTGTTCAGATGGCACGACTCAGGCGATGTGCAAGACTTCACCCACTTAATGAAAATTTTTCAAGTGTGTAAGGCCACACCAGCTAAGCGGCACTGGTTACCGACGCGTGAAGCGTGGATAAAGGACCATCTTCACTTAGCGCCAAACAATTTAGTCATACGATTTAGCGCGCCCATGATAGACCAGCGGGCGCCTGCTTCGTGGCCTAACAGTTCGGAGGTTGTTAACAGCAACGCCAGCTGTCCGGCCCCAAAACAAAACAATGAGTGTCGAGACTGCAGACAATGCTGGGACGCCACAATTAAAACAGTTTCTTATGGTAAACATTAAGAAGGGGGGCCTGAAGGGTGAACGGGTAAGACCGCAATCTATACGCCCCCTAATAAAATTCCCGCGTGGAATACTGGATCAGGTCATTAGCTGGAGAACCCACGACGGTGGGGTACAGCGTGCACCTGGTCCGGGCCTCAAGCAACAAGCTTCAAGCGTCAAGCCTCAAGCGCCAAGCTTCGATAACGTCAAGCGACAAGCATCAAGCCCTTCACTGCAAGCTTCAAGCGCCAAGCCCGAAGCGTCAAGCTCCAAGATCCTTGAACCACGGAACATTTGAAAACGATTAGAGGACCTCGGACCAAGGGCCTGGATTAAGATAAAAGTATTCTTAGGATGTCTAATATGGAACGATAATTGGTGTGGACTAAACCGCACTTTCTTACCCTTGGTTACTTTTAACTCTATTGTAAAAAAGTGCCCGTTATTATTACAGACCAGCAAGTCAGGAGTACCAAGTAAGCTAATGTTTTCAAGCCTAGTAAACGAAAACTCACTCCACTCTTTAACCAATTTTTTATAGAATTTAGCCTCTGGTCCCACTTATTTTTTAGGGGTAACAGTGTCATTCTTTTTACTATCTTTTAATGACGCTAGCATTCCAATAAGTTTAGCAACTTCACCATATGGTCTATTCCACATGTAAGATAGCAATTCTTTTCTTTGTTCTTCTGTCAGTTCAAACATACATTCTCCTTTCTATAAAATTATTTTAGCTTTGTTTTGAGGTGCCAGTTTTAATACAACTCGTATACCTTCTGTTGCTCCTATTAAAGTATTTTCATGTGCTTCAATTTTTTGTATTTCAGATAGTCTGTTATTACCCGTATCAACATAAACTTTAGCATACATAATAGCATTACCTTTGCCCTCAACTTTACCCATGCCTTTGTTAAACTTGTCAGTAAACTGTCCAAGTATCTGCTGTAAGTCTCTAACTAACATTATAATAATCTGATCTTTCTTGTTTTAAATCTTTTACTTCTTGCTCTAATTTATTTATTTTAACTATTTGATCTGCAAGTTCTGTTTTGTATTGTGTGTTCATAGCTAATAAATCACGTATATTATTACGCAATTTATTTACAGTGTCGTCTGTTTTTGCCTCTACAAAATCTATAACAACTTCATTTTCATGACTAATATCTTCGCCATGTTCTTTGTGATGTGTGTATGTTCGTTTGTCTTTCATATGTTGACAATATAACAATGTTACCTTAAAATGTCAATATGGGTGTTCCAAAAAGATTAACAGAAATGCAAAAAAGATTTGCAGAATATTTAGTATTTAATGAAGGTCGTACTACTGGTGCAGACGCTGCTATAGCTGCTGGCTACAGTGAGAAACGTGCTAGAGTTGAAGCATCAGAATTACAAAATCCTACACTGTCACCACTTGTTGTACAATACATTGGAGCATTACGAGAAGAAAATCTTAAACGATATGAAGTATCTTATGACAAACACGTAGCAGAACTTGGTAAGATCAGAGAGGCCGCTTTGAAAAAAGGCGCTTTCTCCGCTGCAACAAACGCTGAGAAAAACCGAGGTATGGCAGCAGGATTATATATAGACCGTAAAATAATAAAAACAGGTAAATTAGAGGAAATGTCAGAGGAAGAGTTAGAATTAAAAATGAAAAAAATACTAGAAGACTACGCTCCGATTTTAAATGCAAAGGTCGTTGAAGCATTACCAGAAGAGGTTGATGAAACTGATCAATCTGCATCCTCAGAATCTTCTAGTTGAGTTTTAAGCATATCAATCATCCAATCATTATCTCTAAACACACCCATCATAATATTAGTTAATTGATTGACCACAGCTTCTTCATGCTCTGGTTTTTCTAATGCTGACTTTTCTTGATTAAGACCTGCAACCTGGACAGCTGCGTGCATAATCTCATGAAATATTGTGTTAGCCATTTCTTGACCACATAAATCATGTTGTACTTGTATAACATTCTGTCGATAGTCGTACTCACCAAAACAATCAGTCAATTCCCATTTTTTATAGTTAGGTCTAACATACCTAATTTTAATATCTTTGTAACCAACTCTAACGTTGTTAGGCAAGTCATGTGTCTCTACAGGTATTGGTTTTGCTTTTTTTCTAAAGTGTTTTGTTTTCTTTCTTATTTTCATATTTGTATATGTATCTAAAAAAAATCAGTTTTACCAGAATTTAGTATCGCGCGCGCATAGGCAATCTGTAATTTAAGGTAAGGTGACATTATAATCTGTCACATGACACTTTTTAAAACCACAATTTGGCAGACATTAGCTATATATACCAACACTTTTAATCGAAGTGACAGATTAGACACTTTTTCTAGAGTAGTTTTTTTTTTTATTTTTATTTTTTTTACCATACATATACATTGTCACAATACCTGTTTGGCTGCCTCTTTTTTGCCATAATATTTTCTCATTATTGCCACTTTGTCCTCAGATTCTGCAATAATTTGTAACAATTTATCAACTTCGCCCGTAATATCTATATGTTCCGGTATAATTATATTGTTTTCATTAAAAGATTGTATCTTATAACGTGCATCCTCAATCGTTGCTTCATATCTCTTTAGAAGCGTTCTAAACAAGTGTTCGTTCATTTCCACCTCCTCATCACAATACTGCCATCTTTCTTTTTATACATAATCCATGACGTCTTGCCGTCAAAATAGTATCCATCTACTGTCATTTTACACTCTTTTTGTTTTCCCAGATATTATTATTAAACACTTGAATGAGTCTGGATATCTCAATTTCATGTTCTTTTTTAAATTTATCTTTAAATATTACTTTGCAATCATCTGCGGGTAATTTGGTTTTACCATATAATAACACCACATCATCTATCATTTTTTCCCCTTTAATTTATTTTTTAGTTTTATAGCTAATAAAAATCTGCCTTTTTCTCTACATGCTAATATTAAAGACTTTATTTTAAAAATGAATTTACCTGTTTTTGTCATTAAAATCCTCCTCTTTCATTTTTACGTTTGCTTTTTCTTTCTCGTCGTTTTTTAGGTCATGATACATGTCCAATCTTTTCAAAAACCTATGTTTCCATTGCCTTAATTGTAGTCCTTCTGCTTTGAACTCTTGATAATATAGGTCAGGCGTGCATACCATGATAACTCCTTGTTGTATCTTACTGCCGTAGACATAGTCGTGGGCCATGGCGTATGCTGCAATCTGCATGTAATAGTCTTCAATCCATTCTTCCCTCTTCGGACGGTTACTCTGTTTGAAGTCAACAATAGTTTCCATGCCGTTGTGAAGGCATACAAGGTCTGTAGAGCCTGCGTACAGACCCGGATAGTGTAACGTAACTTCCGACCCATACCATTCTTCCACAGGTGCAAGACCGATCTCAATAATTTTTTTGGCCATGGGACTCGCCTCTTGTCCGATGCTTGTAAGATCATCGTAGCCAGTTCCGAGTATATAGTGTTCCAGGAATTTGTGCATAGATGTCCCCCGACTACTACTATGGTTTTTGATTCTATCTGCTTCTGCTTCACCGACTTTGGCCTTCCATTGTTTTATAAATTCTTGATTTTTTGTAGCGCCTAATATCGTAGTAACAGAAGGAAGTCTATAATTATTTATCTCGTAAACCCTGGTCCCTGATTCGTGGTCCGTGATCTGTTTGCCACTGATATAATTGTATTTTTCACTCCTCTTGATGCTTCGACCAATGTTATGATATTCTTGTATGTCCTTATCACTCATCGTCATTCATACGCTCCGCTCTGTTACGCTTTGATTGTTCGTAACTTTCTTTCAACTCATCGTCTTCTTTTTTAAATATTTCATTATATCTTTTACGGTAAATATCATTCGTTGGTCTAGATTTTCCATCCCATTTTTCTTGTTTACTCATAACTTCTTTTTTAATTCCTCTAAATATGCACTGTTTTCTTGGTTCCTAATTAAGTCTTCTATATCTTTACGCTGCTTAGTTCTCAATATCTTAGCATGTTTACGCCATGCCCAAGAATTAATTTGTCCTGACCATTTCATTAAAAAGTGTAAAGTATTATATATATATTTATCAAACATTTCTTTTCTCCCTTTCTAGTGCTAGATCAATTACACTATCGTCAAGACTCTGTATGTCTGGCTCGTAATGATCTATTATTTTTTCTATTTTTTCTAATTTTACAATAGAGTATGGCCAAAATAGTTTACACACATATAAGGCTTGTCTGTGCGAACAAGTCCATCTATACTGTTGTTTCCAATTCTTAGCGTACTCACCTAAAAATTTACGCTCTCGTAATGTACCAACCCCTAAGGTTTCGTGAAAGAGTTCCATAACATTTAAATCAGTCATAGACATCTCCATTCTTATCTTCCAAACTTTACAAGGATTACGACCTTTTCTTTTTTCAATTATTTGTTTAACGTAAACGCTACCCTCACCATCAAACAAACCTGCCATGTAAGGTATATCTAATTTAAAAACAGGATTAGTCATTACTACCTTTAATCATCTTTTTTAACACAGTAGTATATGGATTAAAATCCAAGTCCCTAGTGCAAGCTGTCAGAAGTACCATCATCAATAAAACCCATATCATCGATCTCATAAAATTCCCCTTCCGAATCACAGTCCCAACATTGGTGAACTGTTGACTCATCTTTATCTAAACTTGCAACCTTAACATATCCGTTACCTTTACAGGTAGGACAAACATGTATCTTAACTCTAGCTTTTTTTAATTTTTCCATTTAATTTTTTCACTTTTTCATTTGCGATTGATTCAATGGTTTTACTAATTGATAATTTTGCATCGGGCAATAAGACCTTTGATAGCTCAATCAATTTCTTGTATGTGTCATGTGTTAATGATACATTTCTGTATTTAGTTATATCCGTCATAATTCCTTTCATTTAATTATGATGATAATATAGGAGATTAATATTAAAAGTCAATGGCAAAATTTATTTTAATAATGTTTATTTGTTCTGGTGTTCCGGGCAACGATTGTAAGTCTATGCCAACACCTGTTATAGAATTTAAAACTTATCATGAGTGTGCAATATACGGTTATGAATTTTCTACTGAATTATTAAAAGAATTTAGTCCAGACTTTGTGGACCAATATCGAGCTTATACTGTCTTCGATTGCAAAGAAAATCAAAGCATTTGACAATGTGTCTAAATTGTGATATGGGTCAATCTTCTCACCACAATTAAACCTATCCATCACTCTCTCTTTGGATAGGTCTATCTACAAATACAACCAACAAAATTACCGCTACCATCATTCATGATGTGTAGGTTTAGTGTGTCTGCGTACCCGCTTAGTTTTTCTCGGAGTATCTCGCATATCCCCATGCAGTCTACTGGTGCCAATAAAGATATATGTTCCATCATCTGCTTTGTGACAGGAATTAATTGATAAAGTCCGTTTTCTAAAATTATTAGTTCCATTACTCATCATCCATAACTTTTGAGTCAAAGTTCCGTGTTCCATGGGCTATGATCTTTCTTACACCTGCACCTTGCAACTCTATTGTTGCATATGATGACCATGCTTTTTTAATTAGGTTTAATTCTAAAATTAAATTAGACCATTGTTTTTGTGTGATGTCTTTACTTGTAAGTGTTAATGTTTTCATGTAATCCTTTCTATATCCTATATATAGGATATTATATGATTATTGTCAACCCTGGCCTTTGTATCTTTTTGTGTTTTTTTGACGTTTTTCTGCCTTATTTAATGATTTTTTATGCTGTCGAGGGCCCCTTTTTTTAGGTTTATCTCTGGGTGTAAAATATTTAAAGCTTTGTCGAGCCATTTTTTATTGATAATTCGTGTTTTTCTTTTTCTGATAATGCAATAATAGGTATGTAACTAATTTTACCGTTTATGTGCTGTTTAAGATCTTCACCACACAAAGAACATCTATAAAATTCTGGTACAACTGATACTAGAACAGTATTTTCATTACATTCTGGACATAAACCATTAACAACTTCTGTGTTAAATTTTATTCTATGTTTTATAGCCATTAGTTTGCTAGTGGATTAGAAGAAGATTCTTTAATTTCTTCTATTTGTACCTGTAATAATTGAATTTGTTTTTCGTTGATTGCACTTCTTTTATCTAATACTCCTAATGCAGTATCTACATCACCATTGTTACCAGCTTCTAGTGCAGTTATTTTTTCTTCCATAACTGCTATTTGTGCAGAGTAATCAGTTGTAGATCTATTCTCTAATACATTAATTTTTTCTGTAAGTTTACCATAAGTTGCAAACCCACCACCTATTGCAACGACTGCTGCAATCAATGCTGCAATTCCTGCAAGTTGATCTTTAATATTTTTCATTAGGAATTTTTTCCGTATGCTCTACCACCACCTCTTAGTGCTAGTTTAAGTTTTTTAGAAGCAGGTATTGTAACACCTGCAGGTTTTTCTATTGCACCAGGTATACCAGTATAAGCATAATCTTGTGTTAAACTTTGTTTTACCATTTGATCTTGTTTTTGTTTATCTAACATTTTTCTTTTAGTTGGACTAATTGGTTCTGGCATTGGTTTTCCCGTTGTTTTTTTAGGAGGCGGTGGTGTTGTTTTTTTTAATTTAACCTTGCTTTTGATACTTCCAGCTTTTTTATTTTTTTTTTCCTTTGTGTATTTATTTAATAACACAGTTCTTCTTGGTTTATCCATTTTTAAGTACCTCTAATTCTATTAAAATTTGTTGTTTTCTAGATTTAATTTCCATAATTTTTCTAGATTTAATCTCTATCTTATCATTTTGAATATAACTTGCAAGACTCTTATCTGCATAAATTAACCTGTTATCTACAAGGTTTAATTGTTCTAAATATATGTTTTTTGGTTCATAAAAAGCTACATTGTATGAGTCTAATGATAGTTGATTATTTACCATTGCATCCATTTTTAATAAATTTTTAAGTTGTAAATTTTTTAATGGGTTTTTAATTTTTTCATCTACTTTAGCCATAACTTTTTCTAATTTAGGTTTGACAACTTCTTTCGATTGTATCTTTTTTTGTTTGGTATTATTTTCTTTTGAAACAACGGATGTTGTAGTAGCTTTGCTAGTAGGTTTTTCTTCTTCGGGCTCTTTGTTTTCTTTGCTTTCATTTTTTTCTTCTACCACACTTGGTTTTTCTTTGCTAGTCTGTGATTTTTCTTTAGGTGATGAGGCCATTTCAATCCGTGGTCCTTGTTCCGTGGGCCCTGGTGCTTCTTCTTTGGTAGTTTCTTCTTCAATCATAGGTCCAGCAGACATAGCTTTAGGTTCTTCTTCTTTCATCTCTTCCGGTTCTTCCATAGCAGCCGGTGGTGCTAATTCTTCCATTATTTCCATAAAAGGCATTTCTTCTTGTACCATTGCAACCATTTCTTCTTTTAATGTTTCAATAGGCATTGCTTCCATAACAGGAGCAAACATCTCTTGTGCTATTGGTGCTTCCATAACAATTGCACCAGTTTCTTTAGACGCTATCTCAAACGTTAAACCTGTTTCTTCTATGCTAAGTTCTAGTCTTGATCCTTCTTCTAATTGACCTGATGCAAAAAACTCTTCTTCAATCATAGATTCTAATCCAGATATAATATCATAGATCTCATTTTCTGTAAGTTCTGTTGTATTTAATGCTTCATTAATAACTGTTCTCTCTTCTAGTGTTAATGGTTCGTGATCGTCTATTGGAAAATCTAGTAGTAGTTCTGCACCTAATAAGTTAGGTCCTCGTAAAGCTGATGTGCTTTGTTGCCCATCAAACCCTTGCCAATACCACTCGTATGATGCTGCACCTGTACCATTCCAAACTAAGTTATCATTAAATTTTGCACTGTTAGAATTGTAACCTGCATCATTGAGTCTTGTAGTTGTCATCTCTGCAAGTGTATTACCTTGTGCATCTTTAATTTTTACATGTAGATTATAACTATCATCAGCACCACTTGATTGGCCACAACTAAAAGAACTGTTGCCATCTTCACAGTTTTGTACACTAAAATAACTATTTAAATGTATACCGCCATCTAATTTGTTTTGTGTTGAAGTATATGTTGTACCAGCCTCAACTCCATCAATATTAATTAATGATCCACTTGCACCAACTTTCATGTCATAACTTGACTCTAGCTCTCCATTAAATGCTTTACCACAGTTACCTTCGACCACTGTGCCACAAGTAATTGTAAAACCGTTATGTGTAGAATTATTTGATAGATTACCTGTACCTGAGTTTACACCATCTAAATTAAAGTTATCCATACTAGATGATGTTGTGCCTGCGTTTGGTAATATGTTTGTAGATGTAGCTGTATCGTTTTCTGCTAATACACTAGTTGTTAGTAACAATAATGGTATTAACCATTTCATTTTAATATAAGTTTTACTATTGATTTTTCACCTAAATATATTTCTGTCTCTGCCATACTCTTGATGCATTGATATTCTATGTGTGATTTAGATTCTCGCATTGCCACACGTTTACCTTTTAAACATTGTGACATGCCTTCTTGTATTCTATGTTCTTTAATTTCACCATTGACTATCATCAACAAAGCTATTACCATCTCTGTCATAAAACTTTTCCTTTGTTTACACCTTGCTTAATAACATATTTTTGTGTACCATGCTTGCCAGTTTCAACTTCTTTTTTTAAATCTTTTACAAATTTCATTTGTTTTGTTTTTTTTTCCATCGATTCGATGTAATTTATAATTTGTCTATTAATGCGTCCCGTTGCCATTTTGTCTAACCTTATCTTTTAACTGCTCTACATCAGCTAAAGCTTTTTCTAGTTGTGTTTTAAGAAATTCTATATTAACTTTGTTAGTCATATTTTGTTCTTGATTTGTAATTAATTTTTCTACATCACCATACAAAGATTCTATTAACATAAA
>Ga0209634_1003551_pt1 | contig 10481 bp, 8 predicted proteins | sample LinPmetageLP40_FD_184043 | JGI IMG/M metagenome (GOLD analysis project Ga0209634, IMG submission 184043) | Marine viral communities from the Pacific Ocean - LP-40 (SPAdes) (version 2) | ecosystem: Environmental > Aquatic > Marine > Oceanic | place: Pacific Ocean | collected 2010-08-26 | reverse complement strand
CGCTGCTGCTGGGGCCGGGGAATGTGACGCTATTCGCGCTGGTCTGTCTGGCCTCCGGTGCGGTTCTAGGCGCGGATTTGACGCTTTTGCCCGCCATGTTTGCCGCCCGTATGGCCCAAATTTCACCATCGGCAGCCGAAGGTTTTGGGCTTTGGTCGTTCGTGTCTAAATTGACCTTGGCTTTCGCTGCCGTTGCTCTACTTCCAGCTTTAGAACGCGCAGGATTGCAAACCGGAGCGGGTGACAGTTCCGAGGCATCCATCTCCCTGTTGATCTGGTTCTATGCTGGTGTACCTTGCGCATTGAAATTGCTGGCGATCGCTCTGCTTGCCAGCGCCGGTGCCAGTGCCAATGACGTGGAGAAACCGTGACAGAGCCGCTGATCTTTATCGCTATCGGGCTTGGCCTTGGTCTATTGCTAACCTTTCTGCGCCGCCGGTTGGGAGAGTTTCACGGCCAGTCGCCGAGTGACTATGTAGATTCATTCCCCATTTTCGACCTGCGCTTGCATCTGCGCGATAAGATGATCTGCGAAGGCGTGATTTTTGGCCCTCTCGGGCGGGTGACAAGCAGTTTTACCGCCGTGTTCGACGTCTCGTGGGAAGGGAACGTGGCCACCGTCGCAGAGACGTTTCGCTATAACGACGGGTCTCGGCAAGAACGGGAATGGACGGTAACGCTGGGCAAAAACGGTAACTTTATCAGCACCGCACCGGATGTGGTGGGCGAAGGGCTGGGGATACAATCGGGCCCGACATTGCAGCTGCGCTACCGCATCCGCCTGCCCGAAGAATTGGGAAGCCATGTTTTGAAAACCGTCGATTGGATGTATTTGACGCCCGATGGGACCATCGTCAATCGCAGCCAGTTTCGGAAATTCGGGATTAAAGTAGCAGAATTGGTCGCCACGTTGCGACCGGCGGAGGAACGATGAAAGACTGGCAAGGTAAGACCTATTGGTTGGTCGGGGCGAGCGACGGGCTTGGCGCGGCGCTTGCGCATCAACTTAGCCGTACGGGTGCAGAGGTGATTCTTTCGGCCCGTTCCGAGGACAAGCTGACCGAATTGGCCCAATCACTACCGGGCAAGGCGCGGGTGCGTGTTATGGATGTGACCGATGACGCCGATGTGGCAGCCGCCGTGCAGGACATCGGCCCCATTGATGGTCTGGTCTATTTAGCGGGTGCCTATTGGCCCTTCGGCGCAAAGGACTGGCAGGCCGGTCACGGTGTGACGATGGCAGACGTGAACTTTACCGGGTTGATGCGGGTCTTGGGGCAAGTGGTGCCCAATATGGTCGCGCGCGATCACGGCCATATCGTTATCACCTCTAGCCTTACCGCCTATCGCGGGCTGCCCGGTTCTATCGGCTATACCGCGTCCAAGGCCGCGACACTTTCATTGGCCGAGTGTATGCATGCCGATCTGCGCAAAACGGGCGTGCAGGTTCAGGTTATCAACCCCGGTTTCATCAAAACCCAATTGACCGATAAGAACGATTTCAAAATGCCCTTCTTGATGGAGCCGGAAGACGCTGCGCGCCGGGTTTTCGAGCATATGAGCGGCGACAGCTTTAAACTGGACTTCCCTTACGGGTTCTCGCTGCTGTTCCGTTTGGGGCGGTTTTTGCCAGATGGGCTTTATTACCGGCTGTTTTCTTAAGCTTAAACCTCGGCAAGATGCTGGGCGAATAGAACACGCGCCCTTTGCCAAACTGCGTTGTCTGCGTTGAGCAGCGCAAGCAATGTGCTAAGCAACTGACTTGCAAAATCCTCAGAGCTTTCCAGTGGCAGCATCGAGGGCAGGTTGTCGATGGCCATGACATCCAGCGGCGGATCGTTATGGACGCGCCGCGCGGGCGCCTCCCACGTCGTCGCGCGGTCATAGACTTGTACAGGGTTGAACGCGCTGTCGGGGTCACAAGCGATGTCACCGATCACCCGCAATGCGCGGTCTGCCTGCGGTGCATCGGGGCGGACAAAGGCCGGCGTGTCTGGGCCCGCGAGGATACAATTAAAGAAATAGCCATGCTCAAGGATCTCAGGGAACGGCCCGCCATGGGCGGTTTCAGCCATGTCCCAGCCGGTCACGGGGATGCCCAAGGCTTCGCAAAGATCGCTGGCTCCGCGCCCGACGCGGCCCAAGGCACCGATCACCAGCGCCCGGTCGGCGCTGCCGTCCACTTCGGCCAATTCCTTGGCCAGCGCGGCCTTTAACGCCTCGGCGTTAGGGTAGGGCTGCACCTGCCCGCAAGTTTCGCCGCGCAACTGTGCGATGCGGCATTTGATGGAAACGGCAGCCCCGGCAAAGCCCGCCCAATAGCCAAAGGCCGCAACCCGGCGACCATTGTCATCCGTCAGGTATTCCAGGTCCAGCAGTGTGCCACCACCTGCCTTGAACCGCTCCAGCAGCTTACGGCCTGATGATTGCCCTTTGTAAGCATGGCCAAACATGATGTGCGTATGCGGCAAGGGAGTGCCATCTTCAGGCAGTTCCTTTAGGCCGAAAATTACCGCATCGTGTGGCGCGTCTGGCCAGCTGTGCGCCGGGACAATTTCGCAGCCCGCCTGCGCATAGGCAGCGGTGGCGATGACACGGCTGTCGCTGTCTTCCACGCTCACCTTCATGCCTGCCGCAATCAAGGCGGCCGCGCCTTCGGGTGTCAGCCCCGTGCGGGTCTCATTGTCACGTTGTTCTGCACGGAGCCACAGATGGGTCATGCGAGCATTCCCTTGTCACGGATGGTTTTTACACTGGCACGGTCTTCCATTCGCGCGGCGAAAGCGTCGAGTTTGGGGAAATCGGCGCGGTCAACACCGTCGCCTTTCAACCAGCACGACACGACGAACAGATAGGGATCAGCCAATGAAAGGCTGTCGCCGGCGACGTAATCTCCAAGAAATGCGTTATTCTCTATATAGGCCGCGCACTCCGCCATGGTCTGCGGCACCTTGGCCGTCATATCGTCAAAGCTTGATTGCTCGTCGGCCCAGCGGCGGCCCCGCATTTTATGGGCGTGCGCCACATGCATGGTCGAGGCGAGGTAGTACATCACCCCCCGCATATGTGCGGCGGCCTCGGGGTCACTGGGAATTAGCGCTGCATCGGGCGCGCGGGCAGCGATGTAATCCAACAACGCACCGGTTTCGGTCAGGGTGGTGCCTGCTTCGGTCACGAGGGTCGGCACACGGCCCTTGGGGTTCAGCGAGAGATAAGGCGCCGCAGTCTGTTCGGCGGTGGCGAAATCTACATTTACCGGCTCATAGGGCAGACTGGCTTCTTCGAGGGCGAGGGCCACAGCCACGGCGATTGTGCCGGGCGCGTAATGAAGTTTCAGCATGTAAGGGCCTTTCAAGGCAGGATCAGATATGCGTTTGTGCAAGGCGTCGGTCGGGCCGGTCAAGATGCGGCACGGCGTTGAACAGCACCGGCGACCAGTGCCCGCCGATAGGAAAAAGACGGTGCATTGAGGTATGCATGATCGCCAGCGCCAGCCGCGCCATCGCAGGGATGCCAACGCCCATGGCCTGCGCCATCGCCAGAGAGATCAACCCGCCTGAGGTGACCACCAGCGCCGGGCCTTCGCCCTCGGCAATCTCGGCCAGCGCGGATTGCACACGGGTTTCAAAGTGCTCGTAGGTTTCTGGCGTGTCGGCCAGTTTGCCTGCTTTCCAATAGTCGAAGACCTGCGGCAAGTGATGCACAAACTCTCCCGCGCGGGGGAAGGGCACCTTGTGCTGCTGCTCCATCAGGCTGGCGAGGGTGAAATATTCCAGCTCGTTCAGCCGCGCATCGCGAATGGGTTCCAGCCCGGTGCTCATCCCCTCCGCCGTCTCGATGTGGCGCGTCAACGTGCCGGTATAAAGCCGCGTGTGGTGTGTTTCACTCTGGCGCAGATGGTCGCCCAACCACGCGGCCTGCTCATGGCCCAGCGGGCTGAGTTGATCATAGCTCAGCTCGTCTTTCGCAGCGGAATTGGCTTGGCCGTGGCGGATCAAAGTAATGTGGGACATCAAAAGGCTTTCACTGTTCGCCTCACTGATAGGGCAGCTTGTCTGGCCATTCAATCCAATGCGCCGCAGCGGCGTTTATCCGTGACGGTGTGTCGGGAATGGCCCCTGACAAATGCCCGCTATACTTATAGGTTGAGCATAAGTGAGCGGGGGAGGCTGCGATGACCGAGAAAATTAAATTCATGCTCGATGGCCAGACAGTAGAAGCCGAGGCCGGCATGACCATCTGGGAAGTCGCCAACGGTCGGGGTTTGAAAATTCCGCACCTCTGTCACAAGCCCGCTCCCGGCTACCGCCCCGACGGCAACTGCCGCGCCTGTATGGTTGAGATTGAGGGCGAACGCGTGCTGGCGGCCTCCTGCATCCGTGAGCCTGCAGAGGGCATGGTGGTGACCACCAACAACGCCCGTGCGAAAAATGCCCGTAAGATGGTGATGGAGCTATTGTTGGCAGACCAGCCCGCGCAGGATGTGGCCCATGACAAGTCGAGCCATATGCGCGACATGGCGGCCCTGAGCGGGGTGGAGAGCAGCCGTTTCCCCAAGCTGGAGCGGGACCGCATTCCGCTTCTGGACGACAGCCATGTGGCAATGCGTGTGAACCTTGATGCTTGCATCCAGTGCAACCTCTGCGTCCGCGCCTGCCGCGAGGTGCAGGTCAACGATGTGATCGGCATGGCCGGGCGCGGGCATGATGCCTATCCGGTGTTTGACATCGACGATCCGATGGGCGCATCGACCTGCGTGGCCTGTGGCGAATGCGTTCAGGCCTGCCCTACGGGCGCGCTGATGCCTGCCACGGTGGTGGATAAGCAACAGGTCGGTGACAGTGCGGATTACGACAGCGAGGTTGAGAGCATCTGCCCCTTCTGTGGTGTCGGCTGTCAGATTTCGCTGAAGGTGAAGGACAATAAGGTCAAATATGTCGAAGGCATCAACGGCCCGGCGAACGAAGGGCGGCTCTGCGTCAAAGGCCGCTTTGGCTTTGACTATATCCACCACGATCACCGCCTGACCAAACCGCTGATCCGCCGCGACGATGCGCCCGCGAAGGGGCTGAACGTCGATCCCGGCAATTGGGGTGAGGTTTTTCGCGAGGCGTCTTGGGAGGAGGCGCTGGACTTTGCAGCAAAGGGTCTCAAAGGACGCGGGCGCGAAGTAGCGGGCTTTGGCAGTGCGAAATGCACCAATGAGGAAGCCTATCTGTTCCAGAAAATGATCCGTCAGGGCTTTGGCCATAACAACGTCGATCACTGCACACGGCTGTGCCATGCCTCATCCGTGGCAGCGCTGATGGAGAACGTCGGATCGGGCGCGGTGACGGCCACTTTCAACGAGATCGAAAACGCCGATGTGGCCATCGTTATCGGCGCGAACCCGGTTGAGAACCACCCCGTCGCCGCAACCTATTTCAAGCAATTTACCAAACGCGGCGGCAAGCTGATCGTGATGGACCCGCGTGGTGTGGGGCTGCGGCGTTTCGCCAGCCATATGCTGCAATTCCGCCCCGGCACCGATGTGTCGATGCTCAACGCGATCATGCATGTGATCGTCGAAGAGGGGCTGTATGACGCGCAATATATCGCCGCCTATACCGAGAATTGGGAGGCCGAAAAGGCGCATCTGAAGGACTTCAGCCCCGAGAAGATGGCCCCGATCTGCGGCATCGAGGCCGAGGTGCTGCGCGATGTGGCGCGGACCTTTGCCCGTGCCAAGGCAGGCATGATCTTTTGGGGCATGGGGGTGAGCCAGCACATCCATGGCACCGACAATTCGCGCTGTTTGATCAGCCTCGCGCTGATGACCGGCCAAATCGGCCGCTCCGGTGCTGGGCTGCATCCGCTAAGGGGGCAAAACAACGTGCAGGGCGCGTCTGATGCGGGGCTGATCCCGATGTTTCTGCCAGATTACCAGCCTGTCGGCGATGACGGCGTGCGTTCGGCCTTTACCGAGGTCTGGGGCTCGGGCGATTTCAGTGCCGAAAAGGGGCTGACCGTGACCGAAATCATGGACGCGGTGCATGATGGGGACATCAAGGCGATGTATGTGCTGGGCGAAAACCCGGCGATGTCGGACCCCGATGTCGACCATGCCCGCGATGCACTGGCGAAACTCGACCACCTTGTGGTGCAAGACATCTTCCTAACCGAGACGGCGAATTATGCCGATGTGATCCTTCCCGCCAGCGCCTTTGCGGAAAAGTCGGGCACTGTGACCAACACCAACCGTCAGGTCCAGATGGGCCGCCCGGCGGTGACACCTCCCGGCGAGGCGCGCGAGGATTGGTGGATTGAGGTGGAGCTGGCCAAGCGGCTGGGGCTGGAATGGTCCTATGAAAGCCCGGCGGATGTCTTTGCCGAGATGAAGCTCAACATGAAGTCCTTCGACAACATCACATGGGACCGTCTGGCGCGGGAAAATGCAGTGACCTACCCGTCGCTCAGCGCGGATGATCCGGGGCAGGCGATTGTTTTCGGCGATGGTTTCCCGCGCCCTGAGGGCCGGGCCAAATTCACCCCTGCGTCGATCGTGGCCCCCGATGATGTGCCGGATGCAGACTACCCGATGATCCTTACGACAGGACGCCAGTTGGAGCACTGGCATACCGGGTCGATGACGCGGCGCTCCAAGGTCTTGGATGGGCTGGAGCCAGAGGCAAACTGCTCACTTCATCCGTCGACCCTGCGGCGTCTGGGTGTGGCACCGGGTGAGCATGTGCGGCTCTCCACCAAACGCGGCAGTATCGAGATTATGGCGCGTGAGGACCGCGCCGTGGCCCCCGATATGGTTTTCCTGCCCTTTGCCTATGTCGAGGCCGCGGCGAATATCCTGACCAATCCAGCGGTTGACCCTTACGGCAAGATCCCGGAGTTTAAATTCTCTGCCGTCAGGGTGGAGGCGGCGAAAGAGGCCGTTGCCGCCGAGTAAGGAAAGTACCGAGAAATGAAGATTGATGCCGCGCGATTTCTGAAGGATTTGCACGATCTGCGTGCCATTGGTGCGGCAGGGGTGGGCAAAGGCGTGGTGCGCCCGGCCTATTCCGCTGCCGATGTCGAGGCGCGGGAATGGCTCGCCGGACGTATGCGCGAGGCAGGGCTCAAGATTGAGGTCGACGCCATGGGCAACCTCTTTGGCTTGGCCGAGGGGCCGTCGATCCTGCTGGGCTCACATTCCGACAGCCAGCCCGAAGGCGGCTGGCTCGATGGCGCTTTGGGCGTGATCGCAGCGCTCGAAGTCGCCCGCGCAGCGCGCGAGGCTGGTGGCCCTGCGGTATCGGTCGTCTCGTTTCAGGATGAAGAGGGACGCTTTGGCGTGACCACCGGCTCGACCGTCTGGTCGGGCGCTTTGGATCAGGCGGATGCTGACGTGTTCACTGATGATGCCGGGGTCAGCTTGGCCGAGGCGCGCAAGGCGGTGGACGGCATGGTGACCGGCCCGGTCGATCCGGCGCAATTCAGCGGCTACATCGAGTTGCATATCGAACAGGGGCCGACGCTAGATGACAGTGGCGAGCAAATCGGTGTGGTCAGCGATATCGTCGGCATTCGCGACATGAAGGTTACCTTTGAAGGCCAGCAGAACCACGCAGGCACCACGCCGATGGCGGTGCGCCGCGATGCCTTTCAGGCGGTGTCTGCCTTCAACAGCCTGCTCAACGACCGGCTGCGCAATGTGGTGACGCCGACCACGGTTTGGACCATCGGCCATGTCAGCCTGCATCCCAATGCCTCGTCCATCGTGCCGGGCAAAGCGGTGTTTTCCATGCAGTGGCGGGACGGCGACAGCGACCGTTTGGCCCGGATGGAAGCGATCATCCGCGAGACGGCCGAAGAGGTGGCCAAGACCCGCGGGATGGACCTGTCCTATGGTCCGATGCTGGGGTTGGAGCCTGTGGCGATGGATGCGCGGCTGCAAGATGCGCTGGCCCAAGCGGCGGAGGAAGTGGCCCCCGGCAAATGGCGCAAGATGCCTTCGGGTGCCTTGCATGACGCGACTAATGTGGCGCGATTGATGCCCGTAGCGATGTTGTTCGCGCCGTCGATCAATGGGATCAGCCATGCCTTTGAGGAGGACACGGCGGAAGAGGATCTGGTCGCAGCGGTTGAGGTGCTGGGGCGGGCCGTCGCGGCGCTTTGAGCGCCGTCAGTCCCAGTTCACATCACCAAGGAAGATATAGCCCGCGCCGTAGATCGTCTTGATCAGCTGCGGGTTCTTGGGGTCTTCGCCAAGCTTCGTGCGCAGCCGCGAGATGCGCACATCCATCGCCCGGTCAAAGCTTTCCGAGGCCACGCCGCCGAGGCTTTCTTGCATCTGCGCGCGGCTGATCAGGCGTTTCGGCGCGTCGAGGAACAGGCGCAGCACCTCGCCTTCGGCATGAGAGAAAGTGACTTCGGTGCCTTTCGCATCCTGCAAGACATAGCGGTCGAAATGCGCGGTCCAGCCGTTGAACCGCGCCGTGGTGCCCGCCTGTGGCGTCGGCTTGGCACTGCGCAGGCGGGCGCGAATGCGGGCGACCACTTCGGCGGGGTCGAAAGGTTTGATGATGTAATCGTCGGCCCCCAGCTCGAGCCCGGTCACCCGGTCTTGCACCTGCGCTCGGCCCGAGATGATGATTACAATCGCGCCTTGTTCCAGCGCCAACCGGTGCACCAGCGTCAGCCCGTCGGTGTCGGGTAGGCTGAGATCGACAAGACAGACATCCGGCGTATGCGTGGCCAATGCCGCCTCAAAAGCGCGCGCACGGCCAAAGCTGAGGGTGTCGAACCCAGCTTCTTCAAGGGTGTCCGACAGCATGCTGCGAATCTCGGGCTCGTCATCAAGGATGGTGACCAGCGGGCGCGGTGTGGTGTCACGGCTCATGGGGTGGCGGCTTTCAATGGGGCGATCAGCGATTGCAAATCGTCTTTGTCAAAGGGTTTGCGCAGCACCGGGGCGAGGGTTTGGGCCTCAAGAAACAGCGGGTGATCGGCGGGGAGCGAAGTCATCAAGAGCAACGGCAGGCTGCTGCCGATGCGCCGAGCAAGGTCAATGCCGGTGCCTTCGCCCGATAGTTGAATGTCCGAGAGAACCAGCGCGATGTCAGGCAGGTCGGCGATCAAAGCGGTGGCCTCATCGGCGCTGGTGGCTTCGATCACCGAATGGCCCTGATCCATCAGCATGTCTCGCACGACAGCGCGGATGTCACTCGTGTCTTCGACCAGCAGCACCAGCCCGGTCGTGGCAGGCACAGCGGCGCGGAAGGGCAAGCGCAGGCCGATTTGCGCGCCGCCTTCGGGCGCATTGCTAAGCCGCAGATCGCCGCCGGAGGATTTGGTCATATCATAGACCATTGAGAGGCCCAGCCCCGACCCTTCGCTGCCTTTGGTGGTGAAAAACGGCTCAACCCCGCGTTCTAGGGCTGAAGGCGAAAAACCCGGCCCTGTGTCGTGGATGACCCATTCGATCCAAGTGTCATGCACGAGCCGCTGGGTCAGGGTGATGGTGCCACTCGCGCCGCAGGCATCGCGGGCGTTAAGGATGAGATTCAGCAGACTGTCCTGCACACGACCTTTATCAAGCAGCACCGACCCCTCTGGTGCCTCGTTTCGCACGATAAGCTCACATTTCGGCGGCAGGGTGGGGGCGGCGAGCGTCGAAAGTTCGCTTAGCAGGTTAGAGATATCGGTGGCCGCAGGGCGCAGGGCGCGGGGTTCGGTCACATCGGCGATAGAGCTTAGCAACGTTCCCCCGCGCCGCGCGGCGGCGAGTGTGCCGTCGATCAGTTCGGTGGCCTGCGGTGGCAGGTCAGGCAAGCGGGCGAGTTTGGACTGCATGCCGAGGATGATCGTCAAAAGGTTGGAGAAATCATGCGCCAGCCCGGAAATCATACGCGAGGCAAGCTCTCGTTTCAGCGTTTGTTGCAGAGCCACACGTGTTTGCGTCTCCTCAGTAATGTCCATCGACAGGATATAGACCCCGCCGCGCCCGTCCGGGGTAAAAGCCCCACGTATGCGGCGGGCAGAATCGTCGTCGCTAAACTCAATAACCGCCGGGCTGCCGGCATAGGCTTGGGTCAGCGCGGGCTTGATCCGCGCATAGGCGGAGGCGCCAAGCGCGTCGCTGATGTGCAGCCCGTAAATGTTGCTGGGCCGTCCCGGCATGACACTGCTGAGCCGACGGTTGGAATAGATGTAGCGCCCGCTGGCGTCGACATGGGCAATATGCGCGGGCATCATCTCGGTCGTCAGGCGGGTGCGGGCCTCGCTTTCGGTGACCTGCCGCTTGGCTTCCTCTAGTGCGGTGATTGTCGCCTCCAGCTTGCGGTTGCTGGCGGCAAGCTGTTCGGCGTGGGACAGCACCTGATCGCTCAGCGCATCTGACCGCGCGCGCAGCAAAGCCTCTTGGCGTTTGGTGTTGGTGATGTCGGTATAGACCGTGACCCAGCCGCCTTGGGGCAGGGGAGAGCCTTCAACGCTGATCGTCCGTCCAT
>Ga0209634_1003546_pt1 | contig 10490 bp, 16 predicted proteins | sample LinPmetageLP40_FD_184043 | JGI IMG/M metagenome (GOLD analysis project Ga0209634, IMG submission 184043) | Marine viral communities from the Pacific Ocean - LP-40 (SPAdes) (version 2) | ecosystem: Environmental > Aquatic > Marine > Oceanic | place: Pacific Ocean | collected 2010-08-26 | reverse complement strand
GTGTACCGGCGATCTTTGCAAACGTCTCACCGACAGCGCACGTAGGGTAGATAGCTTGCGTCCCGTAGTTGCTTTTTACTTCTACTTTGATTTTCATAAGTGCCTCCTCAGGCGTTATTTATGGGTCTCACTACGCCCGTAGGCGTTTCGACTAATCCCCATTAGTCATCGTCAGGTGAGTTAATATTTTAAATAGTGATCGAGCTCTTTCAGTACGCTTTTGCGAATCTCTTCATTGGTCGCATTGACATCCTCTCGCATAGCGTCCCTAAAATCTTGAAGTGCCTCACAAATAATCTCGCTTTCTAATTGGCTTATAGTATCTTCTCTCATTGTTGTTGACTCCTCAGTCGTTAGTTAAATAAATACAATGGAAGCCACTCAGTGAATGGCTTCGATGAATTTACTTATCGTGTTAAGGCATCATATTGACTCTGCGTCTCGAACCTATCGTGTATCGCTAGAACTTGAGATACCGGATACCCTGCTTTTCTGGACATCCACTCCCTCACCATGGAGTCAACTTTTGCGTACTTTCCATCAAACATGCCGCCTATCAATCCCTCAGGCTTTATGCGTGGCTCTAGATGAAATCCAAACTGCGGGCGGAAGACAAGGTCATACAGTGGACACTCAAAGCTAGGCTCAGATGAAACGTAGCCACTAGGCACTTCAAAATCCACTGTGATTTCCTTCAAGCCGTGGCTTAAAGCTAAGTCAGTGTCGGCGTTTGGGTTTAAGATTGTTGCTGTATTAAAACTCATAATACGTCCCTCCTCAGGGCTAATTGGTTTCGTGTATGCCCTACGAAATGTAGGACATACTTAAACCAACTCGTCAGGTTCTACTTACACCGGAGTGTTTTCGCGGTCAGGTTAACCGCCCGACAGGTTGTTTTAAGATTTTCCCCTGTGGTCGCTACCTCGCTCTTCTCCAAGCGTTTCGCGGTTACCACTGGCTACTAGCGTGTCTGAAGGCTCATCGTGCCAGAGTACCCTTCATGCTAGCCCGTACACCTCACTGCACGGATGGGGGCTTCTCATATTTAGCGTGGATGTCTGCCGTCTTCCACGTTTACTGTATGTCTATACAGTGGTTTAAATCATGCTCGTTGAGCAGTCATGAGAGTATAAAACAGGGTATTCTCATTTTGCAAGTCTTTTTTCATTAAGGTACAATTGAAATCATTAAACATTAGCAAATTCAAGGCGTACATTAAGATGGGCACATGGTAAGCGTGGAAGTTTTTGATAAGCGACTAGACCGCATCGAGTCAAAGCTCGATCAGGTTTCCCAGACTCTGGCGCATCTTGCTCGGATTGATGAGCGCCTCACTGGAGGTCACAAGCGCATCGACAGGCATGAGCAGAGACTTGATATGCTCGAAGATCAGCAACGCACAGTCGAGACTCGGATCGCCGAAACTATGGGCAAGTCAATGATCGTTGAGCGTGGAGCTTGGATAGTGTTTGCCGCTGTAGCTACCGCCATTGCTCAGATTTTTTGAATCGCGGGAAAAAAGAACCCAACACCCCAGTGCCAAATCCCCATAGGGAGAGACAGACAGATGATAGAGATAGATAAGACACTCAAACCCTTAACTTACAGGCAGGAAAGATTCGTTAGTGAGTTCGTTGCAACTGGCAATGCAACCAGATCAGCGGACGTTGCAGGGTATGCTCACCCCAATCATCAGGCGTTCAGGCTGTTGGTGAATATTAGTGTTAAGGCGGCTATTGATGCCGAAAGGAATAGGTTAATGAGTGATTCAGAGACAAAACTCGCGTCCTATGTGTCGCAATTGGAAGCAGAGAGTCGAGACGCAGACCAATCCGGAACCCGTGTTAGGGCATTGGAGCTGTTGATTAAGGTCGTTGGTGGCTTTGCACCAGAGAAACAGGAAGTTACAAGCTTTCACGGCTCATTTCTTGCTGATTTAGACCTAGAAGAAGATGAATTGCCAGAGCTTCTTACTGATAACTCTAAGGATATCAGTGACTTGCATTAGTAGAGCTCAACCTCAATAAGGTTGTGCTATCGATACCTAGCGCATCATGCATGTAATAAAAGGTGGTAGGGGGAGGGGTAGAGGTATGGAGCTCCCCGCGCTCGCGCATGCGGTTCCATGTCGGCTATACCACGAAAAATTAGCAAAATATTGAAAATAGGTTTCTAAAAATATACAGAGTAAAAAATATGAATCAGCTTCTTATGACAAAAGATGTAGCAATGGAATATTTATCTTTAGGTGAAGAAGCTTTTGATAAGTTTATAAAGCCACATGTCACAACATTACGATTTGATGGGCTGGTTTTGTACTTATCAGATCAATTAGATGAGGTTGTATACGACTTGATTGATGAGTCACCGGTGGTTAAAGGTTTCCAACTGCACCTCGTTGAATAGGGGGGCGGTAGGTAAAAAACTGCAAACCAAAAAAATACAAAAGGTAAATTTTGAAATGGCGACACCAAGAAAAGGCAAGGCAAAAGTAAAAGTTACCGCTAGCGGCAAGAAGGTGTCCTATGGGCAAGCTGGTAAAGCTAAAGATGGTAGCCGTAGGGTGCAAGCTGGAACGTCTAAAGGCGATGCTTATTGCGCTCGTAGTTTAGGCATTAAAAAAGGTTTGTCTGCAAAAAAACGAAACGACCCAAACACCCCTAACAATTTATCACGTAAGCGCTGGAAATGTTCTGGCGCAAAATCTAGGAGATAGTTATGCCATCAGGAGCCGGAACATACGGTAAGAACGTAGGAAGACCCAAGAAAAATCCACGCCCAGCAATTAATGCGCCTATGTCTGATAAGCGATCCAAGGAAGCAATAGCGGCTTTAAATAAACAAAAGAAAGAAAAGAAGAAAACCAAGAAGTCTAAATAGGAGATACAGATGTCACTTTACCAAAACATTGCTAAAAAGAGAGCCAGAATAAAAGGTGGATCTGGTGAAACTATGAGAAAGGCTGGCGAGAAGGGTAGACCGACTGCCAAAAATTTTAAGAACGCGGCTAAGACGGCTAGAAAAAAGTGAGTGATCATAGAGAAACGCTCTACGGTAAGGGCGATTTAAGGCGTCCAAGAGATGAAGATAACTGGTCTAAAGGTTATGACGCTATTAAGTGGGGCTCTGAAAAAGATAATCAGGAGAAAAAAACTGAAGACGATAACGCTGGAGCGGTTTTGCTACCATCCTGAAGGCACTCTGGGTGTCCTTAGATTCGATTCTCAGACGTTTTATTCTATAGAACGTCCATGGAAGAATAACGCCGTAAGTTTCTCCTGCATCCCAGAAGGGACGTATCAGACACGCTGGCGTAAGTCACCTAAGTTTGGTGAGACTTGGGAGATACAGGATGTTCCTAATCGCACCTATATTTTAATTCATGCGGCAAATTATGCGAAAGATGTGCATGGTTGCATTGGGCTTGGAACTTACTTAATGGGCGACAAAATTGCCGTTAGTCAAAGCAGGATAGCTGTAGGCTTGTTTGAGAAGCTTACAAGAGAGACGGAATGGCAACTGGAGATAAAAAATGCTCCACTTGCGGGTCTATAAAACCCGCCGCTAATTTCTCAGCAACGCAAGCATCCTGTAACTCTTGCAGGGTTAAAGTCGCTAAAGAGAAGGGCAATTTAAGCGTTGATAATTTTTTAAGCTTAAAGTTAAACAGCTTAAGGCATAGGCACCGAAAAAATAAATTTAATGGTAAGCCCGTTACACATGCAGAGCTGAGAGCTTTATATGACAGCCAAGGTGGCTCATGCGCTATATCTGGCTTACCCATGCATGCTACGACTGAAGAGTCTGACCTTTCAGTGAGTGTTGACAGGATTGATAACAGTTTAGGTTATGAGTTAGGTAATGTCAGGCTGGTTTGCAGTCGCCTTAACCTAATGATGTGTAATTTAGATGATGCCCACTTTACTTGGTGGTGCAGAGCGGTGGTAAATCATATTGGAAATTGAACAGATTGCGGCTAAATTTAAGGGAAATCTCCCTTTATATGCCAAAAATGTGCTGAAAATCGTAACAAAAGAGGGCGAATCCGTCCCTTTTGCGCTTAATGCGGCACAGTTATATGTCCATAATCGGCTAGAAAAACAGTTAAAAGAGCAAGGAAATATACGAATGTTGTGCCTAAAAGCGCGACAAACAGGTATTTCTACCTATGTGCAAGGACGAAACTTCTGGAAAGTGACACAAAATCGAAATGCTAACGCATTTGTACTGTCTCACCTTGCAGAATCCACTAACGCAATCTTCAATATGGTGAAGTATTTCTATGACAATGTCCCGCATCCTGCGTTTAAACCGCCTCTCGCTAGTCAGTCGGCGACAACTTTGGTATTTGATGAAATCAATTCAAGATACAGGGTTGGAACCGCAAGGTCTACACAGACAGGGCGGGGACAAACAAACAGATTTGTCCACGGATCAGAAGTTGCCTTCTACCCCCAAGGATCAGACATAGTTGCTGGTCTATTACAGACTGTCGGTGGAAAAAAATCTGAAGTTATTCTTGAAAGCACGGCGAACGGAGCTGGCGGCTGGTTCTACGATCAAGTAATGAAAAGCCTTAGGGGTGAGACTGAGTGGATAACCTGTTTTATTCCGTGGTTCTGGATGCCCGAATATAGAAGGAAGCCCTCGCCGTATTTTGAGGCGACTCCCGAAGAATATAAATTAGCACAACGATACAACTTAGATGACTCACAGCTATGCTTTAGAAGAGCGAAGTTAGATGAGTTAGGCGGCACTGATTTATTTAGTCAGGAATATCCTGCCAATCCTCTTGAAAGCTTTTTAACTTCAGGAAGATGTTTTGTCGAGGACATGCATTTAACGACAGCAGAAAATGACTGCTACACGCCTGACTTTGTGGGCGATATTCTCGGCGGAACTTTATCTGAAAGATCATATGCACCTTACAAAGAATGGTATCCGCCATTAAGTGAAGATAGCTACACCATAGGTGTTGACGTTGCTGAAGGATTATCTTACGGAGATTATTCCTGCGCTCAAGTTTTAGATTCTGAAGGTAGGCAAGTTGCTTGCTGGCATGGACATATAGACCCTTGGGAGTGGGGCAATATCGTATCGCAGATCGGTCAGCGATATAACAATGCTTACGTTGTGGTAGAGAGAAATAACCACGGTCTAACAACCTTGCGCCGACTACAGGAATTGTCTTACCCGAACATGTTTATTGAGCATTCAGTAGATGGAGCTTACACCGATAAAATGACAAAACGAGGAGGTTTCCTTACAACCTCTAAAACCAAGCCTTTAATAATAGATGGACTAGCGGCATTACTTAGACAGGGTCAGAGCGGTATTGCCGATATGGACTTAGTTAGCGAGTTGCGAACCTACATAATAGATGATAAAGGGGCTTTCAATTCTCAGTCAGGATGTTATGATGACAGGGTTATGGCTTACGCTATAGCCCTGCACGGACTTGCATCTATGCCTAGAGTTAGGCATCGCATTATACAAAGGCGATTTAAGACGCTCGATCCCGTGACAGGCTACTAATGATAGAAGAAATTACTGAAGAAAAAAATGATATCTCAGATGGTGTGCAAGATCAAAGCATGCAGAATCTGGGCGCTCGGCTATCTGGTACATTTCAAGAATATAAAGATGCTCGCAAAGAAACAGAAAGCGAGTGGCTCAAAGATCTCCGTCAATACAATGGTCAGTATGAACCTGACGTATTAGCCCGACTAAATGAGGCTGGAGCGAGATCAAAAGTATTTGTTGGACTAACTCGAACAAAGGTCATGGCGGCTTACAGTCGTATCATTGATCTATTGTTTCAGCATGGAGATGTTTTCTTTGCTGTTGAGTCCACGCCAGTCCCTGACCTAGATCCAATGCAAGCCATGCAGATGCGCCAGCTTGCTACAGCACAGGTCATGGAAGCATCACAAATGATGGATCCTAACATGAATGAAGATTTGGTCATGGCTAGGATGCAAGAACTCGAAGAAGAGTTGAAAAAGGCTGAAAAAAGAGTTGCCGATGACGCGGCTGAATTAATGACCATCGATATAATGGATCAATTGATTGAGACCAACGCAGAGCAAAAACTTAAAGAAAGTATTTTAGAAGCCTGTATTTTCGGTTCTGGCGCGTGTAAAGCAGGAACAGTAAGAATAGATCAAAAACAATCTTACTCAATGATGGCTGATCCAGAGACTGGCGAGCAAGGTTATGCGCTAAGTATTATTGAACAGCCTATGCCTGAGGTGGAGAGTGTATCAATATTCGACCTTTACCCAGACCCGTATTGCACATCACTTGATGATTGTGATGGGTTATTCCGTAGGCATGTGCTAACTCGCCGTCAGTTCAGGGAATTATCTGACTTACCTCAGTTTGATTCTGGAATGATCAAGTATTTGCTAAAAACAAACAGGACAGGTAACCACACTGAAGAAGAACATGAGCGTACCAGAAGACGTATTGCTGGTATCAATGAGCATTCTGAATCCAATAGATTCGAGGTTATGGAATATTGGGGATGTGTTGATGGCTATGAATTAAAAGAGCATGGCGTAGAAATACCTGAAGATGCTGATTTGTCAGAAGATTTTAGCGCATGTGTTTGGTTGTGTTCTGGAAAAGTAATAAAGGTAATGCTTAACCCTATAAAAGGTTATGACATTCCTTATCATATATTCCCTTATGAGAGATCTCCTCATCAGTTCTGGGGTACAGGCGTACCTAGAATGATGCGTGATTCGCAAGGCACTATGAATGCCGCAACAAGAATTTGGTTAGATAATCTAGCGATGTCTTCTGCACCGATGGTTGAGGTAAACACTGACTTACTTGCGGCTGGGGAAGATCCTACAGACATACACCCTTGGAGAGTGTTCCTTAGAGAGGGTGGAGATGGTTCTATGCCGATGGTTCGCTGGTATCAGCCGGTAGCTAACGCTAATGGACTTAATCAGATTGTTGACATATTCCGCAAGTTTGCGGATGAAACGACAAGCTTACCTTCATATACACACGGTGAGCAAACGGGTGGTCTTAATAAGACAGCTACAGGAATGTCAATGTTGATGGGTGCGGCTAATGTTGCGCTTAAATCTACGATAAAAAACATTGATGACTTCCTGATGGAGCCGATGATTACTGCATTATTCCACTGGAATATGGAGTTTGGCACAAATCAAAAATCAAAAGGCGATCTGAGGATTGTCGCAAGAGGTAGTACAGCTCTTGTCCAAAAAGAAGTACAAAGCCAGCGCTTATTGCAGTTCCTTTCGCTGGTATCAAACCCCATGGATGCCGGATTGGTGGATCGTAATCAATTACTTCGTGATATTGCACAGAGTATGGATATCGACCCAGATGAAATTGTTAAGTCAGAGGAGCAGTTAGCTCTTGAACAACAACAACAACTCGCGCTCCAAGCTGAAGCTGAACAAAGAGCAATCGCAAGCGGTAATGCGCCTCAAGGAGGGGTCGGAATGGCACCTCCTCAAGGAGCTATTTAAAAACCGTCTTATTGATGCACAGCGTCACTTAGAAGAAGCAGACGAGAAAAATTTTAGGATTGAGCAAGGCAGACTCAAAGAGTTGCGCTTTTTGCTTAGTCTTGAAACGAGCGCGAGAGCGCATTTAGATAACTCGCGGAACCTTAAAAGGACAACCGCAATTGAATAACGGACATCGAGAAATCGCCCCGTAAGGAAAAAATTATGTCGAGAAATGACCCTGATCGCCTAGAAGCAGAAGCGAAAGAGTTGATGGAGCAGATGCTTCAGTCTAAAGAAGGAAACCCTGAGACCGTTCAATCTCAAGAGGATACTCCAGAAGAGCCTGAAGAGTTGCAACAAGAAGCCCCCGAACCTACGGATACGGCTGAGACTGACGCTGAAGAGGTTGAAGTATCTGAAGAAGTTAGCGGTGAATCTGAAGATATGACATTGGCTTTGCAAAAAGCTGAAAAAGCAATGAAAGGCGCACAGAGCAGAATGACAAAAGCTACGCAAGAAACGGCTGACTTGAAGCGGCAAAACGCCGACCTAGTCAAAAGTCTAGCGGAGCTAAAAGGTCAACTTGTTGAGCAACAGAGAGATGACAGTAAGTTAGCGCAGTTAAGGGAAGACTACCCTGATTTAGCTAACCCACTGTTAGATGAGCTGAAGCGAACACAGGATGAGGTTTTAAGTCACAAAGAAGAACTTGCTTTAGAGAAGAAACGCAAAGAAGAAGAGCTGAATCAAAAAGCTGTAGATGCCCATTTTGATCGGATCAGAACAGAACATCCAGATGTTGATGAGTTAATTGAAACATCAGACTGGCTGAACTGGTTAGAAGATCAAGACAGTGCAACTAAAGATTGGATTCAACATGGTTCTTCAAACGATGTGAACTCTGTTCTCTATAAGTTTAAGGGCGACATGGGATTTAAACCACCATCACCGCAAGAGAGGGCGCTAGAGAAAGCAAGATCGGTTGCAGAACCGAAATTGCCTAAGTCTCGAAAGCCCAAAACCAAAGTCGATACTCGAAGCTGGTCAGTCGAAGATATTAAAAGGATGCCTAATCATGAATTTGAAAAGCATCAGGATGAAATATTGAAGGCAATGAATAGTGGACAGATTCGGCAATAACTTTTGCATATAGGTAAATAAAATGTCTTTTTCACAATTTAGTACAGGCGCTACATCTGAGGTGAATTTCATCCCAGAGGTGTTTTCCAAGCTTTTACAAGCTAAGTTCTATAAGCAGAGCGTACTTCCTGCAATTTCTAACACTGATTATGAGGGCGAAATCTCTGGTCAAGGTGAGAAAGTTGTAATTCGTACAGTTCCTGCCGTAACCATCAATGACTATGCGGGCACGATTACAACTCAAGAGTTGACTACTGCCAAAGTAGAAATGCTAATCGACAAGGCTAAGTACTACAGCTTCAAGGTTGATGACGTATTAGCGGCTCAAGCAGATATTAATTTGCTTGAGAAGGCTTCTGCGGATGCTTCTGAGGGAATGCGTATTGCAGTTGAGACTGATGTATTGGCTAACGCTATAACTGGCGCTACCACTACTGGATCTCAAACTACCATTAGTGCATCTAACATCTTGACTGAAATACTTGAGCTTTCTACTGCTCTTGACACGCTTAACATTCCAGAAGAGGGGCGTTACATCGTTCTTTCTCCTGAGTTTGTAAGCATGCTCAAGCAGTCTGAGTTACGTCAAGCTTACTTGACTGGTGATGCAACTTCACCGTTGCGTAATGGAAAAGTTGGAATGGTAGATCGTTTTACTGTTTACCAGTCAAACATGCTATTCACTGCTTCCTCTGGCTCTGACTCAGGTTATACACATGTCCTAGCGGGTCATCCTAAGGCTCTTTCTTTCGCTTCACAGTTCACAAATGCTGAAACTGTAAGAATGGAAAGTACTTTTGGTGATCAAGTTCGTGGTTTGAAAGTTTACGGCTCTAAGGTTGTAACTCCAGATGCACTTTGCGTAGGTAAGTGGACTTAATAGTCTAACTTGGATGGGGGAGGGAAACCTCCCCTGTTTTAAATGGAAAAAATTATGACGAAATCTAAAACTAAAAAAGATGAGATATTTGACAAGGCAAATGAAGAGTTTGGAAGAAAGTTAGACAGAAGACTCACCCTAGCCCAGTTAGAAGAACAGTTAAAGCAATTGGAGAGAGATCAAAAAAATCCGCCAAAAGAAGCTGAAATTCTTATTCCTAAAAAAGTTCAGAACGTCATTACTGGAAATATTTTTGACTATAACCCGATATTTAAAAGCAATCCTGATTTGCAAGTAATCGAGTGGGAGAACTCCGATGGCGACAACTAAAGTTATAGATATATTAGACCGCGCTACTATTATCTTGCAGGATAATACAAACGTCCGGTTTCCAAATGCAGAGCTATTAAAATTCTTTAATGATGCTCAACGAGAAGTTGTGCTTCATAGACCAGATGCAAAGATGGTGAATATCGCCTTTAATCTGGCAACAGGTAGTAAACAAACACTACCAAGTAGTGCATTACGATTAATTGACGTTGTACGTAATGTTGATGGAAGAGCTGTCACGCAAGTTGAAAGAAGGATACTTGATGAGACGCTACCGAACTGGCACGAAACAACTGCCGGAACAAATAAAATCCAGCATTACATTTACGATCCAGCAGATCCTAAAAACTTTTATGTCTTTCCTCAAGGGGCATCGGGTACTCACTCGTTAGAAATTGTATACAGCGAATCTACACCGGACATAACTATTACAGATTTTGTTGGCGACACTACCGTCATATCTATAGACGATGTTTATTCAAATTGCCTATTAGATTATGTGTTGTATCGGTCATACCAAAAAGATTCTGAATTTGCTGGTAACGCGCAAAGAGCAATGATGCATTACCAAAGCTTTGCAAATGCACTTGGCATTAAAACCCAAGCTGATAGTGCAGTGACTCCAATCCCAGCATAGGTGATCAATA
>Ga0209634_1003544_pt1 | contig 10493 bp, 1 predicted proteins | sample LinPmetageLP40_FD_184043 | JGI IMG/M metagenome (GOLD analysis project Ga0209634, IMG submission 184043) | Marine viral communities from the Pacific Ocean - LP-40 (SPAdes) (version 2) | ecosystem: Environmental > Aquatic > Marine > Oceanic | place: Pacific Ocean | collected 2010-08-26 | reverse complement strand
CCCATAACTAGTGTCTACGTCTGTGTAGTCATTTTCTAGCTTTTCAGCTGCTATAGCTGCTAAACTTATACTGTTACCGCTACTTGGAACTGCCATTACAATTACATTTGTTAGACTTTAACTCTTCTATTTCAGCTTTTAATTCTTTTATCGCTTCAAGCAATATAGGTGCTACACCTTGATGTCTCATGGAAAGCATGCCATCTTCGTTTTCTCTTACAAGTTCAGGTACAACTTTTTGTACATCTTGAGCTATAAACCCTATGTCTTCTTTTATATCTAATATACTATCAGACTCTTTCCAATCAAAAGTAACACCTTGAAGCTTCATAGCTTTATCTAGAGCTGATTCAATTGGTTTAATATTTTCTTTTAATCTAACGTCTGATGGCGAACCGTAAGCAATAACATCTCCAGCAACGGTAAGGGAACTGTGTATGAATCTTGCAGACTCCATCATATTACTACCATTCCAATTTCTTACAACTAGATTATGAGCTGAAAGTGTAAATCCAACACCAGCTTTATCATATATACTAGCAGCTGTAGTTGTTGGGTTATCAGCGTTGCCATTAAAAGTATATTTATTAGCTTCTAAAGTACCTTCACAATCTACATTACCATTAAAGTAATGCAATCCTTGAGCGTCTTTAAATTCTGTTTTTGTAGTTGTCTTAACAATGTTTGTGTAGTAAGAGCTACTAGAAAGACCCTTATGTGCATAAGCAGAACCTGTGGTTTTTGTGCCGTCTGATCTAGTTAAAGTGATTATAGAATCATTAGTGCCCCAGCCTCCATATCCTGCGTTATTATAACCGCCAACATGAAAAACAGGAACCGCCGCCGACGCTGTGTTTCTATTTAAGAATAAGAACCCATCGTTGTGATTGTAAGCATAATGTCCAGTACACCAACCTTCACCTGAAATACCTTCATTCGATGATCTAAAATATATACCTGAATTGTCTGAAGTACTAGCTACATTTTGAAGGTTAACAGGTAGTCTTGCTGCATCTAAAACTCCAGATGTTATAGTTGTAGCGGCTTGATTATGTGCACTTGGCGCGAACGTATTAGGTTTAGAATCAACTTCACTCCAAGTTGGTAAATGACCTTCAGAGAATAACGCGTCTCCGTTATGTTTAAGTAAACTACTAGCATGTGTTGTAAACGCAATACCATCGTCAACATCATTTTGAGAAGTTAAAAGTAAAACAGATCCTGCGTGACCGCCTATACTTGTTGTGTGGCTTATTGTTGCTCTATCTGAAAAATCCGTAGTACCTTCTTTGTCAAAACCAGTAAAGTCTATTAATCTACCTTGGTTTGTGGTTGTAACGTCACCTGTAAGTAATATATTACCTTTTACATTTAAATTACTACCAACGGTTGTATCTCCTTCGTTCACAACAAGTAAAGCACTTTTACCAAGGTTTGTATCGCCACTTCTATAGTTAAGATACATAGTAGTATTACCACCAGTTGCGGTAAAAGTATTTATTTCATTACCATGATTAAAAGTAGTCTTATGGCTAGTTGAGTTGTGTTTAAAAGTAGCAACTCCGGATACATCCAAATGACTTGTTGCTTCGATTGTAGTTCCGTCGATTGTAGTCGCGTGTACAGCTCTGTTTGCTGATATAACCTCAGTGCCACCCATTTTAATAACACCACTACTATTTACGTCTATGTTACCATGGGCTTGTAAGCGTCCAAAAGCACCTTCGATTACTTCATTTGCTCCACCACCTGTTTCTGTTGTTGAGCCATCTAATAAAGTTACTGTTCCTTTAAACTGTTCTACTTTTCTTATATTAACACTTCTACCAGTCGCGTGTGCTACTTTTTCTGCATATATATGACCGCTTGTATCACTAGTAAATCTAATATCATTACTATGTGTGTGCCATGTATAATGATTGTTTCTGTGTATTACTGGTTTTGCACTACTTTGAGAGTTGTAGAAAATATCTAATACTATGGGTTGGTTATAAGAATTTTCACTTGAATCAATATAAACCCTGCAAGAAGTTAGATTTGCTAAGGTTAGTATTCTCATTTTAGTGTCTATAGCAGGAAGAGTGTATGCTCTTTGTGATCCAATTATCATTTTTTGACCCGTACCACCAGAAAAATCTAAATCACCTGATAGGGATACCGCACCTGTAAAACTTGCTGCTCCTGCTGTAACTGCTCCTGCAAAAGTTGTATCTCCAGAAGTGTCTATTTTTAATCTTGCGTCAGCCGCTGTATTATCGTATATATAAAATGAGCCTGAACCTATCCCATTTGCAGTTCCACCCACTGCCACTTCCCAGTTTCTTGTTGTTGTGTTATGTAGACCTAAAACTGTTTGAGCGGTATTAGTGCTTTGAATTTTTAATCCTGGAGTTGCTCCGTTTTGTGTAGTGTTAGCTCCAACAGTAACATTACCCGTAAATGTTCCACCTGTTTTTTCTACATAATCTGCAGCTGGGGCATAGTAACTAACCGCATTTCCTCCTAAGGTTGCTGCGTCTATAGTATTAGCAAGACTAAGAGTTGTTTGCTCGTTATAAGTACCGTCGTACCTCATTGCCATTCGCTTCAGTAAATCTACTCCTCCTGTATCTGCTTGGGCTTGTGTTCTTGTAGAAACTACTGTGTCATATGCATTGTTAGTAGTATTGTCATAAGAATACCACGTACCGTTATTAGCAGAACTAACGTAGTTTGATGCGGACGTTGAATCGTTAACCTCTATAGTTAAGCCTGATGTTGGACAGTCTAAATGGTATGAAGCACCACCACCTCTTAACCATACAACATGTTTCATTGTGTGTGCTGTCCAATAAACACCACCACAAATTCTAGAGTAAATTTCTCCAAAATCTAAAACATTAAGCATGTTAGGATAACCACCCCAACTACCAACACGAATATCGTAAGTTAAAGTTAAACCACCTAGATGAGTTGAATTATTCCAAGTAGTTGGAGCAGTTTCACTATAACCTCTAAATATGGTGATCCTAGTCATTCTAGGTGCATTAGTTCCTGAAATTACAACTGGGTAATACTTATCAGCATCCCCATTGACAGTAAAGTCGTACTGCTTACCAACTCCGTAACTATAATTTGCGTGATTGCCATCTACGGTGTCGGCATCCAAACCTGAACCTGATCCATCTACGCTTTTAATCTCTGCTAAAAGTTGTGCAGCAGTTTGATTTGCTTCAGCATTTATAGGAGCGTGCGTGGCTTGACTATGAGTGTATGCTGTATCCCAATTTCCAGCATTATATGATGAAGAATTAGAGTGTATAACCTCACTTAATGTTAAGCCTGTCCCTGATGTTGCATCCTTATAACCAACCATAACACCACCATTGTACGGTGCTTGAAGTATTACTTTATCAGTAGAATCATTAGCAACACCAATAACTAAGTTATTTGCTTCACCTGATGTGTTACCATAACCATATGAGTGAAATTGTATAAAACCATAATCTGAAGGATCATTAATATTTGTTCCGTCTTTTTCTGACTCAAAGAATATTCCGCTTCTACCTACACTATCTCCTTTTAATATTATATTAGTACCCGCGCTTTCGTAATAACCCATACTAGTAACAGCTGGATCTACAGAACCTTCTACAATTAAACCTTTATTAAATTTAAATGATGTAGTAGTATTAAAATTACCATCAGTAACAGTCAATGAATTATTTATGTAGGCAAAGTTCCATCTTAAAGACCCAGTACCTAAAGTAAGACTAGCATCAGCAGCAGGTATTATATCACCTGCAAATTTTGTTGTTAAATTATTATTTCCATCACCAAACTGTACAACCTCTTCTAAACTAGAAGCATTATTCTTTTTAGAAAATATTTTTGTAAAACCAGAAGAACCACCACCACCTCTGTAGAAATGTACACCAGCAACCTCAGCGCCATTATAAGCTGCTATTCTGTAAACTTCAACGTTACCAAGATCTTGTCTATTATTATAAAGTTCTAATCTACTACCTGCGTTCTGTTGGTCGGTAAATCTACTTGGACCAGGACCAACATTTAATGAACCTGCAACTTTTAAATTATTTGTTAAATCCCAAGTATCGTCAGCATCGTCAAATACTAGATATGCGTTTGTGGTACTACCACCTCTGTTAATCGCTATACCAGATGTAGCGGCAGTTGCTGAACCATCTGAAGCAGTTTTATTTAACAATATTATATTATCTTCAACTTCTACTGTTTCAGTATTTAATATAGTTTGCGTTCCATTTACAGTTAGGTTACTAGATATTATAACATTACCAGGAATTGTAACTTGACCATCTTTGTTTATAAGTAACTGACTAGTGGATCCGTTTTGTATTTTAAAATCACTAGCGCCTGTTCCTTGAAAATCTCTTCTTAAAATAAATTGATGATCACCGTTACCATCTGAGTCTTGATAAGCAAATATTGTGTTAACAGTGTCGTTAACATGCAATTTAATTGCTTGATCAGAACCCCTTCCTACTGATAAAGCACCGGTTCCTGAATTTGTATGTACGTTTAGGTCGCCTGTGAAAGTTCCACCACTTGCTTTTGATACAAAGTCACTTTGATTTACTACTGTGCTAGGAGCTGCATCAAGGATACCATAACCAGCTAAAGTTGTTGGTGTGGTTTCTATTTCAGAAAACAAAGGCTTGTGGCCTTCGTGATATATTTTAGCTTTTGTTACCGCTGTAAGGCCAGATGGTGTTGATTGGGTAGATGAGTCAAAATTATAAGTAACTGTTCCGTAATCTGAAAATCTTGTAAAAGTTTGATCTTTATTGTAGTCACCAAATCTACACCAAATTTCATATGTACTACCTACTGTTTTATAAAAGAATTCATAATCATCACTAACAGCATCAGTTGATAGTTGATATACATCAAAACTAATATTAGTTCTAGTTGCTATTTGAATTTCATACGTTGCTCTATCTGAATCACCATAATCACCCGCGGATGATAATTTACCTACAACACTTGCATCATAATTAGCTACAGTAAACAATCTCATGTATCTTCTATTACCAGCACCAGCTCCAGGATCGAACGTAAATTTACGTGTAAATCTGTCATTAACTTCTGTTTCTGTAAAATATCTACTATCTAAATCCGTTGAAGAAGCTGTTAAAAAACTACTTAAATTTTGATCACCGGTAAGTGTAACACCATTAGCGGTTACAGTACCTGCAAAAGTTGCGTTACCAAGTTGGGAAACTGTAGCAACTACATTATTAGCATTATAAGTGTCTGTGTTAGCAAGTATTTCAAAATTACGAGTAGTATCATCGTTGTTTTTATCAATATATAACCTCACGCCTCGGTTTGATTTAATATCAAGTTGAGCGCCAGCATTGTTTTGAATTACGAAATCACCTGTACTGTTATAAATATTACCACCTGACAAAGTTATGTCACCTGCAAAAGTTGCATCTTTATAAATATCTACTGTGTCATCAGTGCTTTCTGTAAATCTCATGAACTCAACTCCACCAGTAAAGAACCTCAATCTATCATCAACATCCTCCATTATATAAGTGTGTTCACTTGCTCCAAAGAAAAGTGCTTCACCTACAGGTATAAATATGTCTGCTCCTGAAGTTATACTACCTGTAAAAGTTCCATTACCATTTTCCTCTACTTTAAACAACTCAGAGTTAGCTCCTGTAGATACTATAAATATTCTATCTGTTTGATCATTATTTGAGTCTATATTTAACCTTATAGATCCATCAGATTTAATTATTTCATTAGAAGCACCAGAAAGTATTAAATTTCCAGCAACTGTAAGATCATTTGCAAAAGTTGCGTTACCACCTTTTAAAATAGATAATTTATTATTTCCATTAATTTGTAAAAATAAACCTTCATCTGTTCCGTTTGGCTTAGAATTAATTATTAAATCTTGGTTTGTTGGTCCAATAATACTTCTTGCACCACCATCTGCTAAATCTAAATTTCCAGTAATCTCAACATCTCCTGCAAAAGTTGCGTTACCACCAGATGCTATTGTTAATCTTACAGAATTACTTGTTCCTAAAGTTATTGTGCCTGCTTCTCTATTATTTATAGTAAAATTATTTGCAGTTGAAACTAAAGCCGTTCCGTCAGATGCGGTATCTCCTGTTGTATCATTTGTAAATTTTAATTCAGAAGATGTTGTAGCGTCTATATGAAGACCTGTTCCACCTGATTGTAAAGCAGGAGTACCCGTCCCGATCCCGACATTGTTACCAAAAGTTGCGTTACCAGTTACTTGTAAAACACCGCCACTCGCGGCAGCCGTACCGCCGATATGTAATGCAGGTATAAAAGAATCATTACTAGATGATAATTCTGTTTTCTTTACACCATCGAAATATAAATAAATATCACCTCTATTTCCATATCCCCTTAGTTGTCCTGCTAGTGTAGAACTATCACTTTCCCTCCAAGCAAGAGATGTTCCATCAGTATCAGTATCAATAAGTATATTTCCACCATCTACAACTAAATTTCCAGCTATGTCAGCATTACCATTTATATCTAAACTTGTAGCTTCTAGTTCACCAACAGCTTTTATCGCGCCTTGATAAGTAAATACCATGTTACCAGAAGAATCTGATACCCATGTATGTGTTTTTAGACTACTTCCGTAGTATTGTCTCCAGTTAACTGTTGTACCTCCAGCACTACTACCGTCTAAGAAATGTGGATAATGATTACCAGCCGCGTCATATGCAGTGTAGTACAAATGTCCGTTGTGGGTGTTACCGTTGTTTGTAAAAGTTTTATAGCCTGATATAGTTTGCGTGCCTGTTAATGTTACCGCACCAATATCACTTGATACTTCTGTGCCTGTTCTGTATTTAACTTCTCCTCCATCCGATACTAAAAATTTATCAGTGTCTGAAGTAGCGTTCGATATAGAACCTAAAACAATACCGGCATTAAAATGTCCCCAACCAGAATCTGACATATCTAATCTTAAAGCTGTTATTGAGCTTCCACCATCGTTACCGAAAAATTTAATATCACCGTCTTGACGCGTGGCAGTTATGTGAAAATTATCACCACTTTTTGTAAATCTACCAAAATTAGTACCATCAACTTTTAAATTAATATCACTACCACCAGCATCTAATGAAATATCAGTAGCAGCATCTAAAAGTAAAGTACTAGCTGATTCTACCTCGGTAGTTATTACTTTTCCTGCAAAAGTTGCGTTTTGTGATGTATCTAGTTCTAAAGCTAGTGTACTACCGTTTGTTCCAAATTTAATACCTTTACCACTTTGACCGTATATTAAAGCATAACCTGTGTCCCAAGTTAAATTACCATAATCAGCACCAGCGCCCCATTGAATTGTACCATTGTCTTGAAGCACTATTCTAGTACCTTGTTTTATATCACCTGCAAAAGTTGCATTTTGTGAAGAATCTAGCGTTAGAGCTGTTGTGGAGACTGTTTGAAAAATTAAAGACCCACCATTTGCAATATTTTTTATAGTCATACCTGCAGAAGCAGAAGCTTGCCATAAATTATACCTTAAAAAATTTGAGTCATGATCATTCCATAAAAATAACTGACCAGAATTAGGTAGTCTTACATTACCTGCAAAAGTCGCGTTATTATTATCTAAAATGTTAAGAGAAGCAGTACCACCAGTATTAATTTGTAAGCCTCCATTCGTTGTATCTCTTTTAATAGAATTATATCCAATATTACTATCTACAAAATCAATTGATTGACCAGATGCCATTCTAAAACCTGCAGCTGAGCTTGCATAACCAGTTGATGTTATTTTTCCTGGAACTACAAGAGTATCAGTAGAATCTGTCCATTTTAAAAATGAATCTGATCCAAAATACCCTCTAAGGTTATCAGTACCTGTCTCATTTAGAGCAAGTCTCTCATGAGTTACGGTAATATTGTAATTATTTGTATGCCATGTTTTTATTTTAGGCACACCACCTGATATTAAAAACTCAATATGATTTGAACTTGTACCACTTGCAAAAGTATTATTACAATACCAGGTTCCATCTTGATTCCAAAAAACAGCCACAGAAACCTGGTCTGTTCCTGTTCCTGAAATATGTGCAGTCATTCTATAGCCACCACCAGTTGGTAAGGCACTACCATCGTTTGTTAAAAGTGTTGCAATAGTTGTGTTACTTGCTGCATAAACTCTACCCCATTCTTCTCTATCAACATTTCCTGTTTGTGTTATTTTGCCAGTAACTAATAAATCACCAACAAGAGTAGTATCACCACTTATATCAGCGTTACCGTTTATATCTAAACTAGTTCCCTCTAGCTCAGTACCTGTTATTTTTCCTGTAAAAGTTGCGTTACCAGTTTCACCGCTTAAAGTAAAAAGTATATCACTTATAGTGTCATCAGTACCACCACCATGCCTTCCAATTATAAAATCTGCATTAGAGTCATTATTATTGTTTGAGTCTAGATTAAAAAGCATAGCACCATAGCTATTAAATCTTAAATCATCCGCAGGTGCTCCAGAGAGGTTTCTAGATGATATAGAGTGATCATCGCTGTCGTTACCGTAAAATGTAATATAATTACCTATATTTCTTGCATTAAACTGATTTGCTGTTAATGCGCCAACAACGTCTAAAGGGTCATCAATTTTAACACCACTAGTTGCAGTTGTTGATAGTCTATAGTAATCTCCATTAAAATCGTGTGTAGTATATTTACCATCATTAGCACTACTGTAATGATACAGATTCATACCGTTACCTGAGTTTCCAAAGTAAACATGACCACTACCATTTGGAGACAATGATAGATTAGTATCTGCTGGTGTTGTAATAGTGCCTACATTAATATTATTTGCAAAAATTGCCTCACCTCCTTGGGCAAATGAAACTCTGAGGTCTGAACCCTCAAAAAAATTTAATACACCATGAGTACCATTACGTATTTCCCATGTTTCATTGCTTGCATTCTTTAAAATTAAACCTGGTGATGCGCCTGATCCATCGTCTAGAGTTATATTACTCTCTGATATTATTCCATTTAAAAACTTTTGCGCCATGCGTTAGATTTTAATTATTTAATTATATTACCCTATCTTGTTGATAAGAACTCTCATCTTGTTAGCAGCTGGTGCAGTAGCAAATGTTATTGCTATGGCTCCACTAGCTCCTCTTACTACATCAGCCATAACGGTTGCTCCAGTATCTACTTCAACTAATTGAACCATAAACTGAGTGCTGTTTGCGCCTAATCCATGGTTTTTGTGTGGAGCAGAAGCTCCTGAGTTTAATATGTTTATTGTTGTAGCTGACGCATTACCTATTAATGTTGAAAATTGTCTAGCTGTTATATCAGTTGTTAAAGCTATAGTACCTGAATTATCCGGTAAGGTAACAGTTCTATCAGCAGATAATACAGCTGTTGTTAAATCTAATTCATGAGCTGCATTTGTACCAGCAGCACCTTCAAATTGTAAGGTGTTGTCTGAAACAACTTTTACTGTTTCGTTGGATATTGTTTGTGTACCTGTTACTATTAAGTTACCTGGAATAGTAATTGTAGTTCCAGAAGCACCCATTGTAAGAGTGTTAGCACCAATAGTATCGAATATTGTTTTATTACCCGCTGTTAAATCTAAATCAGTAAGAGCAGTTAAAGCGGTTATTGTACCTCCTAAAGATACATCTGTTCCACCTATTGTTATACCATCATTTGCTAAATGAACGTTATCTACAGATCCATTTACAATATGCTCGGAGTCAATAGAATCATCTGCTATTTTAGTCCCGTTTACTATATCAGCAGCTAAATGCTCTCTATCTATACTACCGTCAGTATAATGTTCTGAATTAATAGCGTTGTCAGCAATTTTAGCATTAGTTATTGCGTCAGCTGTAATGTTTGCTGTATCTATTGTTCCAGCAACAGGTACACCAGATCCGCTTACTTTGAAAACAGTGTTATTCGTTTGATGTGCTAACTTAGCTAGCGTAACATTATTATCTGCTATTTTAGCAGTTGTAACGTTAGAATCCGCAATCTTAGCTGTAGTTACATTGGCATCAGTAATCTTAACTGTTGTAACGGAATTAGATGCTAGTTTAGCTGTAACAACTCCAGCGTCTTTTATTCTAACAGCACCAGCGCCAGTTGAAGCACTTAGTTCAATTGTTGAATTATCAACTGTTACTTCAATTTCATCTGCATTAGCTGTAATACCATCACCACCAACAACTGTTAGTGTTTGCGTGTGTTCTCCACCTGTTGTATCTACAGTACCAGTTAAACCGTTCCCAGCTGTAATGTTAACCCTAGATATATCACCACCTAGATCAACCCAGGCAGATCCGTTATATACTTTAGCTGAATCTGTTCCAGTATCATATATTATTTTACCCTCTACGTTAGATGCAGAGCTTTCTGTTGTTTTGTGGAGTATTGCGTTTTGCAACTCCGATACACCTCGTAAGTCTAAGTGATTTAAA
>Ga0209634_1003542_pt1 | contig 10500 bp, 8 predicted proteins | sample LinPmetageLP40_FD_184043 | JGI IMG/M metagenome (GOLD analysis project Ga0209634, IMG submission 184043) | Marine viral communities from the Pacific Ocean - LP-40 (SPAdes) (version 2) | ecosystem: Environmental > Aquatic > Marine > Oceanic | place: Pacific Ocean | collected 2010-08-26 | reverse complement strand
GTTCAACTTCGTTGGAATGGGGTAATCTTTTTATCATCACCAATATAAATATTACCCCATTCCAACGAAGTTGAACCAATATCAGCTCCACCAGAAGCATCCGGAACAATAGCTGTGTGCGCTGTAATGGTAGTACCTGTAATTGCTGCTGGTGTATTAGCACCAACTATACCATCTATCGCACCTACAAAATTGGTTGATGTAATAGATGTAGCTCCAGATACTGTTCCTAAATTAGCAATTGTTGTGCCATTGAAAGTACTATTACCAAGAATAGTAATTGTATCATTAGTAGCATTTCCAAGAGTTACAGCACCATCAAAAGTGACAGCCTGTTCAAAAGTTGCTGCTGCACCAGCAAATCTAAGTTCATCTGTTCCATCTTCATCGTATTCAATTGTAGCATTTTGATCTGCACCAAAAAAAATCTTTTTATCATCACCAATATAAATATTACCCCATTCCAACGAAGTTGAACCAATATCAGCTCCACCAGAAGCATCTGGAACAATAGCTGTGTGCGCTGTAATGGTAGTACCTGTAATTGCTGCTGGTGTATTAGCACCAATAATACCATCTATGTTTGTAGCAGTTACTGATCCTGTCACAAATAAATCTTTTACTCTTAAATTTTCATAGTTATCTATTATAATATTTCCTGATGTAGTTCCATCTTCATTATTACATCCAATTAATGCAAACTCAGGTGTACCAGGACTTGAATCCCAAATTAATCCTTTATTTGCTGTATTTGTATTAGTACTATCTCCTTGGGTAAATATTATCCCCAAATCTTTATTTGATACAATTGATTTTTGTCCTAATTTTATTAAATTATCTGAAATTGTAGTATTTGTTGAAGATACAACATTATTAATATTTAAATTTCCATTAATAGATACTGTAGCTGAAATAACACTATATTCAGAATCATTTGATGGATTTGTAGTCCATGCTGAATCTACAGTTGCAACTTTTGATGTACCATTATATGCAGTAATTTTTTTAGATTGCCCTGAACCTGTACCAGCCGTAATTTTAACATTATAATTATTATATTCATCATTTGTGCTACTAGCTCCACTAGCTAATGTAATAGAGGTATTACCACCTGCTTGGGCTGTACCAGTATTTTCAACATTAGCTGGACCGATTGTCATCATGGTATGAAGTGTATCTGCGTTATCATCACCATCATTTACTTTAAATATTAATTTGCCTTTTTTATCAGCAGATGTTCCAGAATGACATCCTTCTATTTTTGCTAAACTATTGAATTCGTCTTTTAATTCATTTTTTCCAGCAAATACTAAAAAAGATTTTTGCCCTTCATCAACATTAGATTGAGTTGTATTTTTACATATTATATTATCTTCAACTTCTAATAAATCGACTTTTAAATCACCCATTATTAATTAAAGTATATAATTTTTATAAAAAAAAGTTTAAGTTAAAAAAATAATTATTATTTAAACAAAAAAATATATTAAATTTATATGGCAGGAGGTTCATTAAGTTTAGCATCAAATCAAGGAACTGGCGATGATATATTAAGTCTTAATCCACAAATTACATTTTTTAAAAAAGTATATAAAAGACACACAAATTTTGGTCTTGAGACACGACAAATTACAAATTCAACTAATAATAGTGTAAATTTTGGGGAAAATGTGACATATAATATAACTAAAACCGGTAGTCTTATTAACAATATGTATATTGAATTTACTCTTCCACCAGCAATTAATTCAAATGGTGTAACTGAAACAGGAAAAACTATTACTAGAGGTTCTGATGATGGTGCATTTACAAATTGGAAAGATTATTGTTGTTGGGTAAATGCTGTTGGTTATGCTATTTTAAAAGAAGTAAAATTAGAAATAGATGGTAATACAATTGATAAACAAAATGGATTATGGTATGATATATGGAATGAATTAACAGATCCAAATAGAAAAGAATGGCCATTAGTTGGAAAACGAGATGATGATAAGAATAATAAGTCTGTAAAAGTTCTTAAATCTAGATATTATGTTCCATTAAAATTTTATTTTAATAGAAATCCTGGATTATCTTTTCCAATATTTTTATTAGATGAAAATAAAGTGAAGGTATCAATATCATTAAATACATTAGATAAATTGTTAACATTTAATACGGGGACAAGTCCATCGTTTAATACAAGTGTTGGAATTACTGATTTTAAATTTTTTACTAATTATGTATTTTTAGATACAGCAGAACAAAATAGAATAAAAAATAATTTACCAAATGAATATTTAATTGAAACAACAGATATGAAAGAAAACGTTCAACAGTCAGATTTATCTAAAATAATATTAAATAATCCTGTAAAAGAATTATTATGGGTTATACGTAAAAAAACACGATTAAATGCTTCATCAACATCTTCACCAGCAAAAATAAATAATGTTGGTGATGCGAATAATACAAATCCAAATGATGTTTTTAATTATTCTTTACCAACTGAAAATAATACATTAGGTTATGGAACATTTGATACTTTTAAAACAGCGAAATTCTCGATATCTAATAAAGATAGAATAGATGAAACTGATGCTACATATTTTAGAACTATACAACCATATTATCATCATAGTAATATTCCAGGTGGTATTAATAATAATGAAAAACGTAAATATATTTATTCTTACTCTTTTGCTATAAATCCTGAAGAATATCAGCCAAGTGGTTCTTATAATTTTTCTAAAGCAGATGATGATCTTAAAATAATATTTAAAGGTGTTGGAAATGCTAGCGGAGATTCAAATGATTTTACAAATTATAGATTAGATTTTTTCGCATTTCATTACAAATTTTTAAGTGTAAATGATGGCTCTATAACATACAAAGATGTTCCATATAGTTCTAATGTAGCACAAACACAAACGGTGACTGATTCCCCAGAATTAAAAGGTGTTGAAGCAAAAGTTAAGAGAGAAATTGCGAAACAAAAATGTCGTCAAAGGACGGAAGAAGCTGTAATCGAAGAAGAAAAACAATTAATAGCTATAGAAGAAGAAGTTCGAAGAAGATATAAAGCTAAAAAGCCTGATGTTCATAGACATGTTAATTTTCAAAAGAAAAAATGGGGAGGGTTGCAACAACAATATAGTGAAAATCAGAAACATTGGGAAGGTGTAAAGGATATAAAAAAATTTGATAACTAATTTAAGAATATATATATATTTATTAATATATGGAGTTTGAAAATATTCAACAAAATTTAAATACAACATTAATAAATAATACTCAAGATATAGAATTAGAAGCAAAAGTATTGCCATTTGTATTTTATAATGATAATACTACTAAATTTAAATACAATAATAATGGAAATAAAGTCATATGTCCAAAACATATTTTATACGAACTATCTAAATATGAAAATGTATGTTATCCAATTACTATAAAAATAAATGATAACTATTTTGGTGTTTTAGAATTTAAAGAATATATAGATGAAATATATATTCCAGATACTTTATTTTATAAGTTAGGATTAAATGAAAATGAAATTGTATCATTTACAGTTTTAATGAAAGAGTTACCAAAAGCATCATATATTAAAATAAAACCTTTAGATGAAGATTTTTATAAAATAGAAAATAAAAAAGTATATTTGGAATCACATTTGAAAAATTTGTTTAATGTTATAACAGAAAATACATCGATACATTTAATTTATGGAGATAAAACAATAGAATTTAAAATAATGGAGTGTAAACCAGAAAAACATGTTTCAATAGATGAAATTGAAGAACTTGAAATAGATTTAGAACCATTAATAACACCAAAACCAAAATCAAAAATAATTGCGAGTATTAATACTAAGTTAAATAATAAAAAATCTCAATTAAAACAAACCGTTATAGATAAAGATGAATTTAAACCATTTAGTGGTAAAGGAAGAAAATTAGTAGGTAATTAAGTTTTCATAAATACTAATGTTGAAAAACATTTAAAATAAAGTTCCCAATCAGATGCATAACCTTTATTTAAATGTTGGTTATCATATGACGTTAATTTCCATCCATTATTTTTAAATAGTGTTGTTAATTCATCTTTAGAATAAACATTTTCTATAATTGGTTTAGTATGACACCATTCATAATATACTTTAATTTTAAGATTTAATTTATGTTCATGTATTCTAATAAAACTACTATTATTAGAAATATATGTATTATTATCTAAAATAGCCAACAATAATTCTTTATTTAAAAATGTTACTATAAATTTAGTATTTTTTTCTACATAATTATTTATATTTCTAAAAAATATAGTGTTTGTAAAATAATGAATACTATTATCACTTAATAATACATCGAATTTACTATTGTTATATTTTTTATTAAAGTCATTTATATTTGGAAAATAGTGATAAATATTGCCCATCTCCAATTGAAAATCTTTTGAAAGATCTATTATATATTTATTATTAGTTAACACTTTTGGATCAATATCTATACCTACATATTTATTAGAAAACCCACACCCTAAATTTAAAACATTATGGCTTTGAATATATTTTTTATAATTATTATATCTAATAGTTTGAATTGAATTATATTTATTTTTATGATAATATGGAGTTAATTTTAACATATCTAATAAAGACCATGGATATTTATGACATGTTTCTATATATTCGCATATTTGTTTAGTATTTGGTTTAAATTTATCATATCGTATTTCACTAGGATTCCAACAGTTATTTTTGTAATAACATCTATAAATGTGATTATTTTCTAATTGTGTACTAGTTTCAAATGGATAATCTTTACCACTTTGGTCACACATTTTATTATTTCTATATTTTAAGTCAATTGTTAAATGGTTTAATGGTTTTAATTTCAATAAATGTTTATATTCAGCATCTATTAAAATCCATCCATCATTATTAAAACAATCTAACTGTAGTGCATTTAATTTATCTAATAATAATAAATAGTCTTCATAACACATTTTATCTAATTTAAAAATATATTTAGCCCACCATTTTTTCTTTGATTTATATTTAGTTATAAAGTTTTTCAATAATAGTTTTTCCAAAGTTGAATAATTTAATAGTACTTCATAATAATTTGATAGATTTAATGGTGGATATGTATCATTTGATATAAATGGATGAATCATTCGTAATTTTAATATAAAATCATATGGATTATTTTTATAATTAAATATGTAACACATATTTGTATCTTTCATATATTCATATTCAATTAAATCAATATCTAATTTTTCTTCTATATTTGGGAAAATATTAAATAATCCTTTTTTATATACTCCATCTGCTTTCAAAGATATTTGATTATATTGTTCATGAATATTTATACAATCTAATGGATGAATATGTTTGGGTTTAATAGAATTAAAAATTGTAGTTGATTTAAATTTTATTTCATTATTAACAATGTATTGATTTGAACTATGATTTAATTTAAATGATTTAAATCTTTTTCTAACATATTGTTTTAGTACATATATAACTATGTTCCATTTAGTGACAAGATTATTATATTTTTTATTATAATATATTAGTCTTAACATATTAAAACTATAACAATCTATTGAGAGTTGATTATATAAAATATTTTTAGGATAAATTCCATTTATGTATAATTGATTTAGAAAAGGATATTCATCTATTAAATATGGATATGAAAAATACTCATAATGTCCTTGTAAACTTTCATTATTATTAATAAAAGTTTTACTAATAAATTGAATATATTTAGTAAATAATTTTTGTTTATTTAATTTGCAACAACATGGGCATTTATTATGGAGTAAATCATTATATGTAGAGAAAATTATACTATAAACATTGTCTTTATTTATTTTTATAATATTGAGCATAGAACAAAAAATATAATTGTATACTTTGAAAATGAGATTAATACATCCTATTCTACATATATATTCTATTAATATATCATAACTTATATCGCTAAAATCTATATTATCAAATATTATTTTTAGTTTATTAAAATCATCACATACAAAATTATAGGTTTTAACATGTATATTTATATTATTAAGTTTAATTTTATAATTGTATGTTTTTATTAAATATGTTAATACATTTATATTATTAAAATATTTATTGTATGCATAATCTAAATCAAGATACCCAAAAATTTCATATAAAATAGATAACTTTTTCTTAATAAACTTATTATATGAAATTATATTAATATAAATTGATTGGTGAATTCCTTGTAAATAATAAGATAATTCATTATTATTTATAATAACATTTTTGATATATTTTAAAATACGAATATCGCAATTATACAATGCACATGATAAAATATCCAAATCATCATTAGTAGTTATTAATAAATCTAAATCATAATTTGTAAACATATATTTAACAGTATCATATGAACCATATCGCACACAATCTAATATAGGTGTAAAATTAGCATAATCTCTTTTATTCCAATTTAATACATATTTGTCTATTTTTTTTAATATTATTTTCGCATTTCTTAATGTAACAATGTTATTTAATTCAATAAGATTCGAAAAATAATGTTCTAAATTATCTTTCGCATATTTTTCTATATATGGAAATAATAATACCCATATTTGTATTATATCATAATCGCATTTATGATTCGAAGTTATTTTTTCATTACATAAATTAACAATATCTTCTAAGATTTTAGTATGATTAAAATATGGTATTAGCAATTCTCTTTTTTTGAATAATTGTTTAATTTTATAGTATTGTATATTATTAATTGAATAGTGAATATATTCATTGAAAATATGGTAATCATTTAATTTAAAAATGATAGCGTCTATTAATGTATCATATTGCTTATAATATCCTGAATTTTGGATAAATAAATAAAACTTACTATTATTTACATCAGTGTTTGAAATGTAATGAGTTAGTGTTTGTGTACTACATGTTATAGGCATATTAAAAAAAATATGAACGTACAAATAATTAAATACATTAAACTTATTATTTTCAATAATATATTCAGAAATATCTGATGATGTTGATAAACTATGATTTACAATATTATATTCAATAGAATTATAATGAAATGCTAGTTTTACATTATCTTTCTTTATTAAATTTATCACAGGATAATATGAATCTAAATATTTAAAGATTTCTAGATTATTATAACAAATTATATTCATATATATTAGTTTTAGTTCATTATCTGTTGTAAAATCAGTTTTAGATAAATATAAATCCAAATATTTTTTATAATGCTCGTTAATATACATATTAGACAATAATACAGCTAGTAATGATGTTTTTGATTCATCAATTTTAATTCTATAATTTTTATTAAAATGTTCTACATTATAAATTAAAAAATAATAAAATTCACTAGTATATTCATTTTTTTTCTTAAATTTAGAATATGGTATCATAATGTTTTCCATATTTTCTTCAATAATACTAGATAAATTGTAGTTTAAATAATTAATTTCATTTGGATAAATATCTTTATCTACTGATTCATTATCACTATTATCTAATGTGTATGTTTCATATTCATAATTTGAATCCATTATGTGTTTAACTAAAAATAAATTTAAATTAGTTTTTAAAATAAATAATAAATAAATGGTTAAAGATTTACATTTTTTTTTTGATCTAAATTGTTATTATTAGTATCAGTTGTTTGAGTTTACCATATTTTTTCCTCATTTCCGTCCTCCAGATGGAGAACTAGATTTAGACCTCTTTTTCTTTATCCTTTTTGCGGTTCGTCCCGAAACTTTAGGTGGAGAATTCTGTTTAGTACTTGCTTTTGCTGTTTGGTTACCCCACACATATTTAGGTTTAGTACTTTCTTTTGCTGTTTTTTTGCGCCAAGAAGATGGCGCCGCGACCACTGGCACAGATTTTTTACTTGTGGGATGACATCTTGAATTTCTATAACCACTTGCACATGCTGGTCCACCACTATTTGAGATTGGTTTTTTTTGTGTTTTTTTTTCCATTATATTAGTCATACCTAAATGATTTCTGCATGCTGAATCACAAGAATAACATTCTGTTTTAAAATATTTTTCTAACCATGCTTTTCTCATTGTTATTGCTTTTTTTAAATCTTTTTGTTGTGTTTGTGTCCCAGTTCTAAGAGAGTCTTTTAGTTTTCCGGCATTTGCTCCACGAGTATATCTTAATCCTTTATCTTCTTCAAATTTTTTGTATTTTTCGTGTTCCTTATCCATAGCAAATCGTGTATCAGCAGTAACTGATGTCAAAAATTGACAATCTTTTCCATCACCAACCAATATATAATTGCATTTCCCCTCTAGACATTGACCATTTTCACCACAATGTCTGTCTGATGAACATGGTATATTATATTCCATTTTTTTTTTTTTTCCATACGTCCAATTATTACAACATTTATATTTACAATATCTATTTTCTGCTGATTTTGGATCTGTATCTAATTTATCTCCTTTATTTTGCATAACTTTTATAGGGTGAATTACCCTTCCACAACTCATTATATATTAATATTATAAAAAAAATAAGCATAAGTAGAACCTAATAGTGTCCCTAATAATACTTGCAATAAATTGTGGCATTTTTTAGTTATACGCGCCCAGCCCATAGAAATTAATAAAATAACATTTAGAATTATAAACTGAACTGAATATTTAATTTTATTTTTAATACTATACAAAATATTATATACTACAAAATAAGATGTAGATGCCATATGACCTGATGGTAATCCTGGTTTACCTTCTTGTATACCATTACTAGAACAATAATCACATCCATTAGCACCAATTGGTCTTAATGTATATTTAACACACCAATCAGGATATGGTATAAATGCTTTTAAAAATTCTGATGTAAAAGTCGATAATATTAATCCAAAAAAATGAATAATATTAGGTAGTACATTAACATTTACAATAAAATTTATAATTATTGATAAAAAACTCGATAAAAAGAAAAATAATGGTATAAAGGATAATATATTGGCAATATTCATTACATTAGGCTAATAAATTAAATTTAGTTAATAAAGCGATTATTAATGCACCTCCAATTATAAATAAAAACGAACTACTTTGTTTATCTTTGAAATAATTATCACTCATTTTTATATTATTTTTTTTACCCATTTAAAATATATAAATATAAAAATACTTAAATAATATTTAAATGTATAATTTATAAATGAGTGAAGAAAATTTAAATATGAATGTAACTGAAGAAAGTGCTAATGAACAAGAAGTAAAAACCTTAAATGTTAATCTTAATTTATTAACTAATATAAAATCATTATTAGAAATATCTACATCACGTGGTGTATTTAAAGCAAATGAATTATCATCTGTTGGAAGAATATATGATGAATTATTAGTACTTCTTAAATAATTATAATTTTACAAATATAAAAATTTTAGATGTAATATTATTAAGTTCAATATGTTTTATCCAACTATCTAAACCTTCAATTATTTTTTTATTTTCGTCATTGTATTCGACTACATCTTTAATATTTTTATAATGGTATAACATACTATTTCTATATTCAAATGAATTAATACATTTTAATCCATATTTTTCTGCTTTTTCTAGATAACTATTATAAGTTTCTAAATTTGTTATATTAACACGCTTATATACTTCTTGAATTTCATTTTCATTATAGTTATCAGTTAAAATAATATCTGAAAATATAAGAACTCCTCCTTTTAATAATTTTTTATTAATTTCTTCAAATATTAAATTACGATTATTTATATGAATAAATGCATCTTCAGAATAAATACAATTATAGTTTTTAGTGAATGGTATATTTAAAAATGACATATTGTATACTGGAATATCATAATCATTAATAATATTTTTTTGTGTATTAATAATACAATTATCATTTGAAATATCAAAACAATCAATACTAAATTTATGATATTTTGATAATTTAGAATACAAAAAACGAGATGTCCCTCCATAACCACTCCCAAAATCAGATATATAATATTTTTCCCATTTATCATTCATATACATTTTTATAAATTTAAACATATATTCCTTTTTAGTGTCAATCGCCTTTTTTATTTCTTTTAATTTAGATTTTTTATTTTGATCTGAATTATATTTATAATCATCAGGATAAATACCAATATGGATGGAATCACCACCCCATAAATTTAAGTAAAAATTAGTAGTATTCTTATCAGAATAATAATCTTGTGTAATTTGGTCTTCTCTGCTCATATAAATAATATTAACACAAACTCTTTAATTAAGTTTTTAAAATAATTTTAATCAACTTCTTCCACTGTTGCAGCACTTTCATGTGTTTCTGGTTCATCATCTCGAACATTACCAGCACCCATTTTACCCATCATCTCAGCCATTTGTTCTGGTGTCATATTCGGCATCCCTCCTGGCATCCCTCCTGGCATCCCTCCTGGCATCCCTCCTGGCATCCCTCCTGGCATCCCTCCTGACATCCCTCC
>Ga0209634_1003540_pt1 | contig 10511 bp, 9 predicted proteins | sample LinPmetageLP40_FD_184043 | JGI IMG/M metagenome (GOLD analysis project Ga0209634, IMG submission 184043) | Marine viral communities from the Pacific Ocean - LP-40 (SPAdes) (version 2) | ecosystem: Environmental > Aquatic > Marine > Oceanic | place: Pacific Ocean | collected 2010-08-26 | reverse complement strand
GCGGTGAGCGATCTGGTCGAGGCGTTCGGCGGGGATGCTCATGAGCGGCCGAGCAGCGCCTCGAGGCGCGCAGTGGCGGCCTCGTCGGCCTTGATCCGCCGTGCGGGCGCACCGTCGCGCAGGTCGAAGGCGACGATCGCCTCGGCCCCCGCCTTGACCGCCTTGTCGAACCGCTTGCGCGGGCTGCCGGATGCGAACAGTTCGACGGTGAGGCCGCCGCGGCGGAGCGTGCCGAGCGCAGCGATCGCGGCGTCCATCGCGCCGTCGTTTTCGACCACGACTATGGCGTCCGCATTGGGTTCGGCCCTGTCCCCCACCAGCATCGCCAGCCGTTCGATCCCCGCGGCCCAGCCGACCGCCGGGGTGGGCGCGCCGCCGAGGCTTTCCATCAGCCCGTCGTAGCGCCCGCCGCCCAGGATCGTGCTCTGGCTGCCGAGCTTGCCCGCGGCCTCGCTGCCCTCGTCGGGGATGAATTCGAACGCGGTGTGGCGATAATAGTCGAGCCCGCGGACGAGGCTTTCGGCGCGCTGCCACTTGACCCCTGCCGCATCCAGCCCGCTGGTGACCGCGTCGAAGAAGGCGCGCGCATCGTCGGACAGGAACTGGTCGATCTTGGGCGCATCGGCGACGAAGGCCCGGTCGCGGCGATCCTTGCTGTCGAGAATGCGCAGCGGGTTCTTCTCCAGCCGCTCCTGCGAATCCTCCGACAATTCATCCTTCACCGCGCGGAAGTACTCGACCAGTGCAGCGCGCCAGGCCTCGCGGCTGTCGCCATCGCCCAGCGTGTTGAGATGCAGGGTCATGCCGGTGATGCCGAGTTCCTTGAGCAGCTGGTCGGCCATGGCGAGCAGTTCGACATCGGCCTGCGGTTCACCCGCGCCGATGATTTCCGCGTCGATCTGGTGGAACTGGCGATAGCGCCCTTTCTGCGGGCGTTCGTAGCGGAACAGCGGGCCATGCGTCGCCAGCTTGACCGGCGCGTGCTGCTGCCACCCGTTCGACAGGAAGGCGCGCGCGATCCCGGCGGTGAATTCGGGGCGCAGCGTCAGGCTTTCGCCGCCGCGATCGTCGAAGGAGTACATTTCCTTGCTGACCACGTCGGTCGTCTCGCCGATTGCGCGGCTGAACACTTCGGTCTTTTCGAACACGGGCATTTCGACGCGGCGGAAGCGATAGAGCTTGCGCACGCGCTCGAAAGTTTCGACCACGAATGCGAATGCCTCGGCGTCGGCGCCGAAAATGTCCTGCGTGCCGCGGATTGCCTGGGGTGTCTTTGCCATGGTGCGCGCGATTAGGGCCATCGTCCCCCTTCCGCAATGCTTCACAAGCCGCTATCGGCGCCGCGAAGTCTTTCCGGGAGAGGGGCTGACCGCAAAGAGAGAAGACACACAATGCGCATCGACATGATCCCCACGGGCGACAATCCGCCCGAAAGCCTCAACGTCATCATCGAAGTCCCGACCGGCGGCGAACCGGTGAAATACGAATTCGACAAGGATTCGGGCGCGCTGTTCGTCGACCGTATCCTGCACACGCCGATGCGCTATCCGGCCAATTACGGCTTTGTCCCGCACACGCTCAGCCCCGACGGCGATCCGCTCGACGCGCTGGTCATTGCGCGTTCGTCCTTCGTCCCCGGCTGCGTCGTGCGCACCCGCCCGATCGGCGTGCTCAACCTCGAGGACGAGCATGGCGGCGATGAGAAGCTGATCTGCGTGCCCGTCGACACGACCTTCCCCTATTATTCGGACATCGCCGAAACGAAGGATCTGCCGAGCATCATCTTCCAGCAGATCGAGCACTTCTTCACCCACTACAAGGATCTTGAAAGCGAGAAATGGGTGCGGATCGGCAATTGGGGCGATGCCGCCGAAGCGCGCGACATCGTGCTCGAAAGCATCGAGCGGTACAACGCCGCGAAGTAGCGGTTATTCGACCGGGCGGGAGGGGTCGAGCAGGTCGGTTTCCTGCTCCCCTCCGGTCCGGCGTTCTTCCTCGACCATAGCGGCGATTTCGTCGGAGGGGCGCACGTCCTCGTCGGCTTGCGCGGCGGCGATGGTCTGGACGGGGCGCGGCTTTTCCGGCGCAGCCGTATCGGCCACGGCGCTGGCCTCGGTGGCGAAGGGAACGCTGGCCGAGCGCGGGTCGAAGCGCAGCCGGTAGATCGGCTCGGGCAGGCCGAACCCGGCATCTTCCAGCGCTTGCTTGACCGCCGGGATCGCCTGGCTTTGCGCCTTCCACCAATCGGTCTCGCGCTGGTCGATCCAGCCGAGGAACCGGATCACCACATTGGAATCGCCCACTTCCATGATCCGCGCCTCAGGCGGCGGATCGGCGAGCACGAATTCAAGGCTCGCCAGCGTATCGCGGCCCAGCTGGCGCGCCGCACGGGCATCGTCATCGGCATCGACGCCAAGGTCGAATTCGAAGCGGCGCTGCGGGTTGCGCGTGTAATTGAGGATTACCGCGCGAAACACCTGACCGTTGGGGATGCGCAAATGATTGCCGTCGAGCGTCATCAGCACGGTAGCGCGGCTGGTCAGCCGGATCACGCGGCCGTCGAAAGTGTCGATCCGCACCCAGTCATTGGCGCGAAAGGGCTGGCGCAGGCTGAGCATGAGCGAGGCGACGTAGTTCTCGATCGTGTCGCGCATGGCAAAACCGAGCGCGATGCCGACCACCCCCGCGCCGCCGAGCACCGCGCCCAGCAGCGCGGTCGCGCCGATCATGTCGAGCGCCACCACCAGCCCGCCGACCACGAACACGAAGCGGATCGCGCTGGCGATCAGTTCGGCGAGGAAATTGTTCGGCGCGACGCGCTTCCACAACCGGCCGAGCCCCGCGATGAGATAGCCGATCGCGGCGATAACCAGCCACACGCCCAGCGCCGCGGCGATCAGCGGCAGCATGCGAACGAAGGAGTTCCAGCGTTCGGCGAGGCTCGAAATGCCCGCGCTGTCGGCGGAGAGCGACAAGTCGCGCTCGAGCCCGTTCTCGACCGTCACCACGCCCGTGACGCGGTTCACGATGGCCTCGGCGCGGGCGATATCCCCGGGTTTGGGCACGGTGCCCGTAAGCGAGACCACGCCTTCGCTGACCGCCACCTCGACCGCGGCGAAGGCGGGCAGTTCGGCGAATATGCCCGAGATCCGCTCGGCAATGCGCTCGTCGTCGCCCGCATCCTGCGTCGCGGCGATGGTCTGGACCGGGGTTGGGGTCGCGGCAGGTTCGGCGGTGGTTTCAAGCTGCGCCGCCAGCGGCATCGCCCACAGCAGGGCAAGCGCGGCGAGCAGAGCCCTCACTGGCCCGCCACCGACATGCCGTCGATGCGCAAGGTCGGCACGTCGATCCCGCGCTGCAGTTCGAGGTCGCCGGCAGGCACCAGCGCACGGAACATCTCGGGCAGCGTGCCCGCAATGGTGATCTCGGCCACCGGCCCCGCCAGCTCACCGTTGCGGATGTGCAGCCCGCTGGCGCCGCGGCTGTAATCGCCCGTGACGAGGTTGACGCCCTGGCCGAACAGGTCGGTGACGAAGACGCCGTCCTCGATATCGGCGATCAGCTCGGCGACGCTGGGGCCGCCCGCTTCCATATAGACATTGCCCGGCGCAATCCCCGGCGCGCCGCCGCCGCCGCGGCTGGCATGGCCGGTCAGGGCGAGATCGAGCTGCGCCGCGCTGGCCACATTGGTCAGCCAGCCGGTGATCCGGCCTTCCTCGACCAGCGCGCGCGGCACGCTCGCCGTGCCTTCGCCATCGTAATGGCGCGAGCGCAGGCCGCGCAAGCGGTGCGGGTCCTCGACGATCCGCAGCGCGCTGTCGAACAGCTGGTCCTGCTCGCGGCCAATCAGGAAGCTGGCCTTGCGCGCAATCGAGGGGGCAGCCATTGCGCCGAGCAGATGACCCAGGATCCCGCCGCCCACGCGCGGATCGAACACCACGGGCATCTGGGCGGAGGGAATCGAGCCGGGTCCGACCTTACGCACCGCGCGCTCGCCCGCCTCGCGGCCGATCTCCGCAGGATCGGGCAGATCGCTGCGATGGCGCTGGGTGCGATAGGCGTAATCGGTCTGCTTGTCCCCGCCCTCGCCCGCGACGACGCTGGCAGAAAGCGTGTGCGCCCCGCCCGCATGGCCGCGCGCAAAGCCATTGCTGGTGACCAATGCGAAGACCGAGCGCGAACTGGACGCACTGCCGCCGTTGGAGTTGGTCACGCCGGCCACCGCCCGCGCGGCATCCTCGGTCGCCAGCGCGGCCTCGCGCAATTCGCCGGGTGACGGCTCACCGCCATCGGACAGATCGAGATCGGGACCGTCACCGCTGAACAGCGCCTCGCGCGGTACCAGCCCGCCATAGGGGTCCTCGGGGGCGAGCCGCGCCATTTCGACTGCACGCTGCGCCAGCGTCCGCAGTCCCTCGGGCGCGAAATCGCTGGTGTTGATCGAAGCGGAGCGGCGGCCGACGAAGACGCGCAGACCGATCTCCTCGCTCTCGGAGCGTTCGACCTCTTCCAGCGCACCAAGCCTGACGCTGACGCTTTCGGAAGAGGAGGCACGGGCAACCGCATCGGCTTCATCCGCGCCCATCTGGCGCGCGAGATCGACGAGGTCCTGGCAGCGGGCAAGCGCCGCGTCGGAAGTGATCATGGCAGGGTCCGAGAGTGGGCAGTCATGCGCGCGAGGTAGGCCCCGCGCCGCCGGCTGGCAACCGCCCGGCCGGTCAGGAAAAGATCAGCTTGAAGATGAGCGTAAGAACGACCGGAAGCCCGATCGCCAGCACCCACAGCATGATCTGGTCGCGGCGGAAGGCGGGCTTGAGCGCGAGGTCGGCGGCTTCGTCGTCCGACAGATCGGACCAGCGGCGTTCGAACCAGCGACAGGCGGGGATAATCCCGGCGACCAGGATGACCAGCGCAAGATAGGGCACGATGGAGGAAACGCCCTGTTTCATCGCCCCCACGGTCATGAAGATCTGGAGGCCGGTATAGACCAGCAGCGCGAGCGCGACATTGTCGCTCATGGCCTTGCGCCAGTCGCGCCTGCGTTCGGTCATCGGACCGCTGACGATATCGTTTTCCCGGAGCGCCTTGTTCAACGCGTCTCTCCTTGCTCTCTCCAACCCGAATCGTATTGTTTCAAAATTGCTTCCGTGTGGCAAGCAATCCTGCGTAATTGCGATGCGCGGCGTCCATTTGCGGCACATACCCTCCCCGACTGCCGCCCATGCACAAATCCTGCCAGATTAACGAAAAGGCGTGCCTGCGGGGTTTTCACGCGCAGTTGGCATGCTATGTCGCCGCGCATGGCCGATATCGCAACCGACCCGGACCACGCTGCGCTGCACGATGCCGCCCCGCCGATCCCGCAGGGCGGACTCGAGGTGATTTCGATCGCCAAGAGCTATGACAAGCGTGCAGTCCTGACCGATATCTCGCTATCGGTGGGCAAGGGCGAAGTACTCGGCTTGCTCGGCCCCAATGGCGCGGGCAAGACCACCTGCTTCTATTCGATCATGGGGCTGGTGCGCCCTGACGCCGGACGCATCCTGATGGATGGCGAGGATGTCACCAATCTGCCGATGTACCGCCGCGCGATTCTGGGGCTGGGCTATCTGCCGCAGGAAACCAGCATCTTTCGCGGCATGACGGTCGAGCAGAACATCAATTGCGTGCTCGAAATGGTCGAGCCCGACAAGGACACGCGCGCCGCGGAGCTGGAGCGCCTGCTCGGCGAATTCGGCCTTACCCGCCTGCGCGCGAGCCCGGCGATGGCACTGTCGGGGGGCGAACGCCGCCGCTGCGAGATTGCCCGCGCGCTTGCCGCCAAGCCTTCGATCATGCTGCTCGACGAACCCTTTGCGGGGATCGATCCGCTGTCGATCAGCGACATCCGCGATCTCGTCAAGGATCTGCGCACGCGCGGGATCGGCGTGCTGATCACCGATCACAATGTCCGCGAAACGCTCGAGATCGTCGACCGCGCCTGCATCATCTATGGCGGGCAGGTGCTGTTCGCCGGGACGCCCGAAGCGCTGGTCGCCGACGAGAACGTGCGCCGCCTCTATCTCGGCGAGAGTTTCACACTGTGATGCCGATAGTCACGGGGAACTGATCAATGGCGCTGGGTCCGCGCCTCGATCTGCGGCAAACCCAGTCGCTGGTGATGACGCCGCAGCTGCAGCAGGCGATCAAGCTGCTGGCGCTGTCCAATCTGGAAATCGAGACCTTCGTCGGCGACGCGCTGGAGTCGAACCCTCTGCTGGAAATGGGCGAAGTCCAGCGCGAAGCGGGCGAGGATAGCGCCCCCGAACCGCAGGAACACGACAGCGCGCCCGATTTCGATGGCGATAACGCGCTCGATATCGCCGACCACGCGATCGACCCCGAAGCCGCGCCCGGCGACATGGGCGACTGGAGCCGCGGCGATATTGGTAGCAGCAGCGCCGAACTGCCCGATCTCGAAAACCGCTCCGCCAACGGGCCGACGCTGGCCGAACACCTGTCCAACCAGGTTGGCGCGGTGGCGCATGACAATCGCGAGGCGCTGGTCGCGCAGCGCATCATCGGCGATCTCGACGAAGCCGGATATCTGCTCGGCGAGCTGCGGCTGATTGCCGAGGAAATGGGCGTCCCGCTGGCCGAAGCCGAGCGGGCACTGGCCACGGTGCAGTCGCTCGACCCGACCGGCGTGGGCGCGCGCTCGCTGGCCGAGTGCCTCGCGCTGCAGGCGCAGGAAGCGGACCGCTACGATCCGTGCATGGCGCGGCTAATCGACAATCTCGACCTGGTCGTGACCGGCGATATCGCGCGGCTCAAACGCATGTGCGAAGTCGACGACGAGGATTTCGCCGACATGCTCGGCGAATTGCGCGGCTACGACCCCAAGCCGGGGCTGGCTTTCGGCGGCAGCGCCGAATCCGCGATCGTGCCCGATGTGCTGATCACGCCGAGCGCGGATGGCTGGGATATCCGCCTCAATGAAGCGAGCCTGCCGCGGCTGGTGGTCAACCGCGACTATTATCTCGAGCTCAAGACCGGCGCGCGCGACAAGGCCTCGCACAGCTGGCTCAACGAACAATTGGGCGAGGCCGACTGGCTGATCCGCGCGCTCGACCAGCGCCAGAAGACGATCCTCAAGACCGCTGCCGAAATCGTCAAGAAGCAGGAAGGCTTCTTCCGCGAAGGCGTGACCGCCATGCGTCCGCTCACGCTGCGCGAGGTCGCCGAACAGATCGAGATGCACGAAAGCACCGTCAGCCGCGTCACGAGCAACAAATATCTCGCCTGCCCGCGCGGCACCTTCGAGCTAAAGTATTTCTTCTCCAGCGGGGTTTCGGCGGCCGATGGCGAAGGCGCATCCTCCGAAGCGATCAAGGCGCATATCAAGACGCTGTGCGACGCCGAGGATCCCAAGAAGGTGCTGTCCGACCAGAAGCTCGCCGATCTGCTGAAGGAAGAGGGCTTCGACCTCGCGCGGCGCACCGTGGCCAAGTATCGCGAGGCCATCGGCATTGGGTCGAGCGCGCAGCGACGGCGCCAGAAAAAACTCGCAGCGATTTGATTTTCCACGATCCCTGCAGAAAAAGTTAACGGCTTTTACCTCGCGTTAACCTTTTCCATTCAGATGTTGTGTGGTTAATACATGGCAACTCCTCTTACCCGGGAGTTACCGCGAGACACTAGGGGCCAGACAGGGGAGTTCCCATGCGTGTACTGCTGATCGAAGACGAGCCGACAACCGCCAAGGCGATCGAGCTCATGCTCACGACCGAAGGGTTCAATGTCTACTCGACCGACCTCGGCGAGGAAGGCCTGGATCTGGGCAAGCTGTATGATTACGATATCATCCTGCTCGACCTGAACCTGCCCGATATGCATGGCTACGACGTGCTCAAGAAGCTGCGCGTCGCCAAGGTGCAGACCCCGGTTCTGATCCTCTCGGGCATTGCCGAAATGGACAGCAAGATCCGCAGTTTCGGTTTCGGTGCCGACGATTACGTGACCAAGCCCTTCCACCGCGAAGAACTGGTCGCCCGTATCCACGCCGTGGTGCGCCGTTCGAAGGGCCACAGCCAGTCGATCATCCGCACCGGCAAGTTGGCGGTGAACCTCGATGCCAAGACCGTCGAAGTCGACGGTGCCCGCGTCCACCTGACCGGCAAGGAATATGCGATGCTCGAGCTGCTCAGCTTGCGCAAGGGCACCACGCTGACCAAGGAAATGTTCCTCAACCACCTCTATGGCGGGATGGACGAACCCGAACTCAAGATCATCGACGTCTTCATCTGCAAGCTGCGCAAGAAGCTCAGCCATGCCTGCGGCGGCGAGAACTACATCGAAACCGTCTGGGGCCGCGGCTATGTGCTGCGCGACCCGAACGAAGAGGCCGAAGCGGCCTGATCCAGCTGCCCTGGACGGGATAGCAAGCGACGCCCGGAGCTTCGGCTACCGGGCGTTTCGCTTATGCGGGGTAGATCAGACTGATAAGCCGACGGTGACGACCGGGTCGCTGCGTGTCACCCTGGCGTGGCCAGGCCCTGCAAATCCAGCCCGCTCGGCTGCTGGAACACGCGCAGCCCGAACTCGGGCAGGATCGCCAGCATGTGATCGAAGATATCGGCCTGGATCGCCTCGTATTCGGCCCAGTCGATCGTGTTCGCAAAGCAATAGATTTCGAGCGGCAGGCCCTGCGGACTGGGCGGTAGCTGGCGCACCATCAGCGTGAAGCCCTCGTCCGCAATCCGCGGATGGCTTTGCAGATAAGCGATCACATAGGCGCGCAGCGTGCCGATATTGGTGATCCGGCGGGCGTTGATGGCATCCGAATCGCTCGCCAGTTCATGGCGGTTCCATTCGGCGATCTCGTCCTGCTTGCGCGCCAGATACTTCTCGAGCAGGCGGAACCGCTTGAGCCCCGCGACCTCGTCTTCGTCCAGGAACCGCACCGAGTTCTGGTCGAGCACCAGCGCGCGCTTGATCCGCCGGCCGCCGCTGTCGCTCATCCCGCGCCAGTTGCGGAAGCTGTCGGCGATCAGCTTGTGCGTCGGGATGGTGGTGATGGTCTTGTCGAAATTCTGCACCTTCACCGTGTGCAGCGCGATATCGATGACATCGCCATCGGCATCCATGCTCGGCATTTCGATCCAGTCGCCCACGCGCAGCATGTCGTTGCTGGCCAGCTGGACGCTGGCGACGAGGCTGAGGATGGTGTCCTTGAACACCAGCAGCAGGACCGCCGCCATCGCGCCCAGCCCCGACAGCAGCAGCAGCGGCGACTGTTCGATCAGCACCGCGATCATCAGGATCGCCGCGCCGCAGAACATCGCGATCTTGACCACCTGGACATAGCCCTTGATCGGGCGGCTGCGTGCTTCGGGGCGGCGCGCATAAAGTTCGTTGGCGTAATCGAGCGCCCCGCTGATCGCCATGGCCACCGACAGCACGATCAGCGCGCGCACGACATTGACCGTGACCGTGACCAGTTCGGGCGGCAGGTTGGGTACCCAATCGATCCCGCGCGACACCACCAGCAGCGGGATAACCGTCGCCAGCCATGCCACCGCGCGATCGGCAGTATCGCTGCGCCGGTCGAGATAGGGCGCCGCGGCGCGCAGCAGCACGCGCTTGATCAGCCAGTTCACTGCCAGCGCCACTACCACCAGGCCGGCGAGGGCGATCAGCGACTGGAGCCACAGTGCGAGGCCGGCGTAGCGGTCGAGAAGTCCGTCCATGGCGCGCTGCCTAGCCGCAGGCGGGAGCCCGCTTCAACCCCCGAGACCGGCAGAGATTTTCTATCTCGCGCGGTTTCGCGAATCGCTGTAGATGCCGCTGGTATCAACAGCGAAAGGCCCGCCCCCGCAATGGAGGTGTTCGGTTTCGATCTGGGGCCCATCGTCCCATTCATCCTGATCGGTTTTGCAGCACAAATGGTCGACGGCGCATTGGGGATGGCCTTTGGGGTCATCACCAATACGCTGATGGTCGGTCTGCTTGGCGTGCCTCCCGCGCTCGCCTCGCAGCGCGTGCATCTGGTCGAATGTTTCACCACCGCGACGTCGGGCATCAGCCATCTGCTGCACGGCAATATCGACAAAGGACTGTTCTTCCGCCTGCTGGTCCCCGGCGTGATCGGGGGCCTGCTGGGCACCTATCTGATCACTTCGATCGACGGCGATACGATCAAGCCCTTCGTGTTGATCTATCTCGCCGGGATCGGCGTGTGGCTGCTGATCCGCGGCCTGCTCTACCCGCCCAAGCTGCGCCAGGCGAAGCATGTCGCGCCGCTGGGGCTGGTCGGCGGCTTCCTCGATGCGGCAGGCGGGGGCGGCTGGGGGCCGGTGGTGACCTCCAATTTGCTGGTCCAGGGGGCCGAACCGCGCAAGGTCGTGGGCACGGTCAATTCGGTCGAGTTTTTCCTCACGCTGACCATTTCGGCCAGCTTCATCTATCATCTGGGCATCTCGCATATCGCCGGGGCGACGCTGGGCCTGATCATCGGCGGGATCGCGGCGGCA
>Ga0209634_1003539_pt1 | contig 10515 bp, 9 predicted proteins | sample LinPmetageLP40_FD_184043 | JGI IMG/M metagenome (GOLD analysis project Ga0209634, IMG submission 184043) | Marine viral communities from the Pacific Ocean - LP-40 (SPAdes) (version 2) | ecosystem: Environmental > Aquatic > Marine > Oceanic | place: Pacific Ocean | collected 2010-08-26 | reverse complement strand
GAAATCTTTCTTCCAAAAAATCATTCTGTGAAGCTGTAATAAATGGTACAATTGTAGGTGCAGAAACCGGTGGCTTCTTTATTACTAAAATACTTTCTGCGCTAAAATTATCTATATATGAAGCCATGCTTAAAATTTAATAGTATAAGTTACTCCGCCAACTAGTTTCATTCCTTGGGAAGGGTCACCCCCCTCCTTTGGAATAAAAGACCCCCCTGTTTCCGCCATTACCCTAGTTCCGTTCGCATCAACATATCCAGATGTATCAGTACCACCACTTGTCAGAGTTACGGTAAATGTTCCAGATGTTCCGTCGTTCCCTGTTATTGTTCCCGATATACTTCTTGATCCAGCGCTATCATTAACGTTTGATGCATTAATTACTTGCATATTAACCGCTTGAAACTTTGAAAGAAGAGGATTTCGCATTGTAAAAGTAGTTAGAGCTAAGTTAGTAGCACTATTTACTCCTTTTATTCCAAACCCTTTTGTGAATTGACTCCCTTCTTTAGTGTAAGGGTCAACCCCTGGGAGGGGGACTTGAGTTGTGGTTGGTGCTTCACCATTACCTAGTCCTTGGTCAGAAGGATATCCTAGAAGGGTTCCCCTATCAAACCCTACTACGGCTGTACCACTTATGTCTTTTTCTTCTGCCGTAAACACCCAGCAAACATCCTCATCAAAAGCAGGATTTGCAGTGGTACTAATTACAGGATTAGAATAGTCGTTATTAATATTTATAAACCTAGGTGGATTCAAGTTGTCTGTAAAAAACAATAAGTCTCCAACTAAATTTATGCCAGTTATCAAATACGCTGGGTCAAAATTTAAGGTAGTATTGACGCCAGTGCCATCATCTATACTTGTGATATGGTAAACCACTTGAGATGTTCTTGTATTAAATGAAACTATCATGTCGCACTTACCTGTATCCCCTAACGTAAAAGAAGGGTCATGAACAAACCAGTATAGTGTTTCATTGGCGCTATCTTGAAAAGCGCCTATGGTTCTAGCGGCAGCGCTTAAAGGTGTTTCTGCTGATGTATCTAAGTCTGTTACGTAAAGAGAAGTTAATTGTGTATTTCCCTTTGCATTTTCAACAGACCCTACCTCTGAATCTTCAGTAGATCCAAGTCTTACATTTAACGCATCTATATATTCCCCATTAGGTATAAGCCTTTCATCAAGGCTTTTATTCATACGCCCTTTAACAAAATTTCTTTGCGTTCTAGCCATGTTATTTTATCCACTTGTTTTCACCTCTCATATTCATCAATAATCGCCCTGGATGAATATTACTTAATCTAATTTTTGCATTACGTAATAAAGCGGTTTTGTCTTTTTTAGCTCTGTTAATAATGTACTCTTGCACTCCAAACTTACTATTTAATATTGCATATTTAATATAGGCGTAAATATAATCTTCAAATAGTTTGTTAAGAGTTATAAGAGAATTATCACCACCCTGCATACCATCAGAAATATATTCTAATATACACTGCTCATTAGCCATGGTAGAATTAAAATTAATAACCCCTGCCTTCTTATCTATAGTAAAGGTTGGGTTCATATTGGCTGTCTCGGTGTTAAGTCCGTAGCGAGTTCCTATGGACGTATCTCTAGAGTTCTCATTATAAGGGGTGTTGTTATTTTGATCTAGAGTGGCTTGATTTAAATAAATACTATTTAAGGATCCATCCTGTCTTGAGCTATCTAAAGTTGACGTCTGAAGCTTTACATTGTCTTGACCTTCGACTGTTTCGTAAGTAAATGATGCTGTTGCCGTTTGCACATAAGATAAAGCTGACTGCACTTGTATGTTTTCAACAAGCGGTCTTATGGTGTTATTTTTAAAAAGTGATATTCTCACCCAATTCACATAATCTGAAGGTAAGACGAATCGTAAATCTGAATAGACTGTGAGCTGCAATGATTTTATCTCTTTAAATGCATCGTAGTTTAACTCTTGTATTCCACGCTTTGCGTGAAATAAAATCTTATACCTTTCTTCATTATTAACTAAGGAATGGTTTCCGTCGTACATCAATAAGAAATTTGTAACTATATCTTCTAAGCTAACGTATTGATAAGACCCCCAATTTAAATTGGTAGGATCAGCTGCGTCGTTAGTATAATACTTTTTTTGGTCTATGTATGCCATAACTATTGTTCTTTATTTTGCATTTGTTCTTCTACTTGACCAAATTTAAACACATCGCCTTCTCTTATTTGAATACCTGCGTACTGTAAGATTTTTGAAACCAAGTCATTCCCATCATCTAACGGTAATTCAAAATCTTGATAATCAGCTTGGCTTTGATTAAAAATTGGATCTCCATTAGAAATTGTTGTGAATGTCCAATTAGGGTCTTTAGGGTATCTTATGTACTGACACTGCACGTCAGCTGCTCCATTAAAGGAAACAGGGTATATAGCAACTTTGTCTGCTTCTTGAGTATAAGCTGGATAGGTTAGAGAAGGAGCAGTAAGCAAGGAATTGTTTAAAAGTGTTATTTTACTATGAGACACTGGTTCTGCTATACCCTTAAAAACCGTAAGCGCAGAACACCTTATCTCATTAATAAGATAATAATCAGAACCTGTTGTTGCTGCTGAAGGCAAAAAATAAACATTTGCCGCATGGCGGGTTAAATTTTGTGTAACTGAAAAATAATCTATTACTTCTTCGTATCCTTTTTTTAAGTCTGCATATCCCGTCCCTGATAATCTTGCATTTTCTTCATTAATCTGTTGATTGTATTGAAAAAAATACTCATCAAATAAATCTAATTGTGCTTGTTTAGCAAATAGGTTAAAATCATTAGGGGATAAATAACCGTAATTGTTTTTGTTTATAATCGCTAAAACTGTATTTCGTACAGAATTTATCATTGTTATTCTTTTACACAAAGATAAGTAAAAAAAAAAGAGGTCAATTTTTGTTGACCCCTCTTTGAATTATCAGATTAGTAACAATTATTTATTACACTTTTTGAAATCTTAATATAAAAAAGTTTTGTCCTGCTAACACGCCGTTATTCTCATTACCAGCGGTAACCTCTTTATTTAATACTCCTGGAAAATCAAAAGTTACATTAGGCCATGCAGTCTGCAAAGATGCAACTACTGCATTTTGAACGCCATTTCTCATGTCTTCATTTCCACCTGTTGCAGCAGTAAAAGCATACGTTAGTAAAACCTGTGATGCAGACTTATCTCCGTAAGTTATCTTAAGTTCTGAATTTAGATTATTTGTAGATGTGTTTTCTATAAATCCTAAATCTGCTGATCTCATCAACTTATTATGATTATCCGCTTGTTTTCTGTAAACCATATAGACGTCACCTCCTACAAAAATATCAGCGTCTACAGTTAAGGTAGTTCCAGTAACTTTAGTTACTAAAGCTGTAGCTCCACCTGTAATGTCATAAGCTGAATCGCCTACTTGAACTCCAGCAGTAACAAAATTACTTGTTGAGTCTATTAACTGATATGCTCCCGTACCATCGGCAGTACCGCTTTGTTTTACTGTATTTTCTGGCATATAAATAAAATACGCTGTGGCATCTGGCACTCCTCCACCTCTACTAGCCGTGGCTCCTATAGCTACTAATGTTAACTGTGTGTCAGAGTCAACTGAAACTACTGTATACATTTGTCCTCCAGTTCCAGCGTTTGTTGCTCTATCCCACACAATTGCATTAGGTAATACAGTTTGTGTAAAAACACCTGTAGAATCTGTTAATGTCAATCCTGCTGATCCATTAGCTGTTGACGTTCCTGTTTTAACAACGTTAAGTTGTTTTAAGTTTATAAATTTTTCCATTGTTGACATCATTTTAAGAGTATACTATTGTACTCAAGGGGTTAGACACTATTCCAGTTTTTTGAGTAACCGTTGCTCCTTTTGGGAGATAATCAGATGAAACATTCGTCCATCCTGATTCTAATCCTCTTGTTACTGCATTTTGTACTGATATCTCTAAAATAGGCGATGCATACGTAGAAGGCCATGTAAGAGTAACTACCTTACCATCTAAGTAAGTTATAGCGACTGCTGAAGTAGTTGTTTGTCCAATAGTTACAATATTTGAAATTGACACCAATTGGTCCTGATTTAATGTTCCTCCAGCGTCTAACACTGGAATGCTTAAAAATTTTTCCATAATAATAATAATTTATGAGTTAATAATAATGTTATGCTATGTCTATATTAGATACAGCATAAGCAGGTTCAATATCCAAACTTACATTTGTCCAAGAGGAACTAAGAGCAGTTGTCATTTGTGATTGCAAAAAGTTTCTAAATATAGTTGAGTTTGCTGGTACTGCAGCATGCGTTAATTCTATAGTCTTTGAAGAACCATAGAAAATAGTTGTAGTTGTAGTTGGGTTAGCACCCGGTCCTGCCGCGTTTCCAACCTCAATTAACTTTACGTTTGTTATAGGAACCAATTGGCTTCCTTCATTTGTCACTGGTACACTTAGGTATTTATTCATAATAATAATAATTTATGAGTTAATAAAAGATAAAGATACAAAAAAAAACCAGCGATTTCTCACTGGCTTAATCCCTACATATTTTTGGCCAATCCTGATAAATGTTTAAGAACTTCTATGCCCTCATCACTTTGAAAATATGATGCTATAATATAAATCGCATCTTCTCCATAAGGTATATTTAACATTTTCTTTTTATTTGAAGGAGTGTTATAGTAAACTTCTTTATTTTGATTTCTAAATTGTATTAAACCTTTATCAAAAAACAATTGAATGGTTGCATTTAATTTTAATGCAGGGTCTTTTAATAATAATAAAAAATCTTTTGGTTGGTTTTTAGCAAAAACTAATATATCTCTACGTAGCTCTGATGTTGATATAGTAGTAATATCATTTTGAAATAATACTCGGCCTACATTTTCTACTTGATCAACTGTTAGTTGTCGTGCTTCTATTAAAGCATCAACCTCATCATTCAGCTCTTGTACAATTACAGAAGCTTCTTTAGCTTTGTCAACTTCTACATATACCCTTCCGTTCCCTGGGTGGTATGCTAGAAATTTTTGTAGTACTTGGTTATCTTTTCTTACTGTTAAAAATCCGTTTTCAAAAACAATTGGCTCTAGTATAGCATTGCTGTCTTGCTCTTCTTGAAACGGTGAGTTTTGATTTCTTGCATATCTTAAAGCTTTATTGGTTCCCGTATCCTCATCAAACCATAGTAATGGAAATCTTTGAGTGTGTCGAGATGCTAAGATTAAAGAAAGAGGCGCTGTGTCGCGCGTGAGTTTGTAGATTTTATCTACGTACTTGGAAGTAGTTTTCATTTGATTTGATTTAAATTTTATATATAAAAAAAGGGGGCTTTTATACCCCCTTAAGTAGTGTATTACTCTTGGAAGATAAAGAAGTTGTTAGCACCTAAAGTACAAACAGCTCTCTCTGACAAGAAGTTTACTTGCATGTTATCAACATCACTTGTCATTGCACCACCAGCAGAACCAGTAATCCAAGTCTTGTAACGTCTGTCTTCTGTTTCAGAAGCTCTGTAACGAACATGTAAGAAAGGTCTCTTAGCGTTTTTACCAAGGATTTGGTCATAAACACTAGTTGATCCAGCGGGTACAAGTAGTCCGTTTACACGTCCTGATCCTGCTCCAGTTGGAAGTCCACCTCTCATAGTTGGGTCATTTAAGTATTTCCAGTCAGTCTTATAGAAGTCATAACCTCTACGAAATCCTGAGAAACCTAAGTTTAACGCCATCTCTTCGTCATTGTCAAAAAGACCATATGAAGTACCACCTGCTCCGTAAGAGTTTTGTGCTGCTAACATATCATCAATATCAAAAGCAAACTGACGATCAACGAATAATACGTTTTCTTCAATTGCTCCTTGCTTGTCTAAACGACTAATTACATTGTCAAAGTCAGCTAATACTGTTGGGTTTCCACCGTCCCAGATATTACCTCTTTGTTGAACACTGTAGAAAATACCATCTGATCCAGCTCCTGTTTCACCAACACCTGCGTTAGTACCACCTAAGATAGCATCTGCTCCAGAACCTTGTTCTGCAGGTACAGCTTCAATCATTGCTGTTTCTAAGAAGTCATCAAAACGTAGTCTTGTTTCATGCTCAGATTTTAAATACCATAGGTATCCTGTACCTCCGTCTTCAGTTGTAATTTCTATCCATCCAATTTGAGCCATATCTGATCCAGATACATTGTAAGTATCTTTTATAATGATAGGCTTGTTGTCAAAGATAAAGTCATTAGCTTCTAGAGAGCCAACCATTCCAGCTGTACCTTTTCTAAATTCTGATCCGTAAATAAATACAGTAACATCTGCATTACCTAATGCTGTTCCACCTGTAAATCCAGCCGCTTCATAAAAGTCTGCTGTAAATTGTCCACGTGCACCTCCTGCATTATTTACTGCACTAACAACTGCTTTGTTAGATCCTGATCCGTCATTTTTAACAATAACTAATGTTTGTCCAACGCGGATAACTTGCGCCGCCGCCGCTGGGTCTAGCACGTCATTTACTTGAAACACAACTTGATTTGCTGCCGCTGATACCGCACTTCCTACTTGTGTGTATTTAGTATGTAGTCTACCTTGTTCTGCCCATTTGATAAGGTCAGAGTTTGTAGGCATCTCAGCACCTACCATACGTAGGAAAGAAGAGATTGTTCTGTTACCATAACGTTCAAATTCTTTTTCGTAAGTGTCTGGTAAGTATTGATTTAACCAATTGAAATCTGCATTGGTTAGATAGTTTTGTGCTGTTGGAGTTCTCTCTGAACTCGGCGTTAGCGAAAATGTTGGTGTGGAATTAACTTGTCCTGCCATGATAATAAATTTAAATTAATATTAAGTTCTTTTTACACTTTTAATTCTCAACCCGTTGCTTGAAGGGGATGAGACTGATTTAACTTGGAATCCTGATTTAGCAACCGACTCAGGTGTATTGCGCTCCGTCATATTTATATTTTTGGTTTTACGCATTACATCTTCTGTGGCACTAGATTTACCTTGCTCATAAAAGAACGAGGCAAACTTTTCTGGATTCATTGCAATAGCTAAAGATCTGTGGTATCCTTCTGCATCATTTAAAAGTCCTTTATCATCAATAAATTTATTTACAAAATTCATTGGTGTCTCTTGAGCTTTCTTTAATTCAGAAGCACTCCCAGGTGTAAAGTATATATCGCTTTGATCCAAATTAAACTTAAAACCTTTAAATTCATTGTTGAATAATTCATCACTTTTTTTGACAAACCATTCGCTTTTGCGACTCGCTTCTTCCTGTTGATTTTGAGCTGTATTAACATATTGCTTATAAGCTTGGTATTCTTCAGAATCGCCGAACGAGCTTTCCCTTGACTCAAGGGGCAACTTGTATTGTTCTTGCTGTTCCTTAAAAAATCTTTTTGCTTTAGCAATAACTTTTTTCTTTGATAATTTAGTTTTTTTAATTACTGATTCATCATCTAGGTCCTCGTCATATACATACTCCTCCATCAATGAGTCTATGTCTTCGGGGTCTAAACCTTCTTCTGTAATTGTTAAATACTCTCTTAACAAAGTTTCAGGATTTACAACTGAGAAATCCTTTTGTAACTTAACAAAATCCTCAATGCTTCTTCCTGTTTCTTTTTTATATTTAAAGTAAGCCGCAATGTCTTCAGGCATTTCAGGCGCCTGTTGTTTTGCTTCAACTAATTCTTCTATAGAATTAATCTGCTTACCATATCTTTCTCCAATAAATGAAAGAACATCTTCTTCTGATAATTCAGGAGAAGTTATTTCTTTTTCAGTAGGCTCAGGTTTTTCCTCACTTACTGTATCTTGTTCCTTAACCTCTGTTTGTTCAACCTTTGGCGTTTCTTCAGACACTTTTACACTTGTGTCGTCAAACTTTAATTCTTGTTGGGCTTCATGCTTATCTAAAAGATCTTGCTCTACCTCTTGAACTGATTTTTCTTTTACATCAGTTAATTCTCTTACTTTAAATTCCATTTGATTTAGATTAGATTTTATTTATTACAAAGTTATATAAAATATATATACGTTTTTTGCATTATCTCGGGTCAAACTCAGCTAAGTCAAAGCCATCTAAACTATCTTCATTAGACTCAAAATTTTGAGGTGGAAGATTGTTTTTACGTTGGGTTATTAGTTTAGATTGCTCTGTGTTTTGCTGACTTATTCTTTGACTTTTTGCATCTTCTCTTGAAGTTTCTCTTTCAGATAAAGCCATTCCATCCATTTGTCTTAACCTAAGGTTGTAATTAAATTCTTGTTCCATCAATTGACTTTTAAGCTGCGCCTCGACTTTATTGCGCTCAATTTCTAATTGAATTTCACCTTGCTTGTACTTAAGTTTTCCTTGCGTTTCTAGCTCTATTTTTTGGATAGCCATTTGACCAGCCATTTCTTGAGACTTTAATTGTTGTTGCGAGACCATTGCTTGCTTTTGCATTTCTCGCTGTTCGTCTTGTTCTTGTTTAGCTTTTCGCTTTACTTTTAAAAGTTGATTGGCAAGCTTCAAATTTTTTATTTCTCGTATATCTATAGCATCTTCTAAATTTATATCTCCTTTTGACAAAGCCATTTGTATATTCTGTTCAAGCATTGCCTTTTGCTCTTCATCTGGTGAAAGCTCTATAAATACACCAAAGTCATAAATATATAAATCTGATATTTCTTCCAATATACTTACATTATATTTTCCAATTTTATTTATAAAGTCTTCTTTAAAATCAGAATATTCTAATATATCAGCCACCCTATACGTTAACGCTTCTGCTAACGTACGATATATGTAAAGACTTCCGTCTAATATATGTCGGGTCGCTGTATTTGAGCTTAGTGCTGCTAATTTTTGCACCCCCACTAACGCATCTGAATTAGGTGTTGAGCCATCTCTAGCTTCATTTAACCCTGTTACAGAACGAATCATATCTAAATAATGATTGTAGTTCGCTATAAGCATTTGTGTTTTTGAGGCACCTGAGTTGCTAGTTAATTGTTGTATAGGAATTTTACCTTGGTTATATTCTCCTTCTTGAGTATAGCTTCTTCCGATTACACTACCTGTTTGAAAGTATAATCGTAGTGCATCCTCTGGATTATAAGCTGCGCCTGTTCCTAGGTCTACTTCATTTAAACCGTCCGCATCTATATATACACCATCTGGAACAACTCTCGCAATCACTTGCTGTAATTTTAAGTGAGTCATTTGAATTAAATCTGCAAATGGAATCATTCGTCTTACAAGAGACTCTATTACCCCTTTGTACATTCTCGGAGCTGCTGCTACATAGTTAGGCATTGCATGCTGCGATGAAGACTTGGGTCTTACCATATTTCTAGCAAGCTCCCATTTTAGAATAATGTTAGTACCCATAACCATTACTCCATCGTACCATACATCAATCGTCTTTTCTAATTTTTCAAAGTTTCCTTCCTCTAGCATTTCCTCTGGAGGATTAAAACTATCATCCTTTTCTATCATTCGAGAAGAACCATTATCATTTATTTTTTTCTTATAGACCATTTTTTTAGTGGTCTTATAATTAAAATACATAAGGGTACAAGTGTCACGATAAAAAATATCATTTTCATATTGCTGTGCCGTGTTAAAGTAATCATACCAACTTTGGCTGTATTGTGATATTTTTTCTAAGTCTTCAGTTGTTAAAGTCGTATCTATCTTATTGAGCTCTGTTAGTGAAACTGTTTTAATTTCACCCCAGTAAAAACAATCTTTAAAGAATGGATCTTCTGTATAACTATATACCACGTTTGCTGGGTCTACATAAGAAACTTTAACTCCAGCTCCAGGTAAAAATTCATGTTTCGCCATTCCTACTCCCACTACCATTTGATCGTAGTCTATTCGTTTGCGAATATCTTGATAATGGTTTTCTGAAAACATAGTATCTATAGCTTCTTCTTCAGCTATCTCTATAGCTGGCTTATAGTTAAGATTCATGTATAATGAAAGCTCTTCATCTGAAGCAGGCAATTCATCTGGATTCATTAAGAAAGGATCAAATCCTGTGTTTTTTTGTACAGTTGTCAATATATCTTTAGCGGCCATTTGACCCTCTATCATATTTTGATACTTACTTCTTTTAGCTTGAGACAATGCATCTTGAGCATAGGCTTTTACTTTAAAAAGACGGTCTTGCATACCGTTAACTACAACATCCACAAATTTAGGAAGAATAGGCACAGGTGTCCAATCTAAGTTTAGATAAGACAAATCACCATCAACGGCTAGTTCGTTTTTATATTTACCAACAGATTGCTCACCTCTTGCATAGAGCCTTAATCTATTAAACTCTCTAGACTGTCCATAATATCTACAGCCGTTAGAATCTTTTCTAAACCATTCGTATTGTATCGCTTGTCCTATCTGTAAACCAAATTCCTTGGTTGCTTTTTCTGAGTCTGATACAAACTGACTTGGAAAACCTACAGATGAAATATTAATTTTTACGTCT